>Ga0126335_1003147_pt1 | contig 10167 bp, 9 predicted proteins | sample OlaspJWI45metaG_FD_108409 | JGI IMG/M metagenome (GOLD analysis project Ga0126335, IMG submission 108409) | Marine gutless worms symbiont microbial communities from Oahu, Hawaii - Olavius sp. 1 OAHU.JWI-45 metaG | ecosystem: Host-associated > Annelida > Digestive system > Unclassified | place... | reverse complement strand
TCCTTACTTGGGAGTCTGTCTTTTAGCTTAACGCCACACATCCACCTGACCATTCTCATCTCTGCTCGCTGAAGTGCCACCACATTTTCTTTCCTTACAGGCCAGGTCTCACTTCCATGCAACTAGCTGGTACGCACACAGCACAGCTACTGTACAACTTTCCTCTCATAATCAAAGACACGTCCTTATTGGTAAGCAGTGGTACCAGCTGCATAAATGGTAGATTAATTTCAGATTAACTTTGATTAGTGCTTAATTGCCATGTTTCTTGTTATGTACAGACTGGGGACAACAGATGGCTGTGATTTATGCTATTATTATTATTATTTTTTTTAATTCTTTGTCCTAAAATGTAAAATGCCGAAGGGCTATTATTATTTTATTGTTGATATTAATGTAAACTCTGTAATGTGTTTATATTTTGCAGGTTGTAGCTGTTGGTGGTTTAGGAAATATTGTCAGAGTTTTAACGGACAGGAAGCATGTATAACACTACATATCTGTGACTATAATTAAGCCTGTGTCAGTCAAATTATTATTAATGGCTTTCTGCGACAAGTCTCACGCAGTATTTTGCACATTTTTGAGCACGCTACTTTCAAGCAGCTTTGGCAGTTTTGTTTTGCAAACACTGTCTCTTTGGCCTTTATGTCTGTAAGTGAGTTACCAGTATATCTTTACAATATGCTGTTGATTAATAATATTGTCATAATTTTTAGAAAGCAGGAATTACCTTATTAATTCTTGCAACTTGCTGAGTTACAGAATGCATTTGCCTTGCCTTTAGTTTCTGCAAAGTATTGGTATGACAAATATTGGTATAATTTAGTGTGATTTTGGAAATGACTATTAAGTGACAGTTGACAGTTCCAATGTATACAGTATAATGTTGGTATATTTATGAGTATTATGTTGTTATTGTTTAAATATTTTGATCTTAATGCACAGTATTTTGTTTGCCAAGTTGCTTAAATTGTTTGTGCTCCTGCTTGTAGCAACTGGTACCATTATTCTAGGCACTGTGAGACTAATTTAGAGGCATATACCTAACATAATTATGTCAATGTCACATTATGACTATCCCTTTTATGGGCTGCATTACGCATGTCACCCTGTATCTCTCCCATCCATGCCATGCTTGCCTTACCTTGAGAACAAAAACTGGGAAACCTTAAATTTACAGTATTGTGTGCAGATAAAAATAACTAAAACCCATATAGACCTCATACACAAAATGTGCTAGAAATGCTGATGAGTGAATATCATACATTTTTCACATTTCATGTTGATGTTGATATCAATACAAATTTCTTTTGAAATCCTGCAAGGTCACAGTGTCATCATTAACTTAGTATATGCACTGAAGTAGCTAATGGGTAGCCACATGAGCTTCGGTCTAGATAAATTATTAATCTTGCTTTAAGGCAGTTAATTTCTAAGTCAGATGGTTAAAATCAAGAGATTCAGTTATAAACAGTCTTGAAAATGCATGGAGAGCAGCACACATTTACTGCAATTATGGAGGTGCATTGTGCACTGTGCAATATGTGAATTGGTCTTCTTTGAAATGCTTAAGTTCTATTCTACCCAGTTTTGAATGATTGTTGTATCTGTACAGTTTGTGTAATTGTTTTTATAGATCTTTGCTTTCAGTAACATTATGCTGGTTGGACATAAATTTGATGTAGTATTCCACAGTTAGCCACAGAATTGCAATCTGGACATCCAGCGCCTCTGAAGTTACGACCTTACGTGCTATACAAATCTGTTTATTATTATTATTAATCTGTCATTCCGGTGTTGCATGTGTTGCCTTTTCAGTAATTTCATACTGTAGCCTGTTAAGGTAACATCTGATTTCATCTAGCTTGGTAGTTGATGCATTGACGCATAATAAATATATTGTGCAGTACCTTATTGTGTTGTGATTGTCCATTGAGTGAATTGTCAGTTGTTGGTGAGTGGGATTTAGTCATTTTTAATAGTGTGAAAATGTTGTAATTCATTACACGCTATAACTCTGTTGGTGACTTATTTCAGGATTCAGTGTTTGGTCCCAGAGAATTTAAAGTAGCAAATTTTGTAATGAATGTACTGTATTGTAATTTGGTATCAAAAATGCTTGTGAAGTTTGTCTGCATTTGCAAGAAAGTGTCTGGTCTGCTGCACTCTTCACCATAAATTGTATGAAAAATGTCTGAATTTCTTCTCAGAATTTTGGTATCAAACATGAAAGTAAGACAGGAATGTACTACCACCAACCCCGCAAAGGTGCTGTCATTGTCAAAGTGGAAATCCAGAGGTGAGAACAGGGCCTTTATATACTGCTTCCCGGTGTCAGAACAAGCTCGGGTGGTTCAACCGCCTTAACCCTCATGCAGTTTTCACGCTGCCAGTAGTACAAGATACTATCCACAATATCGCGACACTTATTCACGATACTTATCGTGGCGTCAAAGCAACGGTATCGCCCAACACTAATTTATAATTTTTGAACAGGCCACCGTGTAACCGTGTATAAGCTAGTCGCCGTCGGGTAATCGCATCGTGTTTGTCGGTGCATGCATTTTACTTATTTTCTGGAATTTCCAATGTCAACTTTTGTTTTGACATTTCATTTGTTTACATTTGCGATAAAAAGCATATTTAATACTGGATTTATGCAGATGCACAGATTAAATTTGGTTTATATATTCACATTCTCTGTTTTAAATGTTGTATTGATTTGATTTTGTTTATGCATGCGAATCACGCGAATATTTTGGCGGCAATTTCAATCTGAGCCATAATCTATTGACTGCTACTATTCACACGTCCGGCCGTATGTATAGGAAAATTACGAAGCAGTGAAACGACCAACCGAGTACGTTACTTTTTGTCACGAGTCTGCCTGTCTGGCATAAACGAAGGTCGAATTTAAGAAATAAACGAATTTTAACATCCCTAGTTGCAGCTGTGCATAGTGGCATTTGATGTTCAATCTGCTCGCCGCAAATTTACACAACGGCAACGCGCACGACCTCACGAGTAGCCTAGGCCTCATCGGTAATTCGATATTGATGTCTACTCAGCCAGGGGTGACATCATCATCCCGTGGTCGAGAATTCTCGTCGAGTCCCGCGAAAAAAATTTCTCGTATCGAGAAGAAAAATTCTCGACTTTTAACATCCCTACTTCAAACCATTCTTTTTTGTCGGGTTGGACTTATTTGGCCGGAAGGATCTGTCGTGAGAATAGATTGGCCCGAGCATTTGAAAAAGAATGGGCCCAATAAGTGAGGGTGGATATTTGGTTTGCAGTCAACTCATTCACAGAGCTAACCTAACTCTGGTTCTGACCCTATTCCCTAACCATAATCCTTGTTTGCTGGCCACTCAGTGATGATGAATCTTACTTTAACTCTTGCCCTAATCCTAACCCTAACACTAATCTAAACTCTTAACGAGTTGACTTGGGGACAAGTTGACTGCCACTCAGATATTTTGATTTTTTGAAAACACAAATATCATCGATGGCATTTGCACTTTCATAAGTGAATATCATCAGCCTTATTATATGGTAAATAAAACTGCACTGAAATATTGATGTAAGGATGGGTTAATTAATTTTTTTTGTTATTTTTTAGGAATAACAAATGGCAACCGGAGGAGGTGACTTGACTGTTGCTCAGCAGCTCCATGATTGGGTTGTGAATACAATGCAGGCAGGCAGGCACTTTGGGGCCGAAATTCCTACTGTCGAGGAACTTCAAGTGTAAGATGGCAAATGTTTGGTTAACCCCTTCACATAGCATTGTCTACATTAAGTTACCTCTTGTGCTTACAGTGTCATAACATGATGTGTTCAGAAGCACATATTGACTTTATCACTCACATGTCATTCAGTTTATTTTTTTGAAGAAATCCAGTTTTTTTTCAATAAAAAATGAATATGTCGGTCTTGTGTCTGCTTTGACTTGGTCGTACTTCCTGTTGCGAGTTGCGACTAAGAGTTGCCTGTGTTTATCTTAATTTTGTGCTTCTAGGTTTTTGTGCTTTAAGGTTTAATTACCAGCCACAGTGAGTGTTGCATATGTTTTGGTAGCTTGTGCCGTGGTCAGACAAACAACATCTGGCGCTATGTAATAGCACATGTACGCTCTACCAAGTAAGTACCCTGTAGTTTTTTGCAGTCACATTATTTTGTAAATTATACATACTGAAACAAATTACGTTGGCATTAACTTTGCAAACAGTGCATTTTGGCTCAGCAGATGTTACTTATTATTGTTAAATGTTACATGTGTTATGATTGTGAATATTATGATTGTGATTATTATAATTTTTACAAACAACAGAATTAGCTTGTCATAAGAAAGCTTTGAGTATAGGTTGTATGCAAAGTTATAGTTATGCATTATCGGTTTGGCATGCCACAGGGATCTGTCCTGGGCCCTCTACTGTTCATCTTACACACTGCTGGCTTGATCAATCTCATTAAGGGATATGGTCTCAACCCTCATCTATATGCCGATGATACACAGATACAGGGCTCTTGTCGCACTGGGTCTGCCCAACCAGCTCCAGTCTATCCTGCCAGCTTGCCTGGACGACTTGTCTGACTGGATGCGGTCGAATCACTTACAGCTGAACACTGTGAAAACAGAGATCCTCTGGTGTTCTACCACTCGTCGGCAGAACCATCTGCCATCTGCTGCTGTTTGTGTCGGAGAGAACCACGTGCTGTTCGTGACCTTGGAGTTCTCATTGACAGCGATGTCGCTATGCGGTCTCATGTCGCGTACAGTGTCTAGATGTTTCGCTGTGTTACGACATGTCCGCAGCATCAGATGCTCAGTGTCCGATTCTGTGTTTCATTCGCTGGTCATGTCGCTGGTGATGCCACGTCTTGACTACTGCAACGCAACACTCGCAGGACTTCCTGCTCAGTCGACTTTAGTCGGTGCTCAATGCCGCCGCCAGACTGATACATCGATCTTCTCGGTATGAGCCGTCACACCAATGCTGTGAGACCTACACTGGCTGCGGTCTCCGGAACGTATCGATTTCAAGTTAGCTGTACTCACTTACCGATGCCTGCATGGACTGGCGCCACGTTATCTTTCCGACTACATCCAGAGCGTGGCCGTTTCCAACTGCCGCCGTCTCTGGTCGTTGTCATCTTTGCAGCTAGTAATCTGACGTACAAGGCTGTGCACTGTAGGCGATCGGGCATTCCTGGTTGCCGGAAGCTGCCTCTGGAACAGTCTGCCGCCCGACACCTCGGCTTCAGTGCTGACTGTTTTTGAAATCACCTCAAAACTTATCTCTTTTCCCGATTATTTCCTCCTTAACTGTTTTTGGCTTGTAGTTCTGCACACCATGTATAGTAGTGGTTTAGCAGTATTTGTACTTTAGGCTACTCTAAATAACTCTAATGTAATGTAATTATCAGCTATGTATTATTAATGTCAATTAATATTAATATTAATACTGTCAACATCACTTGCATTATTCATGCATGCATGACATTGCATTTGTGTGTTTTCAGAGGGCTAGACCTCTAGAGTTCCATTCTTGTTATAGTATTTGTTACATTACAAGAATAGGAGTCTTGCCTTACAGAAACACTTATATATATAAGGCACTATGTGTGTATATTTGTCTGTATGTATGTATGTTCGCTTATAACTTGGGAATGGCTGTGATGAAGGTCTCCCAATTTTCAGGGTAGCTCCAGGGTACCCCAGGGATGGTTTTAGGTGCAAAATGGGGGTCATGGGTACAGGCCAGGAAATTGGTATTTTCTGTTTCTCGGGGACTGGCTAGCCATGTGCCACTGTAGGCAAATTGGGCATTTGGCACCGGACAGTCTATAGGCGCACTCACAGATGCAGGCAGACAGTGCTCAGATGCAGTAGAGGCAGGCATTGTTGCTGACGGGCCGGTACACATACTACACATGGGTATCGCAAGGGGGGCCTTGGGCGGGCGGAAAGTGGGACGGGGCTGCCTACATAATGCCCAACTGGGTGGGCAGAATGGCAGGTGTGCATATAAATGTGAACTTCAGGAGCGGTCTACGGTAATTACATTGTGTAATGTTTGTGTTTTGCAAAGAACTGTGAGAACTGTTAAAGGGAACTTAATGCTGTATCCTTTTGCTGTGGGTCTGTCTGTGTTTTGGTTCACCTTTTGCTTTTTGTATTGTAGGCAAATGGTGATATTTAATGCGTTTTGATGTTTATAGATCATATGCATCTGGTGCGACTCAAATATGTACAAGGATAGCAGTATTTGTTTGTAAAAATTACAGATCTCTTATACTATTTCTTTCTATGCAAGTTATTGTTTAGCTGTTGCATCTGTAAAAATAAATTCTGAGTGTTGTATGGTGTATTTTTATCTGTGTGCACTGCAGTGAATTGTTTTGTGGATATGATGCTTATCTGGTTGTTTGTAGGGCTAGGTTTAACGTAGATGACTGGTAATACCCAGATAACTACACTACTTTTAGTTTCTAATTAGCTGGATTGTCCCTGTGCTCATTATCACATCGTGTAGGCTGGATCTGTCAAAAGGCTTCAAGGAAACCACAATGTTGTTGGAGCATGATTTTTAAAGGCGGGTGTCGTGTTTTTCATGATGCTTAAAAATAATAATAACTAGAACTGTGGCAATTAAATCTGGATTACCTTGTGAGGCCGTGCGAAGCGAGTGCCTGTCCGGCGAGGGGGTTCTGCGGGGGAAGCGGAGGGTTGTAGCAATAGGGGGCATATGTACAGTGGCATGCGTTGAGGTAGGGGATGTTTGTGAATGGGGGCTTTCATGCGCACAGGGGATCTTTGCAGGAGGGGGGTTTTTGTCCTGGGTGTTAAACCGAAATGAGCGATTTTTGGGGCACCTATATATCTGTCATTATGCAAAATTTGAATGAAATCAGACAAGCCCTGCCCAACTTATAGCGTTTTAACTTATGGGAGTTGGCTGCCGTCTGCCATTTTGGATTTTCAAGGAAAGCATATTTGTACCATTCCACACATTGTGAGACCCCGTTGTCTGCGTACATACCAAATTTGGTGAATATGTCTTGATCTGCAGTGAATATATGCCCCCAAAACGAATTTCGAAAAAAAACGCCCTTTCATGGCGGAATTCTACTTCCGATTCCAAGGTTGACCCCCGCCGTCCTTCGGGGTCTTCGTGTGGGTCACCTTCAAAATTTCAGTGAGATTGGATAATCATTGGCCCAGTTATAACTATTTAACTAATTCAAGATCGCCGCCGTTCTCCATCTTGGATTTTCGGCGAAAGCCTATTTGGACCATTCATTGCGGTTCGGGAGCCCATTTTCTACACACACACACACACACCAAATTTGGTGAACATATCTTGATCAGCAGCAGAGATGTGCCCCCAAAACGGAATGCAATTAACGCCCCCTGGTAGTGTAATTCTACTTCCGGTTCCAATGCACATGCAAAATTTCAGTGAAATTGGACAGTCGGCGGCCGAGTTATAGCAATTTTTCCATTTTACCCTTAGGGGCTCATTTTGGGTCAAAAAGTGGCAAACGGTTCTTAGGGTTGGGGTAACCCACTCCACCCGGTTTGTAATAATTGTTCAGTTTTCCCCTAGACTGAGTCGTGTTTCTGGTTGGCAACAGCAGCGCTTGTACCATCAGAAACTAGAATCTTTGATCAACATTTCTGCATAGAAACTGATCTCCTATCTTAAGCCTGTTTAGCATAGTTAGCTCCAAAATATGCCGTTTTTTACGAAAAAAAACACTGCAGAGTGCAGAACAACGTTTGTCCCTGTGTCCTGGCATCTCAGCATATTTTAGTTAAACCGATGTGGTTCGATTTCGTGAAGTTTACAGTAATATTTTTTGTAGTTCTTTTGTCAGTGTGTTAAATTTTTAACAACATTAATTTTTCTTAATCACAATTTATTCTTTAGTGTGTTAGCATGTTCATCAACACATTAAATCGACATCGCTACTTTTATTACTTGCTTTTCTTGAGTTAGTTATAATTACATATTGGAAACACATTTGTTGTTTTTTTCTAACTCTCAGTGGCACAGACAACAGATGCACAACAAGGCACTGCAGCCGGAGGCAGCAGATAAACAAGATGTTACACAGGTTGATCTTGTTGCTAAGAAACGTGCGCTGATGTCAGAATTGGCATCGACAGTTTCAGAGTCACAGGTTCTTGAGCGTGATAACGGACGACTGCGCAAGGACATCATCACAGCTGGTACTGGTTATATTCGTCTTTTTAAAATATGTCTCTTAACAACACAGTGCCTTTAAAGATATAATAACCCATCCACACGCAGTGCACTTTTTAGTATTGATAATCTTGTAACCAGCTAAAGTCAAAAAAGTAAATCTTGTCGTGTTTTTGTCCTGAAAATCTTGAATCAATTAAGGCAACATTGAAGTAGAATCACTGTAGAGTTGACACTGCATTCATGTAACACTGTGTTATAATTTCCAACTAATCATGTTTTTTTAAGTTGCTAAACAGGAACATTCAGTATACTCTGTATTTTTTGCAACTGTCAAAGTTGAAAAGTACAGGTATACATATGACGTCAGCACTGCTATCTTCCAAAAGAATTTTTCTATATACAGTATAGCTCTATGCTTATATGTGGTAGATAAATGCTCAAAGATTATTCATTGTTATTGTCACTTTTATCATCATAAAATTTGTTTTTTTTACTTGACGTTTTTTGATGTTGAAGTGTTCGTGGTTAGTTTCCGAAATGTTCTGTCTGAATTTTGTATTATGCAGCATGCTGTGTTGCGTAGAACGATCTTACAGATCTGCTGTCAGTCAGATTAATGACATGCGTCATCAGAAAGCATTGTTACAAGCTCACTGTGAGCTGGCGAAAGAGACTGTCATGCGTACTGAAGAGTTTACTCAACAGATTCAACACCAACATGAGATGCTGACTGAACTTCACAGGTATGATGAAAGTTAATAAACAGCTATGATTAGATCTGTTTCTTCTTGTGTTGAGTGGGATTTTAAGCCTCTACTCACTTTGGCAAAGCTAGCATTAACTTTTTCACCACCGAATTCACTGAAATGGTGTTTCTGCTACTTCCAAATTTCCGCAAATGACATGCAGATTTTGTACATTGTTTTCATTCAAGTTTTTCACCAAAGCAATGCTTACAGCTAAGTGGTATCTACAACCGTTGTTACTAACGTCATGAACCATACAAATAACCTAGTTTGCTATGTACTGAATCACCGTTGTTGAGTTGATCTTCAACCCTGATTCAGGAAAAACAAGCAAATGGGGAGTCAAATGTAGACTTGATCTTTCTCTACGGATTAAAACCAAGTAGAATCGATTGTGCTGATACCTGGTGGTGGTGATGTGAACCAACTTGATGGGACCAATGATCATATGGGTGAACAAATCTGCCTATAGAAAGTGTTAATAGTGCTGAGAAATGCTTTAACAATTAACAGTAGGTGCAATAACAGCGACACAGGAGAACCAGTGTATCTTGACTTAATAAACACGAGTCAATAGACCTTTGTGTTTGTCAGCCCCTGTGTTTAGGGTATAAGGGGTTAATAGTACTGAAACAGTCAAAGTGCAGTCAAAATCAAACACATTCAACAATAAATCACCATTTCACATTGAATAAAATGAACAGGTACAGGATTAGCCTTAGATGCAAAAATGACACATTTTTGCAAAATTGTGATATTTGCCATCGGAATGTAAGGGGTTAATCCCATAAGTATCACTTCAGACCACTTACTTACATATCCGAGTTACTGTTGTATATAGTGATCTAAAATTCTGCATTAGTTTCATGTTTTTCTGTCTAATACAGTGTGCACAGTTGTCTTGGAACCCCTGAATTTTCACTAACGTCTTCCGTCCTTGACCTTTTGACCTCTGGCGGTGATCTAGTTGACCTGAGTGAAAATGTAATGGTTTTTTTCATGCAGCGTAAGTCATAAGCTTTGTAATGATAGCAAATTTGTGAAATAAAACTATTGGTAACACTATGCAATTGTCAATTATATTTGCCCTATCCCCAAATTTTGAGCCAATTTTGACCAATCTGAAAAGTACAGATGGTACTGGTAATTAAGTTTTGCAATTGAATTGGCCAAGTAGGCCTCTGAAAACGTATGCGAGATGG
>Ga0126335_1003146_pt1 | contig 10167 bp, 7 predicted proteins | sample OlaspJWI45metaG_FD_108409 | JGI IMG/M metagenome (GOLD analysis project Ga0126335, IMG submission 108409) | Marine gutless worms symbiont microbial communities from Oahu, Hawaii - Olavius sp. 1 OAHU.JWI-45 metaG | ecosystem: Host-associated > Annelida > Digestive system > Unclassified | place... | reverse complement strand
GACACTGTGTATTTGTACCGTGGAAGTAGGCCTATCCGTATGCATTTATGTTGCCGTGTGACAGACTGTTGCATTGCCTGTTGGTTGTTGAATGTGCACTGCACTATGCCTCTGATTTTTGCCTCAGGTTGCATACCGAGATTTTTTCAGTTTGTACACGAACTTGTTTGTTTTGTATTGCACAGTATTTTTGAGTAATTGTCCACGCTGTGAAAATGCCAGAAATTGTCAAGTTGTGTAGTGCAGTTTCTATATACTGGGCCTACAGGCTTTCAGGTTGTAAAGCAATCAAAGCAAAAGAAGTTTAGATGAAGGCGCAGGCCGTAGCCTCTATGCCCTTGTAAGAGCAGACTCGCCCGTTTACTGATGATTTTTTGAGTTGGACTACAACCCTGCGAGCTCAAGGCACTAGTGGCAGTCAACTCGTCCCCGAGTCAACTCGCCCTCAGCTTCAAGTGAACTCGTTCTCAAGGGTTAGAGAGAGGAGGGTCAGTGTCATGGTGACGGCCTAAAGAATAATTCGATTTTTTCGTATAATTTGGCACTTTTCGCGTAATATTATATTACAAATATCGCATGCTTTCGCATATTTTTTATTAAAATGCCGCAAAAATCGTATAATATGTTGCTAATGGAACATTACAAAAAGAGCAATGTTGTCGAAAATACGACTGATTCTGTTGCCGAATGTATCCACTCAACATTTTGTCTCGGATGACATCGGTGCTAGTCATTGTGACATACGTCATGAAGAGCCGCACAGTAACGGAGTTTGAATATTATGCAGGTAGGATTTACACATGTTGAACGTAGTGTGAGCAAGTGCGTGTGAATGTCGCGTCAACAAAGTTGGGCAATTTCAGTGAACTGGACATGGGCGTTAGAAAAGGTATAGGGCTACGGAATGGTGTAGGCCATCATTTGCCATAACTATTGTAAGATATTCGCCCATTTAAATTTCGAGATAAGCTATCAGACCTCATCGAGTAGGCCTATTTGGAGAATGCATTTCACGACTTTACAAAGCGCTTTACGGACACCGCGAAACGGTCATATTTCATGAACGCTGACACACGAATTACAACGGACATAACATGCAGTTTTTATAGTGGCACCTATTTTGAATCAGCAGTGTGCCTGGCACGGCACAGCCTACGGCAGCGCTATGACGTGCTCAGCCAATGGCACGCCGGTCAAACAGACAACCTAAGAACTTTTATAATGCAAGTAGATGGGTTTCTTTCGCGAGAGATAAGCCTACTGACGTCATCTTCTTTTGCTTTTGTAGTTTGTAAGATTGCGTTGCTGTTGTCCTGCGTGACCGTGACACTGGGTGACGACTAATAATACTTCGTCTCGTCTCGTTTCATATTGTTCCAGACGGGTGTATGACGTCAATACGACTGACTTCGTCCCACAGTCACGACTTTGTGACGCCCAGCAGACACACTAGACAATGGCATGACAGCTCATTGCCGACAGACCAGGGGCGTGTAGCAGGGCATAACCAGAAGAGTTCAAAAAGCCATTGACTACATAGTCTACACTCATCAATATCCTACGCAATACCAGTTCTATCGTCATTCGTCAAAATTTAACATATAATTTTCCAGTACGTTTAAGATATCTGTGAACTTTTCGTCTTCTTCGCTTCTGCCTGGATTCGCCCGTTTCGTGGAATGCTGACGTGGAGTTCAGCTTGTTATCTGCATAATCTGGTAAACGCTTGGCCACAAAATCTAACAAGAAGCTCAGCTATCGCTAACAAACCGCCAGACGCTTGTGCATGCCGATGTTAAGATCGTCTTGACACAAAGAGCTGCCATCTGGTAAATGACCGATTATTGGCCGGATTTACCGACTTTTACCTACCCCTCTCCCATTTGACGCCCTCAGTGAGGGGGGATTTTCTCGAGCAATCAGGTTCATATTTGGTATGGAAAAAGTAAAATGGCTTTGCTACAATCTGGTGAAGATCGCATGATGATCGACTCAGTCGTTTGGGCACAATACATCAACTTGACAGACACACAGACACAATCGCCATAGCAAATTCCGCGTCAACGCACTGCGTCGGGTGGCAAAAATATACTTCAACGGGTTATTACGTGCGGATGGCTACTGGGCATGCTCGCGCCTTGCCTCGGGTGCCGCGCACCCTCTTATGATGACGTCAGTTCAATTCATGTTTATACTTTCCCTCTGGCATGGCGGCACGACCAATGACTGCCACACTTGTACGTTGAACCTGTAGATCACAGATAACAATGAAATCCGACCTGCAGCTTGCTGTGATCAAGTGTATAGCTTTCCACTTCGTCGCTTTCTTGTTTTTTTCCGGCTGTAAACGACGACTTTTGATTGTATGTTAGCGTTATAAATAGCCCCAAGCGAAATAATCTCGTGACGTTTTTTTGTTTGCTTTGTGCGACCCACCGATATCGTGACAGTGAGATTATTGGAGCATGAAGCTATGACTAGTAGCCTAATGACATTACTAAACCTGGTCGCTGATCTGTTTTGTGCGACACAGCAAAAGTAACAGCAGCTGGTAGATATCGCGTTGATATTAATTGAACATGGATGCGTCTGTCGTGAATGGTAAGTCTGCATGTTTCAGTTAATTGTAATCTGAATTCTGAAACCGTAGTTTTATGTAGGTCTGTTGCGTTCATGTTGGCCTGTCTTTGTGTAATGTTTTTTCTGTTTTTGCTGGGATTTTTTGGTAAGCGATAATGTGCTGCAGTGCTTCGGTGTAATAAACATTAACTAATTCACTATAATAGTGAAAAGCCTAAATATTGGTTGCGTCGGGACCTTTTTACAAAATATTTTGTCTTCAGGCCTAAACTGAAGCGTTACATATTAGTTGGCAATGGCAACCATAATCATTATACCGAAGTTTATTCGCACAGAATGCAGTACAGTATAAGACAGAACAGAATACAACAGACTATACTACAGATAAGCCTACAGGTTAAGAATCTCCATGAACCAACTTACTAAATGTACTGAAAACACATTTTTAAGTTGTACAATAGAAAAGACATCAATTATGCAATTAAAAGCACTGGATAGTTCACGGCATTCCTGTGACCATTTAAACACGTACGAAGCACCACACTGTCCAATTCACACAATGCTCGTATAAAAGTAAGTTTTCGTTTCACATATACATGATAAGAATCCAGTCGACCACAATAGAACTGCAAGGCCTTAACCGACTCCCAACTATTGTAATAAAAATTCCTTCTATAAGCATTGTTTCAGCATACACTTAGCTGATGTATTGTGTGGCTGTTAAAATCCAGAGCTTCGCAACCACGAGTAATCAAAGGCAAACAATGACTATGAACGGCATCTTCGTCACTTTATATGACACCCATTTCATGTACATACACAACATTAATAGGCCTGTATTATTACAAATGGCAAATCAAATTACATTTCCACAAGCACTGCTTAGTGACGAATATCCAGCAAGTCGTGTTCTAACTTTCATACAGAGGACCTGCAGCGAGCATCTGTCGATGACGACAGCAAGTGTATTCTACGCACGACAGCATGGAGATCAGCCAAAGATAAGAGGAATTTGCGTGAGAAGCGTCGAAGTACTGGCGTCGCCAGATACGACTGCACCTATGACACACAGGTTAGCTAGCGTTCCTCTACTCTGTTACATGTCACTTGAGCTATATTCTGTGGTGACCTGGCGTTTTTCTCGAGTTAGTGTTGCTGTTCATTAATTTCTAACGCAGACTTCCTGTCCTTTTTTATTAGGCCGCATCGAATACATAAAATCGGGACTATTGTGGTTGATGATCCCGTAGCGTGGGCGTCGGTCAATCTGTCTGTCACGCGAGCGGCCTGTGCAAAACGGCTGAACGGATCGAGGTCCTGTTTCGGCTGAGGACTCTTTGGGACCCAAGAAACATTGTATTAGACTAGGATCTCCATCCCATCCCCTAGGCAAGGAAAGGAGGTTCAATATGGCCTTCACCGAATAACTTTGGCCAATTGTTTTTACTGTCTTTATATGGGCAGTGGTTGCATGAGATAAACGAATAGGCAGTCGACTGAAGACTACGGTAGGCCTACACGCGGGATATGTTGTGTTTAGCCTGGTTCCGAGGACGATGTCGACGACGACGAAGTGACAAATGAAACGTGTAGAAACACTTCGTACAATGAAACAGTAGTTACGCCTGACGAGTCACCCACGCACTGCACGCCGACTGACCGTTACTATCGAGCATCGACGACTTCGAAATTTACATCCTTGTCTGGAACGAGCTTCATCCCTGCCATTGCTGTCGGCGCTCAGCAGTCTGCGATTACTTCACCGGGGACCTCACTTTTGTCTTCGTCGAGCACCACGTCGGTAACGACTTGTGTATCAGCCGCTCCGCAGTGTCCAACTGCATTCGAAACAGAGAACCAGTCAACCGCCAGTTTTGGAGTCTCACCGCCACCCAACGCCTCAGTTCTGTCCGGAACCCGCACGCCGACGAGCCGTTCCATTGACGAAGAGCATGGTCGCAGAGGACCAAAGAAGTCTGGACCGCCCGCCGTGCCGCCAAAACCCACAGTGCGTACTCTACCCTCGGGCACTGCCTGTAAACCGACGTTACACGACAACGAACAAAGAGCGGAGGAGCAAACGACACTGCTTGCTAGAGTTCACGCACTCGAAAAGGTTCAATAGCCAATACCGTACTTGTATTCATACTCTGCTATTAAGTGCAACTTTGTCTGTAATGAGGTAACGTTGCAAATGAGTTCATCGTCCCAAGGTTGATAACTGATGCGTTAAGGCCTAAGATATACCTAAATGTCGTTCTAATTGATTTGTGCAATCGCAATAATATGCATTTGTAAGTAAGTAAGTAAGTGAATTAGTGTTCGTACAACAGTCTTTTCAACCGTAGTAGTCAGTCAGGGCCGGATTAAGGAATGTTTGACATGTTCGGTCGAACAGGGGCCCCTACACATGCAAAAGAAAAATCAACGCTTTATTATCAAATCTAATCTAACAGAAAGACAAGCAAAACAACTCAAAACAAAGTAACACAACAGTCGCACAAAAATGTCACATGTGGGGGCTTCTAACTCTCATCCATGCACCCATGTCCTCCGTTGTCGTAGGCATTTCTTCCATTGACCAATAGACCGGCAGTAGTGAACTTAAGTTGTGAAAAATACTCCGACATTTGTGTCTTTCATGCTAGCATACGCGCAGTTTACATGCACATTTGTCTTCAGCATCTGGGGTCTTTGCCCACCTAGTCCCCCCACCAGGGATCTGCCCCTGGTGCCCCTGGATTCTGCTGGGGGCTCATGGCTATACGTAAAATAAAAGTAATTTCCGTCTCAAGCCTGCACGAGGCCCACTGGGCGGCGCTGATGTCCGTTTCAATAGCCCCAGAACATGAATACGACGCTGGTGCATCGTGTGATGTCTGTTTACGTCACATCCGTTAGGCCAGTACCGAAATAATTACACTGTTTGGTGACGGAAGCAATATATGAATAGTTTGCAAGACCCAAGCTTACCTCGCAGCGGTACCTGGCCAAGACTCGAACCCGTTGCTCTACCGACTGAGCCACCACAGCGCATTAGAGACCTTGTGATAATAGCGCTATACAAATCTACACTTTACCTTACCTTACCACGCCTGCTGGTTGTCTCATAGTAAATTCCTGGCTACGTCTCTGATGGTAAAACTAATATTTGCGTTAACCAAGTGTCAGTGCCACTCAGTAGTAACCATTAGATTAATGAACCAAACACTTCGGGTACAGTATCAGGCCTACAGACAGTTAGCAGATCAATTCCGTTATGTGCATGAAAAATTTGGAGTCAATACATGCTGCTTTGGTGCCGAAACTCCGCATTCTTTTTGTGATAATTCCAAAACAGTATATTTAGGCAATCATTAGTCAAGTGCATCCAGATTCGCTTCAATTAAAACATTTTGGTCTACACTAAACAATCCTGTATAGTTGTCACGACGCATCTCTTGTGGTCAAAATATCACAAAAATACCGTTGTGGCGCCCCGGATCCCGCTAGAAGAGCTACAGCACTCCCAGTCTGCCAGAGACCCAGACCTCTTGATGGATTTGGCGAGCGCATAGGAGCAGGAAAGAAATAAGGACGTAGGGAAGGAGTAGCGGGCAGATGTAAGAAGGTAAAAAAGGGGATGGAAGACGGCTTCCTCTGACAGAAGCGTAGCCAGAGGGGGTGCATGTCTCCCCATCTTAATCTGTAACTTTTTTGTTGACCAATAAACTAGCAATAGTAAACTAAAACTGCGCAAAAATGTTTCCCCACTTTGCTTATTTGGTATTTATATGCGCGCATTTTCGAAGTCTAAATGCACATTTATTTGGATTTGTTTCCAGTTTCTGGGGCCATGTTTCAGACCCTCACTGGGGCTCTACCCCTGGACCCCACTGGGGGACGTTCGTACCCAGAACCCCTGCTGCGTGTTTCGCCTAGAGCAAATTCCTGGCTATGCTCATGTCCACTGATGGAAGCGCCCACTGCCTCCAAAAAGACTTTGATTCGATTCTGACTTTTGCCGCTTGTCTCTAATATTGTGAAACAGTAAAATCTACTTTTTTACTAAACTTTATAAATAACTATAAAATGATTGTAACGAGACACGAAAGGCACAAATGAATAATAGACAAATGCCAAATGTAACACAATTTTGTCTTTTTTATTTTTGGGGGCAGAATCGGTGGGGTTGGAACCCCCACAGATTTTACCGAACAGGGCCCCACATTTGTTAATCCAGCACTGGTGAGTGTCACGAAGGTGCTATAATGTTCCGTAAAGAGCTTTGCAGAACAGCAAGAATGCATTGAACCGAGTCAGTGTCAGAGATGGGTCACGAAAATGCCGTCGAACAGACAGCGGAAGTGAGTTCCAGGGATCACTAGACTAGAAACAGTGAAAAAATTGTGTACAGACATGAAAATACGGCGTTTGTGTCTGTCTTTCTGTCACAGCTGATGGACGACGCAAACACGGAGAAGTCGCTGCTTACTGAGACGCTACGGCTGCGCGAACACAGAATTGCTGAACTGCAAAACCAAGTCGAAACATTAAACAAGGTGATCTGCAAGTCACCTGTAGCCTACTCAGTTTATTTCACACATAAAATTCGTAATACCGATTTCTTTTTTTTCTTTTCCGTTGACAAATATCGTAAGTTATTTGCAGTGGTTGAACGTACGTGCTGATAGAAAAAAAGTATAAATAATTTGACGACACGTTACTTAGGGTCTAGCGAGTATCCTAGCTCCAAGCTCAACAAAACAATATGATTATGTTCTCGGGTGTCGTGGGACTAAAATCGAAAAAAATTTTGGTTCGCCAACTAATATTCTGTGGTTTGTCACGAGTTCAGGATCTGGAGTTGGCAGATGGAGATTGCGAGAAGTTGGAGGAAGAAAACCGAGCTTTATTTCGCGTTGTCGCTCAACTTTCACCTCGCTAAACTCAACTCACTGCTGGTTACCATCTACAGACTGACAAGTGTGATAATACAGCAATATTACAGTTCTAATGCTGCTGTATTTCAGCGCAGATAATCCGGTTAAACTCAAGTCCGCGCTTCCTGCGTTGTCAATTGTCACTGTGACGCACAACATTTTTTACTGTATGCGATATTTATTTTACAAATATGTACCGTTTAATCGGTGTAGCTAGACTGTATTTGTACATCGGACTGTAGTTGAGTAATGAGCTAATTCTCTCCCGAATAAACTACTGTTTTGTATTTGTAGATGTACAGTGCTTTGCAGTATGGAGCGTAAACTATTTTAACATTGTGCTGTTTTGTACAAGCGACTTAACCGAGTATTTTTAACAACTGTACTATGGATAGCCTAAATAATTGTCGTTGGTTTGCTCAGTGTAGCAGGCCTACTTTTCGCGTTGATGTTTTGCCGTGAGTGACAACTGACTACATGTAAATAGTAATCTCATCACTTTCAGCTTATTTATTTCGATTTTTTTACTTCTTTTGTCAAACGGGGACTTTATCAATAATAATCATGTCAGCGTTTGCGACTACATCGTTTTGGTTCTAGTCGCGTTGTCTTCGCGGTAAATTGATCGTTAGGCTTATTCAGACCGTATCATGTAGAATTTTAAAAAGTCAAAGTAATCTAGCAATGGCCGCATCAAATGTGGCGCTATCTGGCGAATGAGTCAGTCGTATTTATATACGGTAGGCCTACAGTGGGCAAATATATTCCCTCATATTCCTCCCCTTAATATAAATTATGCAATGTTCCTTGTGCCCCAAGACTCTTCACCAAAGACAGGACTTCTACTCGTTCAGCCATTTTTGTAGGGCGTGGGCGTGTGTCGTAAACTGACAGACACACCACGCTACGGGATCATCCGTCGCAGTGGTCCGCATATCATGCATTTGATGCGGCCTAATAAATAATTGTGTGCGTGCGAGCGTTTGTGTGACAACTTCTAAACTGAGTCGTTCACTTACTTATTAACTAAATCGATCAATTTTATTTCTAATTTAATTGCCCTCAGTGAGTATATTACTGCAGTCGATCAAACAGATTTTGTACAGCGCTATAAATTCGACTGCTATCTGATCGTGTGCATAAGCTCTACAGGCTGCAAAATTGTGAAACTTCTCTGGTGTACTGCGGTAGATTTTTTGCGTCAAATTGCAGTTCGCGCCCACGTCCGACACGTAATCGCTGTCGCTGAAGATCGACAGTCGAAAATTGCGCAAATTTCGCTCACTTAACGCTAGTAGTTGCTATTCATGGAATATATCGATTGGTGCGACAAATTTTGCAACGGCCCACCCACGTCGCTAAATCCGTCGTTAATGCAGCACACGGAAGCGAGCGAACGTTTCGATTCCATCATCGATATAGGCCCCTGCATCTGATACAGTGATTTCCTCCTGCCCTTTACTCGCTCTGCTCTTCTCTTAGTCCTATGTCCATGGCATTTGTCCCATCAGGCTTTGACTGGCTGGCCTGTATAAATAGAGCCTCAGACATCTGTGTCAGTCGTGACTTGGCGGCGGCATCATTGAGACAAGCACAGGTACGAGACATTCCGACGCTGTAGGCCTATAAAAGCTTGCGTATCTGCTAAAGAAATACATTACTTACTTAAATGAACTTGCTATTTGGTCTATAGATGTCGATAGCTCAATAAAATCCGCATTGCAGATGAATAGATTACACACAGAGCTAAGCCATATCACTGAATGGGCCAAACGTAACAACCTAAAACTCAATTTCGCAAAAACTCACGAAATCATTTTTGTTGACCGCAAACTAAAACAAAAACTTCCTGAACCAGTTGAAATTTCTCAAGTTCAGAGAGTTAAGGTTATAAAGATTCTTGGTGTTACTATCACTAATGGCTTGTCGGTATCACCTCATGTTCATCATGTGCACAAGTATCATACGCTTTGCGTGTCCTGCGTGCCCACGGTTTATGCGATAGTGCACTGCATACTATCTATAGATCTGTTGTCGTTGCCAAACTCCTCTGTGCATCTAGTGCCTGGGAGGGTTTTGCCAACGCTACAGATCGGAACAAAATTCAATCGTTCATCAATAAGAGCATAAGAAACGGATACTGTTCACCCGATCTACCTGATTTTGGCACCTCAATGAAGGTCGACCTGTTTAATACCGGGCGCAGCCTGGTAGGCCGCAGGCCTACGGGCGTAGCCCATAAGATCGCGCGCGTGCGCGCGTACTATTTGTAATGTATGTGCTTGGCCGTGCTTACTAGTCTGCAGATTTTGACTGTGACGAAGTACTGAGTGACTGGTAACGAAAGTCTGGCTGTCACGAAGTACTAAGTGACCCTGTCACGAAGTACCGAGTGAGCCGCTATATCGGACAATTGTTATAATGGTAAAAAAATACTTTATTCCGGTGTTTTAGGTAGACAAATAACAAATATGCTGTAACATGTGCCTAAAATTAGATCTGTGCTCACATTTTAATAAAAATGCTACAGGTACATAATATGTTACTAAAGATGTGTAACTTATCTAATATTCTACAAACAGCTAACATAAAATTTAGAAACCTTTCCGTGTCGCCATCTGGCGACTGTCGATAAACGTTTTGACACATTAGGCCTACAACGCAT
>Ga0126335_1003145_pt1 | contig 10167 bp, 7 predicted proteins | sample OlaspJWI45metaG_FD_108409 | JGI IMG/M metagenome (GOLD analysis project Ga0126335, IMG submission 108409) | Marine gutless worms symbiont microbial communities from Oahu, Hawaii - Olavius sp. 1 OAHU.JWI-45 metaG | ecosystem: Host-associated > Annelida > Digestive system > Unclassified | place... | reverse complement strand
TACGAACTTTTGAAATTTGCTATGACGCTAAAATTGAAAAAAGGGGAGATGTAACGGGATGTGACTGGTCAAAGTGAACTCTGGTAGGCGTGGCTAACTGACTGCTGCTGCGGACACTTGCTGCACGCTCGTCAGTCGTCATCTAGCTGTTCTGAGCATTAGAACTATAGTATGCGTATGCCTCTCTGACAGTGAGTCCACACAGTGTCATACTGATACACCATGTACTGCGCGAACTGCTTCCACCCCCGTCAAAGGCGTCACAGCAGTACAATCTGCGTCGTCGTCCACACGACAGACAAGTGCCTAACCACACAGGACATTTGGCCGACAAAAACTTCTTAACCCGCATGTTGTTTAAAGACTCGTACTGACTTTTCTATGTCGTAATTGTGTATTCCCAGGTGTCAGCATATGCGTTCTGTCATGTGTTAATAAAGAAATGATTGATTGATTGATTGATCTCAACCGCGAGACTAAAACATCAATGTAAATAGCAAACAGTACCGGTGATAGCACACCGCCTTGTCTGACACCAGCTCGTATATAAAAAGGAAATGACAACGCAACTCCCCAACGCACATGTAGTATTACACTTCTTGATAACCAATTATAGAGTATAGCAATAAAGTTACTTGGCAGATGTTTATCTAATAGCAATTTCTATGTATTGAATGTCATGCATTCATTAACTTGGATCGTAGGCCTATGTATCTTATAGATGAAAGACAGCGTTGTATCCAGTCAGCGTGTAGCCTAGGTAGTTTTATTACAGGAATGTGACTCTTTGATGTAGGCTATATAGCCATTGGTCGGTCCTCTGAGGATATGCTAATTAATTTAGACGCGACGCCGCCACTCTGTATGCCAATGTACTGTTCAGACGCTTGTGGAGACTTGAGTAAACTGGTTGGTCGGGTAAACACGTCTTGCTACATTCAGTACATGACAATGGTAACTAACAAGTGGAATAATTTACTACAATGTTGTATTAATTGCACAACTTTGAATAATTTTAAATCTTATATTCATAAGTACTGGAACCGGAAACCAAGTAATAAGTTGTAATTTAGATAGTGAGCGTTATTTATATGGCGAAAGCCTGTGCTTGCTTATGCCGTGCGGGTTATCATTGATGGCTTCGGTGAATTCGGTGGCGACATAGTTTATTAATGAAGATGTGGGTCTACACACGATTCTCAGCACTTTAAATATTTTAGAGATCTATACAGGTATATGTAGCCTGATGTAGGTGCAAAAATGACGCACGCATTACGCATAAGCCTAATGGCAGGCTTAGCTATATGACGATATGTCAAGATGATTCTATAATTCAAAATAGGTTATTGCAAGGTTATAAGTAATAGCCTACATTAATCGGAACTTCGGGGTCAGTTTGTGGAGAAATTTACATTGCCCATCCATCCATCCATCCATCCATCCAATGTATTCTGGCGTCCTCTTTGCCCGCATCTTAACATCACTTTCAAATACATTTATGTATTTAATAGCTTTGGGCAAAGCTAGTATTATGTATTTACTAGCTTTGCTTTGGGACAAGCCACCAATTGCGGAATGTAATGCAGCTGGCACTCGACCGTCCATGCTCTCGACCAGTGTTGTTTTGTTTACTTATTTATTGATACAAGTAGGATGTACGTTACGTCACATCACGTGCAACGCCACCATTTTGGTTATTGTTTGAGATTTCTTTGGCGTGGTGTATGAAAGTGGAACGTTTCTGTTGTAAGTTTATGAGTTGTATATCATTTAAGATGTAATTTGTGCAGTTTGGGAGATGATTACCTTCTGAAACCACGATAATACTATTTACACATATATGGGTAAAATGTACTATGGTTATTGCTAACATACAGGGTATGGGTAAAATGGGGGGCTGCGGGTGTGACAGCGGGTAAAATGCGGGCGGTAATGGTTTGCAATAGGTCAGGTGCTGAAAACTACCATTTTCGCGACTCACAAACGCTAACAAGCGATGTTAGAGCGGCAGAACAGACTATTTTCTAATTTTCTTATTTTTTATATTTAGACGTAATCTTATGTCACTGCTAACTGCGACAACTCTAGCGAGACCGAGTATAAAACATGGGGTTTTGGGTAGATACGACGCTCGCACTTTGCCCCACATTTTATCTTTTGCCTAATACAGGGTCACGTCTGCTTTTTGCCGGCCACTCGCCCACACTGCAATGTGTATTTTTGCGTTCATTGTGTTTTAGGATAAAGATGTCTCGGAAAGTATATATCGGCCGACTGAATGACCAAGTGCGAGAACGTGATGTTGATCATTTCTTCCGTGGTTTCCACGTGCGCGATATTATGTTAAAGAATGGATATGGCTTTGTGGTAAGTGTGACTACTGCATAAAGTATTGCAGTCTGTGCCAGTGCCGTAGAATAACGTGTTTATAGTCAACTCGGCCCCAAGGTTCACCTAACTCTGGTTCTAACCGTAACCCTAAACTTTACCCTAATCCCAGCTCTGACCCTTGCCCTAATTCTTACTCTAGCACTAACTAGTGTTCCCAGAGTCGCGATATGCTGTATACTATATGTGGGCCTGCATTTGCAGCGAGGCATAATGGGCATCAGTCCAGGAGTATATAGCTGCAAGTGGCCGACAGACGGCAGTTATCTGCATTAACTGCCTCTCTTTTTCTCTCGCACTTGATATATCAGGCATGTCATGTGGTCCACAAGCATGTTAGACTGACCGACGATAGGCATACTATTAGGCGTTGTGCATAAATTGCGTTGTCTCTGCTCCTGCAGCCGTGCTGATGCGTTAGTTGTCAACTAGCCAAGAGATCTATATTAGTTGTAATAAGGAGTTCTACAAGTTGCTAAATGCAGGCTTTTACACGTCAAAATCATACTGAAACTTTGCACATTTTATATCTCAGTGGCGTAGTGAGTTGACATAAATCAGCTGTCACTTAATATCACCTAATCGATATGAACACTAGCATTAACCCCAGGGTTAATGCTAGTGATATCGATTAGGTAACAAGTTCGACTTGGACGAGGTGACTGCCACCCAAATATTGTGTCGTGTACTGCAAAAAAGACTGAGATGATGCCAGTTTTTGTCAAGAGGAGACTGGTATGTCTCAACCAAGACATCGTATCTCGAGACCGAGACGTCAAGACTGAGAAGACCACGGTTGTAGAACATTGGTCCCCCTGTTGCCTAAATGTTATAAAGCAAAAATTGCCACTGTTATATTGGTACATGGTGCAAGAATTATCGTCAGAATTTTTGCTGCAAGAATTGTGTGCTGAAATAAAGCTTCATATAAGTTAACATTTTATTTTACACTCTGTGTTATGTGTGGCATATTAAGTTAATGTCATAGGCATACAGGCTAGTTATGGATTTAACTGTATATTGTCGTACATAAGTTTACGCTATACTTGCCTGTGTCCCAATGAGAAAAAACTACATAGGTGCTATACGTATGCTACAGCACAAAAAGAACATGAAAGGCGTAAGTTTGTCCATAGTTGTAAATTTCAATGAAGCATTACCTTATCTTTAAGCAGGAAGCACCAAGGCCAATTAAGTTTGGCTAAATATACAGGCTGATTGTTGTGGTCTCAGTAACCAGACATTCATCCCCCGGTCAAAGACCCCAAGCACTTTCGTCCCCCGTCACAATGCCAATATTAGGCGTACCATAAGAAAATACGCACTGCTGGTAATATGTTCATGGTGCATAAGTTGACATTACGTGAACGGTGTTACAGGTTAACTTCAGCTGGAAATTGGTTACAGCAGTGTTTGAGTACAACAGTTAGCCTGTCATCACAAATGTCCTATCAAGTTCTAGATCAGACTATACAGTGGCCTATAGTGCCTACATTGTCTGCCAGTGCCCAAGTGACTTGACATCGAAGGCGCAGTATGGCTACTTCTCAAGTCCACACTGTACATTCTATTCACCTGTTTTGTCTGTATGCTTGTTCACTTGTAACTTGGAAATGGTTGGGACTGCTTTCAAATTTTTAGGGTAGCACCAGAGTGTGCCATCGATCGTTTAGGCACAAAATTGTGGAGCGATGGGTGGGGGGGGGGCAGAAAATGGGCATTTTTTGTTTCTTGCGGCACCTGCTGGCCAAGCATCAGGTGAGTGGGCAGTGGGCACATGCCTACCACTGTAGTGGCAAGTCTACTCTGGGAAGAGTTGATGCTAATGGCCCAACAGTACTGGCAGCAGGGTAGTGTGAGACAGAGCTTAAACCTAGGTAAAATGCCCAGCTAAATGGGCAAAATGTGCTAATGTGTGTATGAAGTGATGTGTGCGTAACTTTATATTTGATGTGCAGGAGTTCGATGATGCCCGTGATGCTGATGATGCTGTGTACGAACTGAACGGCAAAGAACTGCTTGGAGATCGGTGATTTTCTTCAATTGTTTTAGTTCAAGTTCATATTTGGTATTAAAAACAGGTGCTTATATTGGCTCGTTACTAAATGATGTTGGCAGCTGTTTGGTTTATGTTTTAAAAATATTTATCGGCAATATTAATTATGAACTGTTATCTCTAAAACTGTGTTCTGTTATGTTGGATTTTCAGAGCATTTTTGTTTATTTACTGGATATAATACAAATTGAGTTGTTTTTAAGTTATGCTACCGTACTTCTAGTTTTTTCAGCTGCTTGAATGTGTACAGGATAATTGTGGAGCATGCACGTGGACCATCCAGACGAGGAGGTGGTGGAGGCGGAGATTATGGTTACAGAGGTGGTGGCTCTACATTCAAGCCTGTGTGGCTTGATAAGTAAGACAGCATCAATACTATTATAGTATGCCATAATTAAAATTTGTTGCAGTAAAGAATGTTTTGTTGTCATGACTATGTGAGCAGTTTGATTAGATTAGTGGAGGTGAGTTAATTTATCTATCACACATTATTTGTGATATATTAAATAGGAAGTACTAGGCTACTAGCATACAGTTTATTGGCGCTGCAGCATAGATGTTGTGATGAATAATCTTTCGGGTCTGAGTCTGTGAAGATAATCATACCCAACGTGTTTCCTGAATATCTAGCCGCTGTTCAGCCAATAACTTAGCATGATGATCACTTTGTTATATACATTGCTTCTGTCTGTGTGCATTTGCTGACAACAGGATTACTCTGTATACTTTAAGCTGCAAGATTAGAATTTTGATTATTGAAATAGTGCAGTTATTATTATTATTAAGCATTTGTTGTGCTAGAATTTGGTAAATGTAACTGTTATGTATTGTGTAAGGGTCTGCCAACAGTAGAGCTTTTGTAAATGTTGTTTGGTATCAGTTTAGGAAACCTTTGCAGTCTAATAATTAAACAGGATGTGATAGATTGACTACAGAGTGGTGAGGTAGCATTAGCTAGTAAATGGCCAGTCATGTCAAGTTTACAAAAGTTGTTTGTTGTCATTCTAGGTATGGTCCCCCGGTGCGTACGCCGTATCGCGTGGTTGTTGAGAATCTTTCATCACGCGTTAGTTGGCAGGTAAATGACATGTTGCTGTGGTGTGATGTAGAAACTGTTCATTGTTTGCTAACACCAGCTTAAGTAAGTTTAGTTGATATGGATATATTGATTGCGTGAAGCCAGACGAAAGAAAATATTACTTTACAAAGTATTAGTTGTTTTAGGTTCAGAGTCATGGTTCTGAGAACGATAGTTTTTGTATTTGGCCAGCGTTGCAATATACTTAGTCTGTATCATCAGTCGGTTGTTACTTTGTTATGATGACCTTAATTCTTTTGTGATGCTTGCATCATTTTGCGAGGTATTGGCTCTGTTGCCTTGACCGAGGTTTTTCATGACGGTGTTGTTGAAATTGGCATTTGTGGTTTAAATCGACCTATTTGTGATATTAGGTGATCAGGTGCAAATGATTTATTCCTCAGTGCGAAATAAGCTGCGTGGGTGGGTGCAAACAATATCTCTGGACTGAGAAGGCCTAAGAACATCACATTTGGCACAAAGGTAGTGTCTGGTACAAGAATGATGCACACATTTAGATTTTTGGAGAAAAAATTAATTGCTGCAAAATTTGCAAAAATTGCCATTTTTTCACTCACACGCTGACGCCACATATATGTACACAGGAACAGCATATACGTGGCTCCACAGTGCGAGTGGATTCTCCACATGCTACCTCAGACAGTGCAGAGCACCGAGGACCCTGTGACAATAGTCACCTTACTTGTGTGTAATGTTCGTTTGATTTTGCGCCTAAGAGTGAGGATTCAGTAGGGTCTGAAAAGGGGTTCTGCTGTCAGTATGGGGCTTTGCCTCCAGTATTCATTAACTTTCACGAATGTTGCATACGCATACTAACAGCATAAGGAGGGTAATATGTGTAATGCCTCACATGGTGAATTCGTGCAGTAGTGTTCTCCAATTTTTATTTGCGTGTGATTCCTCATTCGTGTTTTGTCTTCCAATTTAAAATTACGACCATAAATTCACAGTGAATAGTTTGCTGGCAATTATCTGGTAACGAAACACTGACAACTGGCTGGTGTTGTAATGATAAAGCTGATGAGATGGTTGATGATGTGATGATGATGAGTCTGGCTGTTTCTCGCTGTGTCGACCTCTGTCACTCTATCTGATGTGGCGACTCTTGACGTATGAGCGCTAGAGCTTGCAGATCTCTCGCCAGAAACTGAAGAGATGCAGTGTGCCTCTGACTGGCAGGTGCCTGCCTGCCTGTTGATGAAAGTGGGCAGGTCTGCCTTTCATATGACAGCCACCGGTGGGTGTTAAGTATTGGGGGTATTATAAATGCAAGTGCGGAAGGTAGTCTGTGTCCATATAACTCCACTGTAGTTGATCTCTGTTATTCAGACTGTCGTTCTTAGAAGCATCAGTTACTAGAAAATAGAAATGTTACTATATTCACTTAGCTCTCTTACTCGAAAAGTGAATTTGAAATTGTTAATATGCTACTTGCCAGCGTGCATCTTTTTATTGACATTTAGTTGTTCACTTTGAAGTTGTTTTGAATTTTATTTTCAATAGCCTTGTAGCATTAACTGATGTATTCTGTAGTATTTTGTCTTTGCACGTAGGATCTTAAAGACTACTTGCGACAGGCTGGCGAAGTAACGTATGCAGATGCACACAAGGAACGTCGAAATCAGGGGTATGGATTGGATTTGGATTTGTAGTTTTTCATTAGTTGTTTGCATAGTTACATTTGTCCATTTGGCGTACTTCTGTTCACAGGGTTTTGTAAAAGTCTCTAGAAATGTCAAAAATAGACGAGTCCAGAAATCTCAGAATATTTGCAGTGGATGCACAGTGCTGGAAAATGCTTGAGCAGTGATTTCTAGAAATTGGAAAAGGCCTTAAAGTCGGCTGTTTGTACCTGGGAAGTCAGGCAAATGCTATTAACTGTTTGTACAAATGGTGACATATGTTATGTGGAATGTCGCAGGTCACTTACAGAAAGCATAGTCGGATTGCAGTTATTAATTGCCAGCAGATTACGAATTCATATTTACAATGAGATGTAATGATGAATTATCTTTCGGGTCTGAATTTCTGTGAAGAATATCATCCCAACGTGTTCTGAGCATCTCGTGTCAAAATATTATTAAATGATTTAGTTTGTTATGCCAGACTGGTTTGACATTTTTCACCAGTATAGATTACTGTGCAGTGTCAGTGTGTGTATCTGGGGTGCCGTTTTCGTGTGATTCGCTAAACATTCAGATGAAACTGCTAAAAACTAGGTCTTTTTATTCTAAGTTAATTAACCTGTGCTGCATGTTGGAATGCTGCAGCTGTGCATTCTGTTAGTTACTGCTATTATAATTGTATAGGTTATTATAGTTCAATTTCAAATAAATAGCAAAAGATGTAAAATAAAAATATATAAGCAACACAATGGGATGGTGTACTTTTTGCGAGAGAGACTACCATTAGCTGTCATCTAATTTGGTAAATGATGCAGATTGCTTTTAATACATGCAGTGACCCCATTTTGAAAGCAACGATTTTGAGAGCAAATAAAACGAAATTCTGGTAGATTGCAGCGGTGGCAGCATATTTGTAACATTTGGCCACATTCTACAATTAAACTGTCAAGTCCCAGCAATTTCTGGCCAGTGGTTTTTGAGCTGCATGCTACTGCTTTTTGGCTGCCGTGACCTTGACCTTGGACCCATGACCTAGATATTTTGAAAATGAAGTTGCTAGGTCAAGCCCTTCAAATAGCTTGAATTGAAGAAGTATGAAAATAGCTCTCAAAGTCAAGGTCAAATGTCACCAACTTCGAACCACTTCTAGCATTCACCGTGGGGCATATTCCTACCAAATTACATCAACTTCTGACATGTAGCTTTCAAGATTTTGTGCGGACAGACAGACACTGCCAAAAATAATACCTGCTCGCAGCATGCGCATGGGTAATAGCATAAGTGGACATTTTTGGTATGTGCCGTAGACAGATACAGATCGCATCAGAAGAACTGACAATAAAGCTAGTCTAAGCCTAGTCAGCTTGCCAGTCAATAATGTCTGGTCTGATCTAGTAATATGTTATATGTGCTAGCAGTAGATGTGAGAGGCAATGAGATGTAATGATGAATTATCTTTCGGGTCTAGATTTCTGTGAAGAGTATCTTCCCAACGCGTTCTGAGCATCTCGCATTATAAAAATAACTTGCATCTACTGCAGGAGAACCCTTAATGGTGCAAGTTAAATTTGTAACTTTTATACCAATATTTTCAAAAAAATCAGGTTTACAGTGTATGGAATTATCTTTTCGTTGTTGGTTTTAGTTGTGCTAATTTTGCTGAGATGTGGCACGTTTGGTAGTATTGTGGAGTTTGCAACGTATGGTGACATGAAGAATGCAATCACGAAGCTGGATGACACTGAGATCAATGGACGACGTATTCGTATCGTTGAGCAGAAGTCACGGGGAAGACGTCAGAGGTATATGATTGTCCTCACTGTTTGCATTTTATGTGTATTATATTCCTGTATATGGTGACGTCAGTTTAATGTTTCTGTAGAATTAATTCATACTCTGTTGGGCTGTAATGATGTATTACCTGCGGGTCCAATTTTTCTCACAACGTGTTCTGAACATCTCGACGTTAATACCGGGCTGTGCCCGGGCCAGGCCGTAGGCTGCGGCCATAGTAAGGTCGCCCGTGTGTGCGTACTGAGTTGGCCGTTGCTGACTGGTCTGTACTTTTTGTGAGTGACGGAAGTACTGTCTCCAAGTGACGTAAGTGTCGCACAGAATAGCGCTGTGAAATCTGACACACTGATTAACAACACTGACTTTGCCTTGTTTTAAGCAAGCATACATTATTGCTGTTGGCAGTGTATATGGTGTATGGTCTCTGCTACAATCTGCTGGCAGTATAAAAGACGATTTGGTTGACATTTGCACAGTCTGTTAGGTTTTAGATTTTATTGTGCTGTTCTTGTGCTTTTATATTCTGTAGGCCGATTTCTTAAGTGTATTTTTTTGTGCATGTACATACATGTATCGTGTGCTACCCTTGTGGTGTAACAATAAATGAATGAATTATGTGTCCACGTCACGTTCAATGTTCAGACGCCGTGCTACACGCAGACCACATAGGCCTATCGCTCTCGCCTACAACCACCACCTATATCCCAACGTCGCGCATGTTGCCAAACGCTGTGCGCTCTGGCGACGTCCGTTGCCAGCGAACGCCTGTTTAGCTCGGCCTCACGAGTCTTCACAGACAGACGCAGTAGGCTGGCGCCAAAGAAAGCAGATATGCTGCTGTTTATTAAGCACTACCTGGCACTGATTAATTTCAAATACTGAAGACTCAGTGTCTGCATTACTGGCATATTGTGTGTAATAAGTGACAAGACAATGAGTAGGCCTAATTGACTTAAAGAATTGAGAACTGACACTACTGTTTTTGATATTAAAATTTATTGATAGTTGCTGTGTTTGACTGTCCACCACAGATCAAAGGCATCCGCCGCCGCTGTTATTAGCTGCGTCGGCGGCGTCGGGAACCTTTGATCTGTCACTCTTCGGTCTGCTCAACAGAACACACTGGTGGTCCCACGCTACAGATTAACCACATACGGCCGTCGGGCATTTTCTGTCGCGGGTCCCACAGCGTGGAACAGTCTTCC
>Ga0126335_1003144_pt1 | contig 10168 bp, 9 predicted proteins | sample OlaspJWI45metaG_FD_108409 | JGI IMG/M metagenome (GOLD analysis project Ga0126335, IMG submission 108409) | Marine gutless worms symbiont microbial communities from Oahu, Hawaii - Olavius sp. 1 OAHU.JWI-45 metaG | ecosystem: Host-associated > Annelida > Digestive system > Unclassified | place... | reverse complement strand
TAACTGTGGAGCTGCGGCTGCACTAAGCTGGGACTGTTTAGATCTACGTTCGTAACACTGATGTGATGTCAGCGGTTCAATCGCTCGCTGCTTGCGGCAACGTAAGTGCGAGCATGTCAGGTCTTTTCTTGCTATCTCTCATTGTTAATACGTGATCTTTACTTTACTCAATAATAGTCTTTATTTTTTTAGATTTCATGTATTAGTGTTAAACTGAATGTTGAAAAACATATAATTTCAGTATATGCATACGTACGGTAGCAATGAGTGGGCAGTGTCGAATCAGCGAAGACGAATCAGAGAAGTTGGGTCGTTGCAGTCATCAGTCGGAATACACACAACTCTACACGGCTCAGCAGCAGCAGCAGCAACTTGCGCAGTCTGCGAGAGAGGAGCAGAGAATGGATGTTGACTAGGTCGGTCAGCACGGCACGGTAAGACTTGGAGGCGGCGGCGACGGCGACAGCAGCTGAGCGACATCTGATCGATGGATGGGTGGGTGGAAGCCGTGGCCGTGGAACTGTGATGGAGTCAGTGCGCCAGGGCCAGGCCAGACGGGCGTCATTGGTGGTCCGCAAGTCCCGGCCTCCTCTCCCGGCGACCGTAATGCACCATCACGACGCACCGCACCGCACCGCACGCCGCCGGGAAATCAGGCGCGTTTCATCTGCAATAATCCCGTCACCCGCCGTACCCGCACCGCCATTACAACGGCGTCCTATTATTAAGCAGCGGAACAAAGGCAACGCCAACATCATCGGTCGCTGATGATGAAGAACTGTTTCTTAATCACCGATCAACGGCCGCCACCGCTCGCTGTCTGTTCATCCCAAATTAACATAGAAACGAGGTCATTTCACTATCATCGCTTCAAAAGACATTCGTCGGCGTCTTGTCAGCACAGCACAGCAATACATCTTTGTCTAAGTTGGCTTTAGAAAATAAATTGAAAGCAAATAGCCTGTGGTTTTCTGATTGCCGAATGACAATATGTTTACCTTGTACATGCTTGTCAGTCAGCTCTAGCGACTGTTGGTCGCCGCCACACCCTGAACCGTACCCTCCCTCAGTTATGCTTACCGAGCACGGAGGTGGAACTGAAGAAACTGCTCACTCATTCATAGGCTCCACCAGTTGTCAAGAAGTAAGTACTTCCACTTGGCACCAGGCTGCAGCCCAGCTGGAGGACAGGGACAGGTCACCTCCTACGGTGGGCCTGGGCCACCCCACATCGCTGGTCTCTGGTACCCACTGCAGGCTCTACCTCCTACACTAGAAGCATTTCACACCACAACTAAGTCCGCTCTTGTGGTAGGAATGCCAAATATTCCTCCTACACTACCAACAAAAATTCTTATAAGAAATAACCGGTATCGCCAAATTAAGCTGGCGACACGTTGATCAGAATTGGTAGGCTAAGTCGCAAGGCCTATTTTTTATTTGTTGTTGTAGCCTATATAAGTGAACTTAACAATGATCGATAGTCCTTATGTCATTTTCTCGGCACAGAAAAGAGGCAATATTGCAGTCTTTGTTGGAGTCTGTCGCCTGTTTTTCGACTATGAACGTGTATAGGTTACAGTAGTTGACAATTCCCAGCAAAGCTCCCTAGGCGGTGCACAATGCAATGTAGTCTTGACATCATCAGTCATCATCGCATTCTCGGCTTCAGCGACAACTGTTATGCTTACAGTATGCAGTGCGAGACCGACCGACTGTCCTCTACATGCTTCAGTTCATGATGCGGCCTCGAGATACGACAATGTCAGATGGCATACAGAGAAGCTAAACATGCCTCAGATGCTGCATCTTCACAGCTAACAGTTTATTTCAGTCTTAGTTCTCTACGTGTGAATTATCAGTTCTGTGTCGTTGATACTGAAAAATTTTACACTGTAATATTACATGAATAACGTCAAGAAAACTTGACAGTAAAAGTCCAGTATAATGTTCGCCGTTGTTAAACTGATTGCATGGATAAAGATACTTACGACAACTGCACTTTATATGACAACTACTTACTCTAATATGAAATGACAACATTAAACAAACAAAACAAATAAAGTGCCTTTTATGATGTCTACGGTGTTTCAAGCCAAATTTATGCTGGTATGTGAAGCAAATTCTTCAGGATAAGGCGGCGTACAGTGCAGACTTTGATGGTCAATCTTCCATTTTCAAAGCTAATTGATGAATCAAAAAGTGCACATGCTATGACAGAGCACACGTCGAACGATTGCTTGCTGGCGGAATGAAAAAACAGCATACAAAACACAGTGTCGACAACGATGTATCTCCGATATCTCGTTGTACTGTACTGTCTGTAAGTTACATTACTTGACCAACCGCTATGCTGTGCGCACTGTGCACTGCATTAATCAACGAGTTGAGTTGTAGTGCTAGATTCATCAGGATAAGTGCAACAGTAGCAAGCAGCAGCAGCAATAGCAGTGTCAGAGAACGCTGACACACCGCAGTAAAACGGACAACAAAAGCCAGCTTGGTGGCCGGCCACCCATCCATCCACTAAGCGACATGTAAAGGTAAAAGGTAAAGAAGGGTATAAGCAGTTCTTGAACTTCACCTCCGCTACGGGAAATTACATACCATATGGGATCATACAGTCTTACCTGCCACCCGGCAGAGACGACTTTTCGGCCTTTACCAAGCCGAAGCTGGTACTCGATCTAGCGACCCCGAAGGGATGCAAGGCTGAGTTGACCTGGGTGGTGGTACATACCCAAGATAGTCAGCAAAATATCTCAGAGAAAATAACCGGCAGTGCCGGGACTGGTATTCGAACCCACGACCGTAAGTAGCAAGTTCGACAACCTAACCACTACACCACTAAGCCACCCGTACAGCAGTCAATCCTGCTACTTGATGGAGTTTGCGACTTTTACTTCGAATGTAGCTAAGCAATGCTTCTGCAGCTGTCACTGACGCCCTAAAGAGCACGCTCGAGAGATAACTCAGTCAGAAGACGAAACGTCTCAACTCGCGCTAATTGACTCTTGCCCGAAAAACAGCACTCACAGGCATCTGCCCTATCAGAATGTTAAGCTGTAGCAGTTATCTGAAGATAAGCTTAAGTAGGTCTCTGTGAGTATACGGACATTCTGGATTTCTGGTCACCTAATCGCATGTTGAGAAATAAGAAATACTTCATGTAATCTTGTATTGCTTTTTGGAAATAACGGTATTCATGCAAATCTTGCTCACTAATTAGTCACTATAGAGAAACAATGTCCAGTCTGTACTTCTGTAAATATTGTCTAAAGCCTATTTGTTTGTTGACAGCGCCATAAGCGTGTACAACGTGGCGATTGTGGCACCAGAAAAGTGATGCAACAATAATTGGTTTACTGTTGAAGAAAACAACTTGTTCTTAAACGCTTGTGAGTAAAAACAAAGGAGCAAACTGCTTTCTTGTTAGGACGTTTTCTGAAGCGGACAATCCATGTCGCACAGCTATCAAAAGATATCAAAATACTTGGCCAGATGGCTACACAACTAAGCTGCTAAAAGCTAGCTACAAAAAATCGTAAACTATTAGCCAAAAGTATAGAGTGTACATGGCCTATATACAAAACTTCGACATTCTACACAGAAACTACGTGTATGTCTTGCAATTATGAGTCATTTACAACGACAGCAGAAATGTCAACGAAGCATCGTCAACAGCAGTCGTCTAACAGTTGTGTGCTGCCACCTCGCGAGTCAATAGTCATATCAACGTTGTTCTGTGTCGCTGAACTTGAAGCCTACTTGATAAACAACGATACGACGTTTAGTCTAGTTGGTCCAATAAATGTACTGTACCTAAACAACGAATGGCACGATCGATGAGAAGGCAAAAAGCAGCAATATTGAGTTGGTTCCACTTCCACTGCCATGTCATTGGACGACATTTTAAGGACAATACTGGAAAGGAAAGCATGCCTCTTAACTTGAGTTAGAACTTACTGTTCATCTATAATCAGATGGTATTCACTAATGTAACAGCAATGTTATTAGAAATCCAATCAATGAACTGTGATCATAATAGCAAACCATGCAGTGTCCTAAGGTAAAAATGCTTAACAGAAAGGTCTATAAAAACCTACAGTCAACTCGTCCCCAAGACTAACGCAACCCTGGCCCTAACTACTACCTGTCCCTAAGTCAAATAGTTAGGGTTTAAGTTAGGGTTAGGGTTGGTGTTGGGGTTAGAATTATGGTTCAGGTCAGAGTTAGGTCAGCCTTGGTGACGAGTTGACTGTAGTTTGTAAACCCTGTGTTAACAACGTTGCAACATCTATCTAATCTTATATACAATATAAACTAGAAAATGTGGCAATTAAGCTGTATTGCCACTTATAGCCGCCGGCTCGGGGGGCCCCAAAACACACGACGTCTTAAATCGCAGTATACCAGACAGCAGCAACACGACATGGCTAATTGACGACCATACCGCGTAGTGACTGAATTCATACCAGCAGGCATCAACAACTACTGCCTCGACTGCAGAGGGCGAAACCAACTCCACTACCTGAAGTCGCTCACAAAGTGTCATAAACATTACGCACGTGCTCATGAAGTGTGAAGCGTGACTCACTGATGCGCCATAATATTACTTACTTAACTTGTGATGAATCTCGTTTTTATGTTAGACTTTGACATCATGACCTTTAACGTTTGTAGTGCATCAGATGTCACGTGACCAAACCATGTCACCATTTTTTTAGAAAAACAAAAATCCGCGGCGGAATTCACCGCCGTTTCAGAGTTATTCACAGCCACGTGACCTAGTTTTCAGACCCGGTGAGCTAGTTTTGCACTCGTACTCCCTATCGGCAGTATGCGCACCAAATATGAAGTCTATATCTATAGTCATTACAGAAATATAGAAGAAATACCGGAATTTAGAAGTAGATCATTGTAACATAGACTATGTCCCCTTTTGACCTACTTTTGGACTGCTTTATTTTCCACTCTTCCTCAAATTTGCACCCTGTAGCTTTAGCTGTTCCAGACATATCGGGATCCGTATATTAAAAACTTTGGGGTTGTCCGCCATGTTGGATTTGACCCTTAATGGGTTTCACAATTCCGCAGCTTGCCGGGAGCCGCAGAGTACCAACGTGTGAACGCAATCTGTCATGTGGCTGAGTTAGAGCGATGCAACCGTTATTTCAATTGTCGCACTTAGGGGGCCATAATCAAAACAATTTTTCTCAGAGTTGGGGGGCCTTAGGTGCACGGGGTCTGTGGCAGATTAGAGGCCAGACATCGGCGCTATACAAGTTTGTTTTAGACTTTTGATTTGTTGCGCCGTTTTCAAATCAGAGTGCTTGGAAGGTGAGTCGGGTCGAAAATCGGGGCAAAATTTCGCACTTTTTGACCCCCTGTAAAAGTAGTGGAGTACTGGTGGAGATGTCTGTACCTAGGTTTTCAGCACCGGTATAGTTTTACCCGGCGGCGATCGGCGGCCTGGTCACACGCTGGACGGTTGTTTAAAAAAGAAGAAGATGACTCAGAGGTAAAACATATAGCCTAAACTTCGTATAGCCGGCGGCTAAACAAGCTACAGCTACTGGTTGTCAGAAAAATCTGTAGCTCTGTACAAAAGTCGACATTCGTGCAATGACGGTGTGTGTGCCGCTAAACGGCACTGTATATTACTATATAACTCGAAGTCGACAGGTTCTCTCCAGTCAGTCTCGAACAGACTGGCAATCGTTAGTAGTCGAGACCATGCATGTACCGAACGCTGCACACGACCAATGGAAGTGCTCGGAAGTGTACAGTCGATGGTGCTATAATGCTCGACTAATTACCGCAAAGGACGATGCACAACAGACCCAAGAAACCTGAGGTAGACTACAGTGTGGTGCACTGCATCCGTCCTTTTGCGTCCATTCGGGACCGCGGCAATCTGTCGCGATAGTTGATCACATCTAGACTGATGACAAGGTAACTCAAGCAGTCAACGAGAGAGAGAGAGGTGACTGGCCGAGACAGGAATGAAACACGCGATTTGACATGATGGGGACTAACATGAAAGATTCTGTCTGCCGCCTACCAGGCGGTGGTAGACGCTCTACTTGCACATGTTGACCTCGACCGTTCTCTCACACAGCTGACACTCGACGCGGCAACACCAGTGGAACTTACATCGGCAGCGCTCAGTCATTTGTCGTCGAGTAGTCGTGAATCCTCGCCCGCAGCACATGAGATCGCAGCCGTCCGTCCCCGACGACTGCTGATTACACAGTCGGCCTCGTGTGCCTGCTGATCCGGTCGAAGGGTCCGCGTCACAGAAACTACGCGACCGCTCGATGTAGATGAGGTCGTCTCGGGTCGGTCGCTTGAAGACACGGTTGCGCTGGATAAGGCGCGTGCCTTGACCGTTGAATGTCACCTCGGTGGCGGCGTCGTAGCGGTCTCTGAGGCGGTTGCCGGTCTCGCGGAACTCCGGCAGCTGGTTCCAGCAAGTCCGTACACTGCATGACCCCGACACGCCGTGGCACTTGCAGCCCACCTTGGCGTACCTGTATACCGCCTACAAACACACATCGTTAATCATCATTATTATAAACACTATTATAATAGGACGTACCGAATGCATGAGATGCGGACGATTGAGATCGATGACGCCGGGCGTCTCTGTGTGTCAGTCTCTTTGTCACGCGGCTTTATACGGCTTCGCTGTGCAAAAATGGTTGAACGGATTGAAGTCCTGTTTGAGGTGAAGACTTTTGGGGCCCTTGAAACATCGTATTAGACGGGGCTCCCGATCCTCCCACAGCGATGGGAGGGGATTCGATGCAACATTCGCCAAATTACTTTGACCACTCCGCTTGTTATTATTTACTGTTGACGAACATTACCCGAAACTGGCCTCCGCCATCTTTAATGAGCCGGCAGATCGTCTCACGTGAGACAAGACCACAGTTTCTCTGTTTATTGTCCCATGTCTGCAAGGCTTTGCGGCTATAGTGCGAAATTAATCTGTACAAATAACATTATTATTAAGCCACATCGAATGCATGCGATGCGGACTATTGCGATGGATGATCCTGTAGCGTAGGCGTTAGTCAATCTGTCTGTCACGCGGACGACTGTTCTTAGCTCTTACTCGTTCGCTGTAGCCACTTGCGATACGTATTATGATTATTATTTAAAATGTGTAATTATCGGCGAAAAGCTACAACTTTGCAACGCCGACAACACGAAAGCATAAAAACAGCGACAGCGGTTTTCGCAAGCCGCTGTGACGTAAGAGTGACGGAATGTGATTGGACGTCTGTAATTAGCAGCTTAGCCGCAGCGAGTTTCTCACGGATATTACTACCAGTTGGACGAATAGAACATGTCCGAAGACGTCTTCGTCCGAACAATGAACGACAACGTACGGCGCCGTATACGTGTGGGCCTACACGTATAAATTAACGATGCGTTAAATTAGCGAGTCGGTGTCGTGCACTCATCATCATACATGCACATGTAACTTGTAGGCCTACGTATGTACGTTATTCGATCATGCCATGACGCCAGTCTCTTCGCCATTATGTCAGTGCGAGACGCCCGAACGAATTGTTTTCTACGGCAGTCGAATGTCGGCGAAGTATTGCAAAACGTGGACTCGCGAGATCACCAGTCCACGACCGACCTCGACAGTTGGCATCGGTCATGTTTCGCAGCTGTCATGCGATTCCTTTACGGCAGCTGCTGGTCGAAGGGACGTGACCAGTCCACCGATCTCGTCCCCGGTCTATACCCTATAGCATCCTCTACGCGCCGGCACCACCTCATCAAACGTCGCCGTCGGCGTCTTGGGCGTCACGAAGGCTCGTTAACGTGCTGTTGATTACGGCGAATTAGCCGCGAACAAACACCTCCCGCTGAACAAATGACAGGTTGCCAACAACGCACGGTCCGACGAGCGAGGGTCTTAGTCGGCTTTTATGCTCCACCGTGTAGAATGGAGAAACAGACGCACGCATGGCGATATCGAGCCAGGTCACATACTGCAGCTATGCCATCAAACGCTACAACATAGTGTTGACCTACGATATATAGCGTCATACAGTACACACTATCGACGTGACCTGCCAGTTTTAACGACATCATAGTGTCATAACCAACACACAAAGACCTTAACAGATTACTGTGAACGTTCTGGACATACATAAGTAGCTCAAGTTATTGTGGGTAAACTACTTGGGATATTATTCTATCTGTCTACTGAAAACCAAAAAACTGGTCGCAAACGCAGTTTATCTTTCAAAGCATTCCCTAAATCACCTAGATGAGATAAAGGGAAGCCGCCGTGTGTGGGCGATACAAGGAGGGAAAAGCGAAGACTCTAGGACTACTGTTTGCAACAATTTCACAAACCAAGCCTTGACGACAATCTCTTAGTTGTTCACAATGAAATGAACTTTGGCCTTTCCTTATCAATCTGAAACCGTTCATGTATGTGTGTGTGTGTCTGCTGGTGCATTCGCTCTTCGTCTGCTTAAGGCTAACATTCTACTAGAGCTAGCAGGTCGCGAACTGCCAGCTGGTCGCAAACCTGTCACGAACCTGCTGGCTCTAGTGGAACCTTACCCTTATGCATCGCAGGTTTCTCTGTTAGGCCCTAACTTACGAAGCATATTTCTCACGTACAGTCACCCAATACAACACGCGCGTCGGTCACGTAATGATAAAGATGTGTGATCGTGTGCCAATAGCAGAATGTCAACTGTCGAAATCCTTTCTGTAATAACTGTAGCCTAATGCCAGTCACGCATGCAGCACGTAAATGTAATGTTAGTTGTTGAATCACAACGATCATTCCGTTAGCGTCTTGCGACTGCAATATGGGGCGGGCGGGTGGCGGAGAGCAGAAAGCTGATTATGAGTTGTGATTTAGTACGATCACAAGGGCTGTCGGATGAATCGTCGCCGTTGTCGCTTTGTTGGTTTTGCCAGTCAGTCGTCGGCGACTGCACACACTCGCACATTTTCCATTAACCCACAAAACAGCTGAATCGCTTCAGTCAGGACATCCCTGACCAAGTTTTATGATAGTGGGCCGGCGTGCAGGAGGGCACGAGACGTTAAAGCCCGAGACCGACACGAGACCGAGACGAGACGTTTGTAGGTCACGAGACGTTACCGAGACGTTAAAATAGGCCTACACGTTATAAAGATTGCAGACGTAAACTTATTTTCACGTCCATTAAGAATAATAATAATACACAGTGTTAACTCACAAGGCGCTACAACATGGAGTCTACTTCAACGGTGCCATGCATAACTCCTTGTCGCAGGAAACAACTTGTGACAAAAACCGCATTCTTGTCAATGACCGTCATCATTCATGAGACATGTCTACTTACAGCAGTGCAAGTCAACTATACAGTCTATACCTACATGAACGCGACTACCACAATCCTACTTTAGCCTGACAGTGACTACTGACTACTGTCTACCGATTTACAATAGTACAAGGCTACAAATTGGCCGTTGACAGCCGAGAGCGTGTTGAACGCATGATTAGACCAGCTCTGCTAAAGACTCTTTCGCTCGCTGCAGAGCTTGCTGGAACAGTGAAAATCTTTCGCGCAAAGGGCCTTAGGGCACTGAATCGGCTGAATGTGGCTGCATAATTTGGTCGAAAATAACGTCTTGGGCACGAGACGTAAATAGCCGAGACCGAGACGATACGTTGGTGCGTCTCGAGACCGCCTCGAGACCGAGACGTCGAGACCGAGACCACATCCCTGCCGGCGTGTGTTGTTCTGTCTCTGTACACGAATGCTTGCTACTTCGAGCATCAGTTATCACAGAAATAAACTGAACTGCAAATGTAATTATTCCACATAGGACACTGAAATTTTCTGGTGACAATATCTTTAAAAAGACTACTTAAAAACCTGTATTACGCATGACAAATGACTAATTACTTGTAAAAGTAATTAGGAATATATTTAACTCTGCTAAGATTTGTAGAAATGCAAGTCGTGTTTTGGTGTCACTTTCTGGGATCCAGCCACTTAACGCTAAGCAACAATATTTCATTAGTGATCATTAGTGCTTCACGGACAAAACACTTGTTTCATTTTGTCTTGCACCAACTGTAAAAACAACTGAATTAAAACGGGAATGCGATTTTTTCCAAACTGGATTCAATAAC
>Ga0126335_1003143_pt1 | contig 10171 bp, 6 predicted proteins | sample OlaspJWI45metaG_FD_108409 | JGI IMG/M metagenome (GOLD analysis project Ga0126335, IMG submission 108409) | Marine gutless worms symbiont microbial communities from Oahu, Hawaii - Olavius sp. 1 OAHU.JWI-45 metaG | ecosystem: Host-associated > Annelida > Digestive system > Unclassified | place... | reverse complement strand
TATATACATTGGCCTCTTGGGCTGATGCTTTTCTACTCTCTCGTTGCGTACAGTAAGCCTACTACTGTAATTAATAGGATCCTATATCTGTTGATACAACTGGGCGGCCTTTTACTGCATCTGTGACCCCTACGCCTACAAGTAGTGATTGCAATCCCGAGATCCCGAATCCGCGGACGATTTCTCAAACCGGGATTGTAAAATGGTCCCGATATTGCAATCCTAAGGTATAGCCTTTTGCAGAGAATGCTGCTACTGTGACAACTCATTCACGCGTAACTTCCCGGTCACTGCTGACAGGCTGCTGCGAGTCTATGGCGTCATTGGAGGTCATGCCTTCCGCATACGTCACATTTCCATGTGTTTTGTCATAGGCTTGTTAGCAACGCACGCAGTGAAAGCGTGTTTTTTGCACGCGTTCTTAATTAAGCCTTTCTCCGGCGTTACTGAATTTGTACTAGAGTTCTTTGTCTTAGACCGGGATAAATGGGCCGGGAAGAATCCGAGGCATTCACGTAGGTAGGCCTAGTTAGCTCGGTGCATTGAGATGAACAGTATTGATGGGCTCATTTGCTCACTACACATAGGCCTACCGTTGTGACGGCGTCGTAGGTGGGCTTATGGGTTGGATAAGGTTTGACTGACGTCGATTGTTGGGTGTATCGCTGGCTGTATAGTCGAACATGCTACGCCTTCTAGGCTTAAACTGAATGCGCTGAATATAAGGTAAACACTGAGATGAAAGGGTTTTTTTTCGGTCAGCGTCAAGATGATGATGATATTTATTTGTAAACGTATACAATGACAGTCATATGACTGTCAACTGTGTGTCAACTGTTTTGGTGTTTAAGTCAAGTTATTTGCTGACGATGTCAAGCTGTACATAAGAGTCGTTAACAGTGTTGATTATGATCGGCTACAAGCTGCGCTGTCTGCTCTGTGTAGGCCTATGCATGGGCGGAGGACTGGCGGCTTTCTATATCCATCAGCAAATGTTGTGTTTTACATGTTGGTAAAGGCAGTGTCACCACCATTACTACCACCCCCGTACATCACTTTTTTACTACTACCAACACTAGTTCTCATTTTGCCTACCCGGAGGTATGACCAGGCTGAGCTGGCCTGGGTGGCAGATGAAGGTCATTTAGTTCACACAGCAGTCTCAGCGGATCACTTTGAAGCTGAATCTAGCTAGGCAACCAACTGCAAAGCACAGTATATTTACAACCAAGCTCAACAGAAACAAGAGGAAATTAATATGGAATAAGACACAAAAGGCAAAACTAACCACCTAAACAAACAGCTGCAGAACTGCACAAATCTGTAAATTTTCTGGCGCAAATTACATCATACCACATATTATCCTATAGACAAACAGACATTCAAATACCAAAATATGACGTTCCTATCACAAATAAGTTACAAAATGGAGTCATACTGTTATTTTTCGAACTGTGAAAAATCCTAAATATCCTACGCGCTGTAGGGAATTTCATTCCGAGTACGAGCTGCAAGTTTCTTTACGGCTGCATCGTTACAACATAATTTTATAAACATTAAATAAAATTTCATTGCCAGTAAAAGCATCCTATAGCAACCAGCGTGCCACAGTTCATTTTAAGGTTACACAGACTAACGTCAAACAGGATTTGAACTGTTACTGCATCACATACACTCCAGACCTGTCCCCCAATTACTACCCTATTAGGGCCAATGACGAAAATGCTGGGTGAGCAGAAATTTAAATCAGCTGATGCAGAAGTGCAATAAGCCATTCCTCAGTGGCTTCAACAACAGTCAGCATCTTACTTTGCATCGGGCATTCAGAGATTTGTTGACATATGGGATAAATATTTGAATGAATTTGGACACTATGTTGAAAAATGTAAGACTAATTTTGACGTTTAAACATGTGACACTCATTTTTTGTTACTTCCAATGTGTTCAGCGAGTAGTGAAAAAATACTTAGGACAAAAACTGCACTGACTGACTGCGTTCTAAGTACAACTGAACTCACAATCATGAAGTTATCTTAACTTATTTATGATATGACCCTAACACTAGTAGGCATCTCTACAGCAATCGTGTATGCAAAAAATGGCCAATTTAATATGGCTCAAAATGGTAAAGTTATACCAAAACGTACAAGGTATATATTTGTGACACAAAGCAGACAATACTGCAAACAGGGACGGAGCCGGATATGTGGCTTGGGGTTACAAATTGTGACCAGTCTCGTAAAACACAGACTTATTTGTGAATATCGGGGCACAACAAAATTCATACATAAGCAAAATGGCCGTTACTACATATTTATAACATAATTTTCACTCGAGGCACTGCCTGTGTGCAATGTATCGATACACCTCACCCAAGAGTTGCAATGCCCATCGTCACAAAATACAAGCTAGTCTATCATGTATGAATTCTCAAATGTCATCTGCAAATGAATCATATATAACCAAATATACACACACAGTCATCATAATACACTTGCAATCAAGTGTCACTTACAAAGAAAGAAGAATTCCACGCAGTAAGCAACAATTCACATATGTGCAAGCTGGATTTCACAACAAAAGCTATATAACACTAACGTTAGTAGTGCCTTTGTAAAGGCACATCAAAATCACAGGATTGGGCATTCTCTAGACCTGATTGTTGTTCTTAATGCATCTCTCAAGTTTTGCTAAATAAATTTCAAGCCAACAATTAAGACAGATGGGCAGTAATCACAGATGCATTAGTGCACAAACTGCTGGGCATATCAGGCCTTGCATGTTAAAATATTGTGTCCATTGGAAACAGAACATTGTGTTATCCTTTCAACTTCAGGCCAATTAACTTCACAAAATCAGTCCTTGTCTTGGTCCTGATACCTGAATCATGTGCAGCCTCGACTACATAGACTTGATCTTAGAGCCTCCAAGTCTTAATCTTCATTTTTCATCTTCTGATCCATACCCATTTTTGCTAAGTAAGTGTCAAGAATTAATGAATGTTGCGATAAGTGAATTACTTGTTTGCAAAAACTTGTGAGGACTTTATGGTTACTCAGACTGTAAACCATGTCCCTTAGACCGCCTGTGTTGCCTAAGCTTGGACAATGTAATGAACGTTTTGTCACAAACATTACATCTAAATGGTCGTTCGCCCGTGTGAACACGCATGTGTCTCTTCAGGTCGGCCGCCTCATACCTTCGCACTCCGCAGACTCCACAGGAAAACAGCGGTGGGGCAAAATGATGTTGCATGTGGCGGATGAAGTTGTTGCAGTGGGTGATGCGTTTGTTGCACAAGTTACACACAAACATCTCTTCATGCCGGTGAATGTGCAAATGGGCTACCAGCTCATAAAACTTTGCAAATTTTGCAGCACACACACTGCAAATGTAAGTCCTCGTAGTTGACTCAGCGACGGTACTCCGACGTGAGCTTGGCATTGTGTTTTTAATCACTGGAATCTGTTGTCGATTCTGGTTATTTGATGTTAGCTCAGTCGAAGAACAGACCGGACTTTTGACTACGTTGCTGACAGTTTGCTGATTGCTAGAATCAATGTTGATGCGTGCTTCATCTAGAGCACGGTGTGATAGCACAATCTCACTCCGTTGTTCACAAGTAAATGACTTTCCACCCTTGGCAGATGACACTTGCAGAGATACGACAGAAGACGCGACATTTTTGGCTGAAACACCATTCACAGACTCTGAATGTGAGCACACATGACTTGCAATCACATCAGAGCTGTCTGACTTTTTCCCACAAATGCCACAAAAAAACATCAGCCCGCTGATGTGCCGTTTCATATGACGGATGAAGTTCTTGCAAACGGCGATTTCTTTGTTGCATATGTTGCATCTGAAACTTTTTTCATGTCTGTGGGTGTGCAAATGGGTCTCAAGATTGGAGAAATTTACAAATGTTTCAGCGCAGACACTGCACGTACGAGTTAGCTCATCTGACACAAGCTGGAGAGAATTGATAATTACATCGGTTGTTTGTTTAGGAATATTCTCAGGTGTTCGAAGCTCATGGGAAAACAGAACCTGTTTTCTGCCAACACTGCTGGCATTTTCCTGCGGATTAACCTTCACCTGTTTTGAGCTCCGCGTCTGTTTTTCAACATCATTTCTAGCAACATTCTTACGACCTCTCTTGCTCAGCGTAACCAAAGCAGAACCAGAGGTTTGGTTTCTGACAACGTCACCAACAACTTCTTGTTGAACATCTGCACGTGGTGTAGCATCACTTTCGTCGTTTACAGTGCTAGACATCTCTTGCAGACTCCCTTCGTTTGAATCCACAGTCTGGCCTCCGTCGGCACTGTCAGTGTCAGAAATTTCACGTTTGCCCAAATGAATGCGTCTGTGTGACTCGAACTTACTCAAAATCAGAAACTGTTTTCCGCACACGTCACAAACCAACTGTCCCCGGTCTCCAGGCGACAAACGGGACCAACTAGAACCGTAACGATGCCCACTCACGTGACGCGTAAAGTTGCTCCGGTATTTGACCTTTTTGCCGCATATGTGGCACGTAAACATCTCTTCACGACTGTGGTCACGCATGTGTGCTCTCAAATCCCAGCAGCTTGCAAATACATTTTCGCATTCAACACAAGCATACAAATTCTCTGCGACGTGACAGCCCAAATGTGTCCCCAACTTGTTCCGATCCCAAAACTCATTGTTGCAATATTCACAGCGATACGGAGCTTTCTCTTGGTGGGAAATCTTGTGTCGCATGAAATCGGAGACGTTCGTGTACTTCTCCTGACAAAATTCACAAGTTATAGATTCGCCAATAGAATGAAGATTCGAGTGTTCTTTTAAAGTGTCACTGTTTCGAAACTTTTCGCCGCAGACGTCGCAGGAAAGCGTTTGCATGCCATTATGGGTGTGTATATGACGTACGGCGCTGTACAGAAATTTGAACTGCTTGTTACACACTCGGCATGTTTTGGTTTCCTCGTGTCGATGGACGTGCATATGGTTACGCAAATCATATGCGTTAATAAATGTATGATCGCACAGCGTGCAGACAAACGTGCGTATGCAGGAATGTACTTCGAGATCACTCTGGCATGAAAACCTTTCCTCACAGTATATGCACCTGTTCGATTTCGGTGCGGAATTCTGAGGATGCGGTAAATCAGACAAGCTTCTGCGCTTGGATGCAACACTCTCCTGGGATTTGAAAGAATCCACATGAGAATCGTGGTGCAGCTTTAGACTGCTTAACTGTGAAAACTGCTGCGGACAAACGGTGCACTGCAACCACACACGAGAACGAGCAGATTTTGTAACAGACTTCCTATCGCTAACCTCATCCTTTTTATCAACATGCGTGCGCATGTGTCGTCGCAGATTGGATGATGTCGTAGAATGCTTATCACAGACTGTACAGATATACTGCTTTTTTGCCGGAAGATTAGGTTTGCTCACTTCCAACTGACTGTCTTTTTGGAACGACGTGCTAGAAACTCTTACTGTCTGAATGTTCGATGCTGGTCTTTGTTTGGAGACAGTTTCTTTCACAGTGTCGGGTGTATTCTCATCCTTATAATCTGTACACATATATAACACCATTCTCCAATGGAATTTGCATCTTCAGCTGGGAAAGCAAAGGCAAATACGGATACTCAATAGTGTGTGTGATGCAGGTAAAACTGTGTGATCCCTTGACAATGTGTGCTACACCTGAGCACTTCTGTGATTAAATTGCCTCATACAGAGGTGCTATTTCAAGCATCCCTCACCTTTACCTTTAATCCAAACTCGATGACTACTTGGCCGCCAAAGCAGTACTGCCCTGTTACTAAATCTGCCAAAAATATCATCAGTAACGTAGATCGTGCATGGTGGAATATACTGCCTTTTGACATCAGAATTTAGTGACTATTGATAATTTAAAGTGACATAAAAACTTACATGTTCACATACAAGCTATACTAGATCTACTAGCAACAAGTGGCCAAAGTAATTTGGCAAAGGCTGCATTGAATCTGTGTATCAAGACTGCCATCTAACATGTTCCTTGGACCCTCAAAAGTCTCCAACCCACGCAGGATCCTGATCCATTCAGCCATGTTGGCACAGCAAAGCCACATGAAGTTACGCGACAAACAGACTAAGAAACTGACAGATGCCCAGGATCATTGTTTGCAATAGTCTGCATCTCATGCATTTGATGCGACCTAATAATAATCATCATATACACCATGTCCCAAAAAGTGGACCACAAATATTAGTGGTCTCATCAAATTTTTGATGCCTGAACGCAGGGCGGCTATTGCTGTCATGACATGGCTGTCTGTGTGTCTGTCACGTTAATGTATTGTACCCAAACGAATGAGTCAATCATCATGCAACCTTCACCAGATTGTAGCCCAGCCATTCTAGTTTACCCATACCAAATATGAAGCCAACAGCTCAAGGGGATCCCCCCTCATTGAAATAGTGGAAGAGGGGCAGGTAAATGTCAGAAAATATGGCCAATATGCTGTCAAGAGTTGCCCTCTAGTGAGACTGCGAGTCGGAAAATCTGGCCAATAAATCGCGACTAGTGGGACGCAATGTTGGGAATACGAACATTCAAGTGGCATGTCATCCACAGCTGAGCGTCTTGTCAAAATTCTTTCATCGCTGAATAGTGTGCTAACTTTCAAACAAAACAATATTTCTACCAATGGCCAGAACCTCAGACTTAATCTGTAGTTTATATTTATTCTTCGAACACGTTTGTATTAATATTGATGATCTATTAAATAATATATTAACGTATCAAACCATTCTACATGAAATAGTTATGCCATAAAGAGAAAAACGAGGAAGTGTACCCGGGTTAACAGAAACGCTGAATTCCTCCATTAAGCTGTAAACACCAGAGCATGATTAGTGCAAATAGAAATATCAACAGTCTACAAAATTATGGCTTATCTGTGCAAAATATCTTAAAAATCTCCATTTTTTCCCAAGTTTGAGTATATCTACAGCACCAAGCACTGAAGGAAGTCAGTCGGATGTCGAGATTAGAATTCAATCCCACCAGAACCACTCTACCGTGTTACAATGAATAAACACAAAACAACCGCCTTGATAAAAAGCCAAACCTGACAGACCAGTAAGCTGCCGGGAAAATTGTGCAACAAAGAAATGCTACACGATACCATAACCACAGCAGAACTGTTATTACTCTCTCTAACTCCAGACCAATATCACTGATCAGATGAGGTCGCAGAGGTCAACGGGGTATTACAACTGTTATATGCAGTACCTTGAAAAGTCAAGCTGCTCCAATATAACACCAGGCTGAATATGGTCTGATGTTTCACCAGTCACAATGTCATTACTTGCACTATCAACCTGCGACTAAAGCAAATCACGACAACAAGCAATAATCAGTAATGCAGCAGTATGAGAAAAAGTAAATATAGTTTCACATCCCACTCGACACATAACGGGTCATTACAGAGACGAGCCTTTCCAGACAATTGATTGCATCGACAGAGAAAAACTGAAAACTGAGTCTGAGTAAGAACAAGAAGATACGATATCGCTGACAAATGCCGCTCAACACTGTACAAGTGCAACAGCGTCAGTGCGCGTTATTCCACTCAAACGGTGGCGCCACATATTCCGCATCGACTGGCGTTTGTGCATGGCATATTTCCAACACTGCATACAATTTGATGCCCTTAATGAAGGGGATTCTCTCGAGCTATCGGGTTCATATTTGGTACAAGAAAATGAGCATGGCTGGGCTACAATCTCGTGAAGGTTGCATGATGATTGACTCTGTCATCTGGGCACAACACATCAATGTAATAGATATACAGACTGACTAGCAGCATCACCATAGCAAATGCCGCCCTAAGACACTGTGTCAGGTAGCAATGAAATATATTACTATCACCACCAATACTGCAATTATATAGTAATTTAGCGAAATAAGTTCTGACACTGCCATAGTACATAATTATGTTTTTACCATATTCACATTTTTAAAAAAAATTGTCACATATTTGTCCTGATTGTTTAACTATGTAGTCAAAAATATGGTGATACAGCAATGCATGTGACCAGTATATATACATGTAGAACACTTCTTTAAACTCAGATTTTCATTCAACCTGTACCGGCATTCAAAGCTACACAAATTTATACATTTAACTATATGCACTCAATTCTACACACACACACACACACAAAATGTTAATTGACGACTACTATACAGAAAAAAAATGTGAAAAATTTCATACACTTACACAAGAAGATGCACTGGCTTGAAGATTTTCATCAAATGGCTCTTTGAGTTCATGCTTAATTTCTTTCTGTAAATCTTCCTGATTGTTTAAATCATCAAACACAGTACTCTTATCTGCTATATAAAGCTCATCGGCAAAAGCCTCCATGGCGAGGCCACAATCGTGTGCACCAACAATATCGTTGTCACTCATCATGCCTCACCTAAAATTCACATGCAGCAAAGTACATTTAGGTGAGAGATAGAACTAAGTTCCGGATTAGTGTTTAGGTTCTCAGCTAAGGCCACTGTGTCACTGTGGCTAATCTGTGATTTATAATGACCCAAGCGATGTGTAGATTTGAAACACACACTCAAAAATAACGTTAGCAATCACATCAAGCTGCTAATGCCCTAGACAAAATATCGTCGCTATATCATCGTACCTTGAGCAGTGACAGTGTTGGGTCAATTACACAGCCTTAACCAGGTCACTAATGCCCTAGCCCTATTCCTAACTCTAACCACGGGTTTACACTCGTCCCCAGGTCAACTCAACCCCAAGCTTAACCTAACCACGACCCCAACCCGAATCCTACTTCTTAACGCTTGCCCTGATCCTCACCTAACACTAACCACAACCGTAACGTTAACCCTAACACTTGCGAACGAGTCGACTGGGACAAGTTGACTGCCACCCTAACACTGTGAGGTTTACAGTCAACTTGTCCCCAAGGCATACCTAACCCTGGCCCTAAACCTAATCCTAACTCTAAACCTTGCACTAACCCTAACCCTAACCCTAGCCTAAACCCTAGCGAATTCTAATGAACTGGCTTGGGAACGAGTTACCGAATTTACCGAAGCCACCAGAGTCTGACGACAATTGTGACAATAGCAAGCACAGGCTGTAAAGCCATATAAGCTACTATCTAGGATAACACGACTGAGTTCTAACTTCCGGTTCCAGTAATTTAGATATGTGAGACTTGAATTGATTTAACGTAGTGCTATTTACGCATGCATCTGGTAGTGAGTTCCACAGGTCAGTAATCCTGTTGGCAAATACATACTTTCTAGTATCTAGCCTACTACGTCTTTTGTATAATTTCTTTGAATGGCCTCTTCTTCCACCTTCATCAAATTGAAAAAATAAACTAGCATCAATATTGTAGTAACCATCGATAAATATATACGTCTCAAATAAATAACTTCTAATTCTTCTGTTCTCGAGGTTCGTTGAGTCCCAGATTCTTAACCTGTCTGCATAGCACAATCATTTCATGCCAGATACCAATCTTGTAGCCCGACGCTGTACACCTTCTAAAAGCTTAATATCTTTGTTATAATGTGGGCTCCACACTTGGCAACAGTATTCTAGGTGGGGTCTGACAAGACTTATACAAGGGAATAATTATTTCCTCTAATTTAACAGCAAAATTTCATTTAATCGTGCCAAGTATTTTATTTGCATTAATCACTGCTTCACTACATTGTTTATCACACTTTAAGTTATCGCTTACCTACGTAACTCCCAAGTCCTTTTCCTCAGTGGAAGTTTCCAATTTATTTCCATCCATGTCATACTCAGCACAACAATAACCAATATGCATAACTTTGCATACGACATTGAATAGCATTTGCCACTCCTTAGACCAAGATTATTTAATCATTTCACAGACTGTCTATGTCGTTAGCTGATCCAACTGTATAAAAATTCTTCGTGTCATCCGCACACTTTAACATTTTACCCGAAATACCATCGTCAATGTCGTTAATAAATATAACGAACAGAAGAGGTCCGAGGACTGAGCCTTGTTGAACTCCACTAAGTACATCACTCCAACCTGAATACTGTCCATTTAAAACAACTCTCTGTTTCCTATCAGTTAACCAGTTTTTAATCCACCTAATGACATCTCC
>Ga0126335_1003142_pt1 | contig 10172 bp, 9 predicted proteins | sample OlaspJWI45metaG_FD_108409 | JGI IMG/M metagenome (GOLD analysis project Ga0126335, IMG submission 108409) | Marine gutless worms symbiont microbial communities from Oahu, Hawaii - Olavius sp. 1 OAHU.JWI-45 metaG | ecosystem: Host-associated > Annelida > Digestive system > Unclassified | place... | reverse complement strand
TCAAATGCCGAACTTAAATCCAGTAGGACAAGAGCAGTGACAAGCTTGCTGTCGACAGCTCGTACGAGATCATTGTACACGCAGAGCATCGCTGTCTCAGTTGAGTGGCCTCGGCGGTACGAACACTGTCTAGTCGGAAATAAGTGATTATCCTCGGCATGTCGAACAAACCTGGATGCAACAATGCGCTCCACAACTTTGGAGGTGAAGGAGAGATTTGAGATTGGTCTATAAGATGTCAGATGATCAGGGCCCAGAGTACTTTTCTTCAGCCGAGGAAGTACGATGGCTTGCTTCTGACTGGCTGGAAAATCGGCACAACGGAGGAGAGAAAATAACCTGTTTGCCAAAATAAGAGAACAAGAATGCAATTACATTATACGTGTATGGTGTTCCAGTCTAACTCAGCGCATTAGAGGTTTTTTTTTAAAAATGATATGCGCTATATAAATTCACGTTTTACTTACTTACTTACTTACTTACTCAGATAACTCTATAATAGTGATAACTCTAATTTTCTGATGCTATCATAATATTGCGTACGTTGTTTTAGGCGGCGTCGAATGCATGAAATGCGGACTATTGCAATCGATGATCCGGGGCGTCTGACAGTCTGTCTGTCACACGACTTCACGTGCTTTGCTGTGCAAACACGGCTGACCAGATCGAGGTCCTGCTTGGGGTCGGGCGGAGACTCTTGAGGATAAAAGGAACATTGTAATAGATAGCAGACCGATTCCCCCACGGAATCGAGGCGGCCTTCGTAAAATTACTTTGGCTACTTTTTAACGTTATATAAGGCAGAGCCTGTTTAAGTGGGTTTTAATAAGTCTGAGTATTGTGTGTCCGTGTGCTGCAGCTGTGTGTCGCAATGGCTGTCATGGCTACTGTCGCAAACCATTTGATTGTCGGTCAGTTAACATGAATGCTTGCTTGAAATAAAAAATACTGGCTTAATTAAACCAGTGTAGCATAGTTGTCTCACTACGGTTTACCAACTTTGCACAGTTCACTACTGCGTTGTAGTTGCATAGTATTGAAAATGCAACTCTGGCCAATTTCTGGTCGTTCACGACATCGTGTGTAAGACTGTAATCGATTTTCAGAGTTCTTTCACTGCTGGAAAGAGTACCTGCACCTGAACTATGTTGTTGCACTACCTTGAGACGCACTGAGACACACTGAAGTTCGACGCATCAATTGCTTTTACAGTACTGTAGGAATATCAGCGTGTTTATTGGCGACTTGGCGCAGGTGTAGACAAGGGTGGACGGGTGTCAACTGTAACGAATGTCTGACGAAACCTGGTTGTCATCACGGCTACTGCATCGAACCGTGGCAATGTATCTGCCGTCGAGGATGGACCGGTGCCTACTGCAACCGCGGTAGGATATAGAAAGACCTCCATGTAGCTATCGTTATCTGTTTCAGAAGGGGAACACGGGGAGCGCCTTCTTTTCACGAGTACAACGTTCATTAGCACTGTACTGTACGACAGTGTTGTTTTTTATGAGACAAGAGTTCAGCTATCACAGAGCGCTTCTTCTTGGTCAATTCCGATCACGTGACAAAGATGGTGGCCACACCATTTAATCAGCCAGAGTCGAAAACTTCATCCTAGACGCAAACACTGGCTGTCATTTTAGGTACAATAACGTTCCACCAGTGGGTTCAGACTAGGGATCTATGACGTCATATTCGGTACCACAACAATCGTCAAGCATAAACACATCGCACATCGTGTGGTGTAAATCAACATCTCGATGTCTTGAACCGTTTGGCAGAGAAAGAACAGACAGACAGGCGGACGGACGGACGAAATTGCGACAGCAATAGCGCGCGCCAAAAATCTCGTAACAGGACATCATTTATGGGTGCCATAACGCTGAGTGACATGACTACAGTGTATGCGATCGCACAAATTAGTTGGATATTTCTAGCGTAAAAATTAAAACCAATGATGTGATGGTTCGTTTAGATCACTTAAACGATTTGTGAATTTATGGCTATTGGTTCAGTGTGTGAAAATCATATCGGAAAGTCATGGTCACGGTTTGGCGCACCTAACATTTTCGACACGCATGACACGGTTGGCACCACAGAACAATGCGCTTTGCTGAGGGCAGATGAACGGCACGCTTACAACAGCGCGATATATAGACGATTCAGCAAATCGATGAAGACGAAAGGCCGTGTACATACGGTGTTAAGTAGATGCATTGTACTCTGACAGATGTCGACTTCTGTACTTCCAACGTGCCGTGCCAGCATGGTGCAACGTGTCGTAACGACGGCCATGGAGGTTACACTTGTGCCTGTGACGACGGCTTCTCCGGTACAAACTGTGAACGCGACGTGCGCGACTGTAGACATCACCAGCTCTCATGTCTGCACCGCGGTACCTGCCAGGTATCGCCTCTGATACATTTATAGAGTTGGAAATCCGGTCTCAAACCAATACTGTGAACGTCATTAACTTTAGGTTTAAATTTTGAGTTTAAAATTGATTTTTAATCAAACAGAATTTTGCACAACGCAGAACTCGGAAGTTCAAAGTGGCACTGCAGTATGTAAAATTTAATAAAATTCTGCAATATCCGCACACAGTCAGACATGTTGGATCCCCGAAGCGTTGACTGAAGTGACGCCATTGAAACGAAGTTAATATTGCGCAAACATACTCCGTTTCCTCGGGCCGAGTGACTAGCGTTGAATGTAGATTTTTTTAGGAAAGTGCGCTGCAGAAGGGCGCTACCTAGTGAATGCTGTCAAAAACTTAAAACGTATTGCAAACCCAAGTAGTAGCCGTCCTGAGTAAATACTATTTATAGGTATAATTCTGACACTGGGTAGGCCTACAATTTGCTGCAATATGTGTCGTGCCATGATGCTGTGGGTGGTATATGAGCAGTACAACGCTGAAGTGGACCGCTATGAGTGTCAATGCGTGGGTGGTCGAGTCGGTGCGCGCTGTCAGTCAATGTCAGGATGTCGTCACCATCAACAACCTTGCCACAATGGCGGTGTTTGTATCGCCGAGCAGTCTGGACTCGCCGCGGGACGCTGCCTCTGTCCGTCTGGATTCACTGGACGTTTCTGTGAACTGGACATCGATGACTGTGCCTCGCAGCCGTGCGTCAATGGTCAGTACTTCTGATAGCCATAGCAGACATGTAACAGCTGCAGACTCTGTATCTAAGACTACACTTTTACTTATTTTTGAGATATTACTGTAATAGTCTGAATAAGTAGTCACAGTGCTACAGGAGAATATTAAAGATTTCAACTGGGAGCTGATGAGTGAAGTGATAACCTATGATGGGTATTTCTGCATATTTTCAAACGACTGAAAACTGTCAGTTATGACTGTGAACGTCTCAAGGCGTGAAGGTCAAGAAAAGATAAATGTAGAAAGGTGGGCACGTTTTTCAGCGATGCCAGTGATTCTTTTTAGCTGCTAGACATTCTCTCTTCTTAGCTTGTAACTAGCATGCAACGTAGCCACGGACTGACGGGAACAAGGACATGTCGATCTTCTCGCTATTTAAGTTTTGGTAATTTGAGTAATACATTATAGTCAATTTTTTTTCTCGCAGAGTTTGCTTGACGTATCGCACTGACCGATCTGTTCGCTATTCCTTACAGCAGGACGTCGGATTCTATTGTCGCTATGTTTTGTGTGTCTGTCGGCAGGTCGTTGTGTTGATCAGCTTGACGGTTTCCGGTGCGTCTGCGCACTTGGCTATACCGGAAGTCGATGTGACGTCGACATCGACGACTGTCGTAAGCTGCGTGAACCTTGTCTGAATGGTGGATCATGCCTTGACGGTCTGGATGCGTTCTCGTGCCGCTGTCCTCTAGCATACGGGGGTTCACTCTGCCAGTTCCGTATTGCCGCCGCGGACCGGTGCCCTCGTGGTTCTGACTGTTCTAACCAAGTGGCCAAGGCCGTCTCGACGTCTAAGTCTGTCGTGGACTGCCGCTCGTCGCCGTGTTTTAACGGAGCGACCTGCGTTGAGGTCGACGACGACAAAGTGCGGTATCACTGCGTCTGCCGACGTCGGTTCCGCGGACGACGATGTCGCGTGCAGGTCACAAAACCGCGTCACTTCAAACACGATCTTTCGTCGTCAGCTACAACCATCAGCGCGACGCTCAAGTTCTCGATATCTTTCAATCATTCTGTCAGTCGACCGGTGCCCGACACCAGTACGAAAAGGCAGGTCTCGAGCGTCAACTCAGCACGACAAAGTCTTGTAGTCGTCGTCTCGCCGCTGGCATCTGTCCTTGTCGTCGTTGTCGCCGCCGCTGTAGCTGTCGCCGTGGTGCTGACGGCCAGCACTGCCGTCTGCGTCTGTTTGACACGCCGTCGTCATCGTCGCGACGCGGTCGCCGGCCGCAGACCCTGCCATCACGGCGGCGCCACGACCGACTGGATTCGTAACGATGTTAAACGTCCAAACAACATCGCGTCCAACTGCAAGCCTGTCACCAACTTTCACAACTCCAGCGACAGACTGTAATGGAGTAAACACCTGCATTGTGCTGTCAGTATTGAACGTAACATCTCGTCGTTATTTCACTAGACTGGACCATTATTCCATCAACTATCGATTACATAATGTGTGGCGTTGTGCTTTGTCTGTTATCATAACCGAGAGACTGATGCTCCTGTAATAAGTAAGATGTAAAAAACTGGGCCGCTGTGTTCCATTTACTTCGATCATGTGTGTGTTCATGTGATCCACGTCAGTCGTTAACTACAAACTGTGCATTGTATATTACTCAGCTATGCATACTACGCATAGGCCTATTACAATTATTGAAAATGCATACTAACAACAATAACTGGAGTTACTCAAAATAGATATTTCTGTGATACGAAATCTGTCCACATTAGTGCAAGAGTCAGTCTGTATAGTTTGTGTCACAGCAGTCTAGAGCGTCAAAGCTACACGAGATCATCAACAATGGACTAAGAAGTTATGTCAGGTTTCTATTTGGCCTATTGAAAGTGACAACAAATATTTATGGGTCTAATGCTATCAGAAATCTACTAAATCTAACCGTAAAAATAAAGCTATCGAAAAAAATAGACAACAGCATTAATGCTTGGCACACGACAATGTGGACAGGCACTGGACTGGACTGGACTGGACGCATCTGATCTAGTCAACCTGCGGGTTGTTTCGAAACAGATACTCCGCCTACAAGACAAGACACTACCATCACTGACAGAATATCACACTGCATCAAGATGCAAGTTTGGTTCAAAGTTAAATAGTTTAACACTGCAGTTCAGTAAAATAGCAGTCACTTAATATAATTTGTTTTAAATGGTGTCATTAGAAAAATCTTTGTAACGAAGGCAAATGAAGTTGTCAATGATTGCTTGTCATTCTTTAACTGCGTGGTATCTGATGCAATTTATAATAGAACGTTAAGATTTCTATCCAAGTTGAAATATTCTGATAACATGTTGTTTTCATTAGTTATGAACAAGATCTGCAGTGAGTTATCCATTGTCGAACAGTAATTGTTACTATACTTAGCCTACTGTCATTTCTTTCATTGTTGTTCTCTGTGTATCTACCACATGCGTTGGTGAATAAAGTTGATTATAATGTAACAACCCACAGCTAGACTGACACAGCTATAACAAATTGTTGACCTGACACTAACTATAACCTAGGTTTTTATTGACTGACTAATTCATTATACAAATGTCTATTTTCACTGACACTGATATTGCTAAGCAACATCTGCCATTGGTTACAAACTGTGTCAGTTTTATCATCGTTTTTAACCAGAAAGTCTAGCTCAACCACAATCTAGTGACACTGCATCAACCAGTTTAGATTTTCTGTCATTTGATCGTGTATAAAGTGGTAAACATACGAGGAAGTCGATGGGGTCGTCAGGTCGAATGGTGACACAGTCACGCAGTCCGCTGGTGAGTGTTGGCATGATATGTTTCATGAGATAATTACGCAGTGGCACAGATTGAGCCTCCAGCAACTCCTGTTCTTCACGTCTCACCTCCTCCAGTCGCCGGCTCTGCAGGTGTCCATGCACACAACATATCGCCTCGGACGTTCGAAGAAGGAAACAAAGAGGAAAAATGAAAATTTTGCAAATATCACATTAATTCTTCATAGACGATCCGTATTGGAGTTTATCCATAAATAATAAGCAAAAGGCAAAGTAGAAAAATTGCAGATGTTTACATACCCATTCCTCGTGGTGTTTCCGGCGCACTTCCGCCTCCTCTGCTTCCTGTCTTTCCAGCTCAGCTTTTGCTGCTGCTTCTTTCTTCATCTTTGCTTTGACTTCCGACCGTTTTATCTCCTCCAGCTCTTCGAGTGTCAAACCTGTCACATGATTATACCTTTAGTTAAATAGTTAAATTACACTAGGATTTTGCACAGAATCGTACTATCTGGTATTGTATGGCAGATTATGCTGCTATTTAAGTAAATTAAGTAATGGTTTATTATAGTAACGCAGCTTCTATCCGTGTAACTGATTTCAATCAAAACAAATTGCTGATCAGCTAGTTACCATCAGCACGTCAATTTTGTTGAATCAGTGAAGTTAAAATAGCCCCAAACTTTAACCATAAACCACAGCCTAGCGGCTATTAATGACATAGCACTTTGGAAACAGGCCTGCATTATGCACATTTAAGCTAAGCTTCAACTCGGCTCAAATCAAGTTTATTACAACTTTGTGGTCTGGAGACCAAATAGCAAAATAAGGACAGATAATACATGCATGGAAACACAATGTGCAGTTGTACTTGTCTAGGCTACTAAATGAGTGCCAACTATGTTGATGTTGACACTTCCTAACTTCGAAAGTTTAGAGATATGGCACATTAAATGAACTCTGTACCTTTCATTCAGACAGCCAGCACACATGCTGACCAGTTGCTATCATGCAACTACTGGCTGTGACTATAGATGGCCCACATATGGCACAAAATAATGAGGCTAAATGGCACAGTCCCGTACGTTGCAACAGTGTAAACAAACGCTCGCTGTTTTGTTATGAGTGCTTGGACAATTAGGCAGAAAATGTGAATAATTGTCTTATTTGTGACAAATATGGTCCTATTTAATTTAATGAATGAGTTTGGTTGACATATAACTACTAAGAAAAAGACGCCATTGATCATAGTGACGGAATGTCACTCCTTATAGCATGAAGAAAAGCGATCTAGTTGATGACATTAAAATTGATCACCAGTATGTTGTATGTATAGTAAATGGCCGCTGTCTGCCAAACTGGATTTTCGAAGGAATCGTATTTGGACCATTCCACACATTTGGGGAGCTCATTGTCTACACACCCACCAAATTTTGTGAAAATATTTTGATCTGGGGCAGATATATGCTCCCTAAACGCCGATATATGTTGCATGTATGGTGCATTGCCGCCGTCTGCCAAATTGGACTTTCGAAGGAAACATGTTCAGACCATTCCACACCTCGAGGGAGCTCATTACCTATATACCCACCAAATTTCATGAAAATATCTTGATCGGGGGCAGAGATATGCCCCCAAAACGAAATTCGACACGGGTGGAATTTACTTCCGGATCCAATTTTGACAAGTGTCATCTTCTGGGACCTTTCTGTGTATGATCCTACAAAATTTCAAGAAAATCGCTCAACATGCGGCTGAGTTATATGCGATTCAACTTTTTCTATACCTACCTTTAAACCTACATTGCTAATGGCACAACGACACAGTGCCACCATGCAGGCCATCTATTATGAAAGTAAGTTCATAACAATAACATAACGTTAACAACATAGACCTACACACAGAAAGAAATAGCACAGTTGGTGCAGACTGAACATACCATAGTTGCGTGGTGCTCCAAGCATCTTGATAATCGCGTCTGCCGAGTCTTTCATTTTAAGTGATATATCGGCAGTAATATCTGCACAATACAAACAGCAGTTGAAGCTGACAATTAATTAGTACTTCATAGTATACAGTTTCTCATAGGCCCAAAATTCCACTTTTATGCATTTGAATAGTTCGACTAGGCACAAATACCAAACCTATACTATCTACTCTCAACAAGTGGCCAAAGTAACTTAGCAATAGCTGCATCGAATCTCCCTCCCCCCATCGCCGTGGGGGATCAGAACCCCGTCTAATATAATGTTTCTTGGACCCCAGGCATCTCCACCCCAAATAGGACCTCAATCCGTTCAGCCGTTTTCAGGGTTGAGGGCATTGCAGACAGTCAGACTAACATACACACTGTTCCATGGGATCATCAATCGCAATAGTCCGAACTTCATGTATTCGATGCGGCCTGAAAATTATGAACAACAGAATTGAACACTCACAGAGCATACTAAACGAAGCAGGAAGCTAATAAGTACAAATACGAAAATAAGACGGCTGAGTGGCTGACCGATGTGTTCTGGGTGAAACTCGAGTTCATCGAAGTAGTTAAGCACAGTGTCATCATCAGTGTTGATAGCTCGGAACTCAGCCAGTCGGCGTGCGAGACCTTCCTCTGTGTTGTGTGTACCGACGACCATGCTCTCTGGCATGTTCATTACTCGCTGGCGTAGAAATTCATCAGTAGCATCAAGACTGATGATCAGTTCAGGCATCAGTAGTTTGTGATATTGTGGCACATTCTCATCTTCAGCCTCCTCTGTCTCTTCACCTGCTGCAACCACATGACGGTTTATGCAATTCAGTCATGCATGGGGGGGATCGGAACCCGCCACGATTATCGTACCATCGGTCTGACTATCATCATACTAGCCATTCTGCCCACCCAGCTGGGCATTATACCTATAGTTTAAGCACCGCTCCACATCTCGCACACCCCATGCTATCCTGCTGCCCGGTCAAAGAATGCTGCCACGCTGCCTGCCCGTCTGCACCACAGTGTATCATGCCTCCAGCAGCGAGGCCGATCTCAATGCTGCCCAAGGCTATAGGCTAGGGCTGCTCAGTGCCACCCACGCCTCACCAGCAGGTGCCGCGGTATACGAAAAATGCCAATTTTCTGCTTCCCTACCAATGATTTCTGAGCCTGAAACCATCCCTGGAGCGCTCTGGTGCTACCCTGAAATTTTGAACACAATCGTTCCAGTCGTTCCCAAGTTATAAGCAAACAGTCAAACAGACATTGAGACATACCAACATACACACATAGAGCTTTATATATATAGAAGATGTAAGTTGGAAAGTCTGAGTATAACTGATTGATTGTTGAATGTCATTCAATGCAAACACATAATATCCAATACTGCCTTCTTAAGACAAGACCAGACAAGACTTTATTTTTAGGGTTAGGGTACTATTCTGTTTAGTAGGAATGATGACAGTATTATGATACAAGACATATGCAAGTCATAAACTGTTTCCTCTATCATCATTTTCCATTATACCTGAAGCAAAGACTGCAAACCATGGTTTTAAGGTTCTGATAGTTAACAAAATTGAATAACAACACAACACGCAGAACAGTTTTTTAATACATTTTCACAAGTTTATTCAGCTCACCTGCAAATAGTTCTTTTGCATGCTCCAGCGTCTTTGGAAATCCATCGATGATGAAGCCCTGGTTCTGACATGGTTTTGAGAGCAGTTTTTCTCTGAGGAATTTGATGACAAGCTGGTCATCAAGCCGTCCGTTATTCTGCTCCTGTGTCTCTCTGATGGTTTCCAGCATCTCCTCATACTCTGCACTCAGGTCTTCCTCCACATCATCGTCATCATCTTCTTCCTCTTCCTCCTCCTCCTCTTCTTCTCCCTCTTCCGCATCTTCTTTCTCTGCCACCATCTTCTCTTTCTCTTCTTGTTCCTGTTCGGCTCTCGCACGATCATCCAGATATTTGTGCTGCTCAAGCAAAAACGAACGCTCACAGTAAATAATGCACATGCCCGGGAATTAATGTAGAATTCAATGACCACATGTCCTCTGTTTTTATCTGGGTAGGTGTTTGTTAGCTAGTTACAGCTAGTGCTGGGGCCGGCTCCAAGGATTGGCCCCACTGTGCAACCAGTTGAAAGCAGGGGCGAGGCCAGAATATCATGTTTGGGGGGGCTTGAGCCCCGGGCATGACGAGCGCGGAAGCGCGAGCTTATAACGGGTGTCTGGCAGGACCGTAGCAGCCGTAATTTTACTAGTC
>Ga0126335_1003141_pt1 | contig 10173 bp, 8 predicted proteins | sample OlaspJWI45metaG_FD_108409 | JGI IMG/M metagenome (GOLD analysis project Ga0126335, IMG submission 108409) | Marine gutless worms symbiont microbial communities from Oahu, Hawaii - Olavius sp. 1 OAHU.JWI-45 metaG | ecosystem: Host-associated > Annelida > Digestive system > Unclassified | place... | reverse complement strand
TGAGTGAGCAGAGGTTTAACGTCCCACTCGACACTTTATAGGTCATTTCGGGGACAATTTTTACAGGCCAGATGACCCAACCAACAGCGTCAAAGCACTGAAGGAAGCCAGTTGGCCACTGAGGTAGGCTTCAGTCCCACCAGAACCATTCCACTGTGTTACAATCTGAACTAGGCTAACCGTAGGCAACCGCCTCTAGGCTAATCACAGCATAAGGGTCCCAGTGTGACAAAAACCCAATCTGCTGGACCTATAAGCTACCTAGAACATCGTGCAACAAGAGTATTGCACTGTACTATAGTAACTAGAGCAGCTGTGTTAATGTTCCTTCTTTTACTCCAAACCATCATCAGTAATCAGATGAGGCTGCGGAGGTTGAGGGGACACTGCTATGCCCCAGCAAGGAGCGTGCTAAGAAAAAAGAAAATACAGCATTACGTGAGAATTCCATACCTAAAGCAGACATTTGGCTGGTCGTTGAAAGCACATATGTATATACCAACATAGGAAGCTCCGATCTGCAGCTCCATTCCCGACATGTCCTGTATAATCACAACACGAATTAATGAAATGATTTATAACGTGCACATATTTGAGAAATTCAAATCTCAGGCATGTCTGTTCAACCATGAGCTAACAGCGTACATACAGACCGATCACAAAACAACACATTTTGTTTTCGACATCTCTGAAGTTACAACATATGGCACGATAAAATGTGGACATTTTCTCATGATTACAAATTTTGGACAATAAATTGCTAATCAGTTAAAATAATCACCACAATGCAGAACAAATGCCAATATTAGTCATTAAAAGCACTAGTGTGGCCTGCAGCAACATACGGCTGTGATAGCTAAACTCTCAGAAAGAATGAAGAATGAAGAAACACGTCTGCGGGTTTCGTGGACAGCAAAGAAAACAAATGAGTGGGTTCTTAACAAAGCTAGAGTAAAGAGGGAACTGTTAGACACTGTCAAAGCAAGGAAGCTTTGATACTATGGTCACATCATGAGGCAACAAGGGAGTTGCCAGGAGATAGAGATAATGCAAGGAACAATGCCAGATGTACACAGGCGAGGAAGGCCACGCATGGCCTGGATGGACAACATCAAGACATGGACAGGACTCTCCGTGGAAGAGTCAGTCAGAATGACAGAGGACAGGGACAAATGGAGAAAGTACGTCCATAGTGTGGCCAACCCTCGGATCGAGGACGGCTACAGAACAGAACAGTCATTAGGTCATATGGCATTGATAAATCTACTGCTAACGCAAACTTCAAATAAAACAGTTGTAAGCAAGTAGCAGCAAAAAATGCTTCTAATAGTTCTACCTGAAACTACATTCAGCAACAAGCTAAGATGCCAGAAAAATTACGTCTAGATGTGTGGATTTATATCCAGTTTTAAATGGTGTTAAACCAGGTGGCAGTTACTGTGGTGATCACACTGATGGTCTGATGGCAGCTGTGTGTGTATGTGCCACCAAGATTCGCAGTCTATTGGGGAAAAGTTCGGGATGGGTAAAGTGCCACCCCTATAGGGTTATATGGGTTTTGGGAGAGGGATTGATTGAGAAAAATGTCCCCCTCCTCTAAGCAAACTGTAGTTCCCTGTGTCGGGTCACTATCAGCATCAGTATTGGGTTGCATCAAATACATTAGATGTGGACTATTGCGACTGATGATCCCGTAGCATGGGCGTCTGTCAGTCTGCCGGTCACATGGCTGACCGTTCATTACTCATTTGCCAGATGGCGCCACCTCAATTCAGCCAATTACTACACTACTGTAGCCACCTGTTACTTGTTCACAACGTCATCTAATACAATGCAGGCCTGATAAACCAACTCAACTCCATTACCTTCACAGGATAGTATTCTCGTCCATAACCGTCCAGCTCCTGAGCCTCAAGGATGAACTGCTGTTCCGCCATCAGAGGCAGTACGCCATGCAGACGTTGGTGCATTACTGCTACCTCCTGAAGCAGCATCTTCTGCGATGCCTCGTCAGTTATCATAGTCTGCAGCAATATTACACAATTATTATTTCACTCAGTGGAAGAGCCACGGTTATACAAAAAATTACAAGACAGAAAATGGCAGCAAAACATGTCATGTCTATCTGTTATGCAGGAAGGAAAAATAACGTGAGGCCAGACAACAAGGAAGTAGGACAGAAGACATTAAGAAATGGACTGGTGAGTACCTGAGTGAGTAGAGGCTTACTGTCTCACTCGACACATTTCAGGTCACTTCTGCAACAGCAAGTTCTCAGTCTGTCTGTTTTTCAGTAGCAGTATACCTGACTGCATGAAAGTACAGCATGAGCCAAATTAGATGACTCCTTAAACTTTCCTATTTAACATAAAATTGTTTAAAGAAAAAGATACCATTTATTTACTATTTTAAACTGCCGCCAATTACAAACAAAATGACACCTTATTTGTATTACTTCTACGCTGCAAAAATTTATAATTTCTTGATTACTGAAGATACCAATTTTACTCAAAAACACAATGACGTCAGCAGTGCGTCAGCATTGCGCAGACGTAAGCACGAACAATGCCATTCACAAGTGACGATAAAGCAGCAATAAAACTGGTAAGGGAAGAAAAAGGATGGGGAGCAAACAGAATTTTGCGAGAGTTTCCAAACAAGCTGTGGTCGCGAACCGCAGTGAGAATGTTGCTTCGAAATATCGACCAGACGTCGTCTGTGTCAGGCAAACCGGGCAGTGGTCGACCTCGGTCTGTTAGGTCGGAGCTCAACATTCAACTTGTAACGGATCTTATCTGCAGCCAAGAAGATGTGCCAGTAACCAAAAAAAGTCCAAGAGAAATTCAAAAGAAGACCGGGCTATCACACGTGTGGCTCAACGTGATCTTCAGCTGAGAGTTTTCAAGCGTAAAAAGGTGCATCTGCTGTCAGACGCTGATAGAAAAACCCGGCTGGAGCACTGTCGCGTACTTCTGCGAAGAAGGGCCTTGCAGCTGGTACACAAAATCTGGTTTTCTGACGAGAATATTTACGGTACAGCCGCCCATCAACACACAAAACGACAGGCTGTATGACACAACTGAGAAGAAATCGGCGGTTCCATCCACGCGGCTTGTGAAAGGGTGCAAACATTTCAGTGAGCATGTTATGGTGTCTGTATCGAAGTCTGGAAAAACTGACGTACATTTTGTTGATAAAGGAACAAAGGTTTGTGGTGCATACTACCAAGACATTCTGCTGAAGAATTGTTTGTTGCCAGATATCAGACGCCAGACAACTGAGCCGTACGTCTTCCAGCAGGATGGGGCGCCGTCGCATGGCACTAAGCTGACAGTCGAATTTCTGCAGCGCAATGTTCCAGACTTCATCGAACCAGCATTGTGGCCACCCAACAGCCAGGATCTCAACCCTGTGGACTATTCTGTGTGGAATGCGCAGTAGCAAATGGTTTACCGGGACAGAATCACCAGCTTGAACAACCTAAAAGAAAAGATCCGGCATTGCTGGGGTGAACTGAACCAGGGACTGATCGACCGTGCCATTGACCAGTGGAAACCTCGACTGCTGGCCGTCTTCAAAGCCAAAAAAGGGCACATTGAGCTGATGTTTTACTAAGTTCCGAGTTCTTAAATTAGTTTATATGGATACCTAATGACAGTTCTTATGATGACAATGCTAGTTTCCATTGTGTTTTCAATATTTTGTGCACGTTTGTTTAACTTCTAATTACTGTTGACTTAGTAGAGATAAAATTGCAACTAAGGTGTGGTTTTACTGCAAATGAATAGCAGTTTAAGATATTATACTGTTTCGTTAAAAAATGCATTTGTTATTGAGTAAGCTTGGAAAGTTGGGGGGGGGGGGCGTTTTTTGGCCTACCCTGTACATGGGCTTGTAATTACCTACAGTGTGTGGAGTGAGAACTGTAAGTCCTCAGCACATACAAAGTAACTGGTACGTTATGCCATTTGATAGAAGATTAAAACAAGGTTAAAGCTTAAAACGAATTCTTACATCGACACAGTCCCACAATTCAGAGGTGCTTTGTGACGGCTCTAATCGACTAAGGCATGGCGACATAAAAACATTTTTAAAACAATGACATAAAGCTGTAACAGGAATGCAGTCTATGATGTCAGTCGGTAGTCTGTTTCAGACAGTTTGGGTGGCCGCTGTTAAAACGTAATTGCCATAAGCAGTTCAAGTGCACGGAACTTTGACGAGTGGCCGTGGCGATGATTCGTTGTAGCCACGAAGATGCATACCAACAGCAATGAGCACAGGTCATGGCACAGGTACACTACAGCAACGGGCACAGGTACACTACAGTGATGAGCACAGATACACTACAGCAACGGGCACAGGTACACTACAGCAACGAGCACAGGTCATGGCACAGGTACACTACAGCAATGGGCACAGGTACACTACAGTGATGAGCACAGGTACACTACAGTGATGAGCACAGGTACACTACAGCAACGAGCACAGGTACACTACAGCAACGAGCACAGATACACTACAGCAATGAGCACAGGTCATGGCACAGGTACACTACAGCAATGAGCACAGATACACTACAGCAATGGGCACAGGTACGCTACAGCAATGTGGAGCTCAGGTACACTACAGCAATGAGCACAGATACACTACAGCAATGGGCACAGGTACGCTACAGCAATGTGGAGCTCAGGTACACTACAGCAATGAGCACAGGTCATGGCACAGGTACACTACAGCAATGGGCACAGGTATGCTACAGCAATGAGCACAGGTACGCTACAGCAATGTGGAGCACAGGTACACTACAGCAACGAGCACAGGTACACTACAACAATGAGCACAGGCCATGGCACAGGTACACTACAGCAATGAGCACAGGTACGCTACAGCAATGTGGGGCACAGGTACACTACAACAACGAGCACAGGTACACTAAATGAGTCATAGTATCTGTGTAACAAAAACACAACTCTCAGTACCTTTGGAAGTAGGTGGCATTCACTAAGATAATCGATGCCGTGCAACTGTGGGTCGAAGTCACCAAATTCAGCTGAAGATGCATAGAATCACATAAAAATATCACCACAAAATTAGTATGCTTCTTTCTTTTCTTTAACAACCAACAAGGGTGGCCGTAGGCCCTACATCATACACACGGCCAGATTATAACTGCCACTATCACATTCAGAGCAGGTCATGTCGTCGTCATCATCGTTAACGCGTAGTCAGCTGGGACCGTAGCGTCGTTCTCGAGTGACTGTGACCAATGGCTTGCCTCCACAGAGTCGCAATGGGAACATTGTTGTTGTCGCGGCGGAGTTGGTCGGTCCATCTGGTACGTGGTCGACCTGGTGGACGTTTCCATGAAGGGTCTGGGGGTCGACCGACCGATAGCTCGACTTGGTGTAGCATGGCCTGGTGTGCTGGAGTGTTATCTGGCATTCTTGCCACATGTCCGAAGATGGCATTGCGACCTCTGGTAATCCGGTCAGACACAGGTGTGAGACCAGTGCGTAAACAGACCTCAGAGTTACGGACAAAATCATGCCACCGATTCCAAGGATCCTTCGCTTACACTTCATGCGAAAGGATTCAATGGCTTTCATGTTAGCAGAACAACAAAACAATTTTGGATACAAATTGATATTTCACAAAGTCAAGGTTTCAGTAATACCGGTCGCAGAACGGTGCCAGGCCGTAGGCATGGCCGGCTGCGACAATCATAAGATCGTGCGCGTGCGCGGGTACTATATGTATTGTATGTGCTTGGCACCTGCTGACTAGTGTGTAGATTTTGACCGTAACGACAATCTGACTGTCACGACGTACTGAGTGACCCGTCACGAAAATACCGACTCTCACGAAGTCGAGAGACAAGTTCTATCAGACAATTGTTATAAATGGTAAAAAATACTTTATTCCGGTGTTTTAGGTAGATAAATAACAAATATGCTGTAACATGTGCCAATGATTAGATCTGTGCTCACATTTTAATAAAAATGTTACAGGTACATAATATATTACACAGATGTGTAACTTATCTAATAGTCTACAAACAGCGTACATAACAGTTAAAGACATTTGCGTGTCGCCATCTGGCGACTGTTTTGTCGAATTACTATGCATTAGCCTCAGTTCAACGTTGTCATAAAACAAACACAAATCGACTTATAGAAGCAACGAGAAACAAGACGACAAAGTAATTTAGCGATGGCCGCATCGAATACGCGCTGCAATGAGGCGCTTCTAATGAGCTTTGCTCACAGTCTGCGACCGGAGTTTAGGTTTCCTAATGGGTTATATATGCATTATACAGTCAAACACCTTCAAGCAGAATTCCCGTGAGCTGCAACTCACAATATGACTAAAGTCAACCAGAAGCCTATGAAAGCTCACTGATTGCTCTTGTTCCTCATTTCATAATAACAAATGCATGAACTGTTCAAATGCCACAGCGGAACAGATACTGAAACACAGTCATGGAAATGAAATAAACTTTATAAACTTTATACCTTGGGCTGCATAAGCTGCAAACAACACAGCTTGATCAGAGCTGCAGAGCAGTCGGCCATCGACAATGTCAGCTTTTATCTGAATATAGAACTGATAGCTGCAAAAACCAGCCAAAGATTACTAATTCTTAAAATTTATCATTGATCAAAATCGCAAGAATTACATGACCAAGAAGCCCTTAATTAGTTGACGAGATTGTGAACAACATTTTAATATTGAAATTATATTTTTAAAAACTAACTTCGTTCAGGAAAGTAAACCCACACTATTCAACTCCCACATTAAGTTACAATTTTCATACATCTGACAACCTATAGGCAAAAAAGGCATATATTGAATCGGGTCATGCTGTCTGTCTGTCTGTCTGTGGTGGGTTGCAAGTCAGAGGCATAATGGGATTGCCACAGATTTTCAAGTTCACACCAGACAAGTGGCTACAGTACTGCAGTAATGGCTGCATTGTGGCACCATCTGGTGAGCACTCACTGAACATTTTGCCTGTGTGACAGACTGACAGCGATCACAATAGGCTGTATCTCATACATATAATGTGGCCTGAAAATGTAGCATGACTTACACAAGGCAGCAGTTTTCTGCATAATATCGTAGTTTCCCTTACCGAGCAACGGGATCCTGAATGGCCACGATGTTATTCACATAAAACATAACTCCAAAGTACAGTAGTGTTGATTCTGCATGCTTGTCTAGCTGCTTCTTTAGTGGCCGATCAAGGTCAACCCATCTTAGTTGCAATCGGCGATCCACATAGCGCAACCCAAAATATTTTATCTAAAACACAGTTTTAAACATTCAGCATCAGCAACAGAATGTTAGATTTAATACATACTTCTGCAAACACAGAAAAAGCAATCACGGTCACATGCATGATTTCACCAATAGCAGTGTCAGCAATTAGAATGTTGTATGGTAACTGTAGGAAGAAGTTCTGTAGAAACAGTCATCTCATTTACATCAACTCTACTAAGTACTAATAATCTGAGACTAATTAAGAACATAAAACATAACATATTAACTAATAACTATAAATGCAGAGACTTTCTGACAAACAGGAATGCAAGTAGTTAGCAAACAAGTGTATGTAATCATCATAGAATAGATCACATATTGGCTGAAAATGCATTCCTAAAAATTACTACATGCAACAGACAAATAAACTAGATAACAAGAGGCCAAAGTCATTTGGCAAAGGCTGCACCGGATGACCCCACATGACAGACAGACCTACGGATGGCAAGACTGACACTGTGAACATCGGTAACAATAGTCTGCATCTAACGCAGCCTAAAAACAGATTCATAATGTGGCCAATCCAAGATCAATTAACGAAAGCAAAAAAGCGACTTGTACTCGAAGCATTGTCGTTACATTATGTTTTTACAAAGCCGACGATAAAAATCGCAATTGTAATTAAAAGTAAAGCTTCAGTTTATTACTTAACAAAGTATACAATTAACACAAGAAAAGAGCCATGACATACATCAGTTAGCTCTATACGCTGAGCCACATTCTCCAAGCACTCACTTCCAGTACTCTCAAATGTCAGTACACAATCCATTAACGGACGATCCAGCAGATGAACGCAGACAATAAAGGCACACTTAGAAGACACTGCATAGCGGCACGCCTTACGCATACCAAACTTAAATGGCATCGTGATATCTGCAAACAGAAAAACAAGGTATTGTTCCAAACAAGACAGAATCATAGCTGTCCTGTGAGCCCCAAAACTGAGATCACAAAATGTCTCCGTTGCTTAGCTTTGGAAGAAATATAAGCACAAGAAGTATCAAACAGTGGCAGTGCATGAAAAAAGCATCAAAAATTCAAATCTATTACATTACATTACATTACATTAGAGTTATTTAGAGTGGCCTAAAGTACAAATACAACCACTACTATACACGGTGTGCAGAACTAGAAACCAAAAACAGTTAGGTAGGAAATGATCGGGAAAAGCGATAAGTTTTGAGGCGGTTTCGAAAGACAGCGTTGAAGCTGAGGTGACGTCGGGTGGCAGATTGTTCCAGAGGCGGCATCCGGCAACTGGAAATGCACGATCACCAACAGTGGACAGCCGTGTACGTCGGATCACTAGCTGCGAGGATGACCAAACCCTGATGAGCTTGTGGAAAGGGGTCATGAACTGTGATAGCTGCTCATTTCATTGTAAAAAAACAGTCAGTCTAACAATGACCCGTGCCATCCCGTCTTCTTTTAGTAGGATTGTCTCACCTTTGTTGATATCAGTAGCGGACTGAATTAACCGTGTAAACAAGTAAATTGAGTACGTGACAGTGACACAGCAAGTTACTTTTGCTGTCTGCCGTATGCTGTGAGCATGAAACCTCCTTCAACTGTGGTCTGTAGACATGCTGGATTAGCGTTAATGTTATGGTCGAGCAGCATAAATTGGGAGGCGCTTCCTTAACATAGGAGGTAAAATCAGACAGCCCCATTCATCACCGTTATACAGCAAAAGGCATACTTTACGCAGCAGTCAACTAGTCTCCTGCCAACACGCCCCGAAGTCGTCGTCCTTAAAGCTAAAGCTAACCTAACCCTTACTCTAACCCTAGTCCTAACCTAAACCCTAACGAGTTGAACTGGGACGAATTGACTTGGGGTCGAGTTGACTGGTAGAAACTAGTTGGTAGTGGACTAGTTGACTGTCACCCTTGCTGACAACACTGCACGGATTCATTGACAATAGTTGTGATGTAGCAAACACTTACGCTACACGAGAATAGTACGTTTCTAGTTAATAATTCGATGAGCAGCGCATCGTCGAGGTTCATCAGTAGTAAATGAAGAAATAAACATAAACAAAGGGATAGAACTTACGTCACTGATAAGGAGGTACCGGTAAATAAGTAATTTTTTGTTAGTTTAATGTTGTAAAAGCACATGTGAAACAAATAAAGCAAATGACATTACAGTTGGACAGAAAGGTACATGACTCTAACACCAGCCCAACATTAAAATACAATAAAAACATTCAAAAATAAAAACACAGACATACAAAAACATGAGTAATATGCAATTGGTAAGACACTATAGTAACACTTTAGAAACTCAGAAAAATTAACGCCTTTCAGCGACCGCTTGAGAGTTAAAGCAGACAGTATCCGGGAGAGAGTTCCACACATTTATCACTCTGTACGTAAAAAAAGTTCTGGCGAGTACTTTTGGCACATCTTGCCTTGTACAGTTTATGGGCATGGCCTCGACTTGTATGGGAAGACGGATTAAAAGAGAAGAGATCATCCACGTTGACATCCATCAGTCCAGGAGACCCAGGTACTAATGTGTCGGGAGGAAGGAGTTTATTCGAGAGTATTTTGTACGTATACAAGATCATATATTAGTCTTCGAAGTTCGAGACTTTCTAGACCGGTGACAGCAAGACGCTCCATATGAGTATGATTGGTCATGCCAGGGAGCCGTTTGGTGAACTGTCTCTGAACTGATTCAATTTGTGTGATGTGCTTTATCAGATGTGGGTTCCACACAGGGGATGCATACTCTAACAATGGTCGCACATAAACAACAAACGCACGAACCAGGGTAGGAACGTGCTTTGAATAGAAACATTTATGAATCAAGTTAGCTCTATTAAACGCACGAGTGACAATATGA
>Ga0126335_1003140_pt1 | contig 10173 bp, 3 predicted proteins | sample OlaspJWI45metaG_FD_108409 | JGI IMG/M metagenome (GOLD analysis project Ga0126335, IMG submission 108409) | Marine gutless worms symbiont microbial communities from Oahu, Hawaii - Olavius sp. 1 OAHU.JWI-45 metaG | ecosystem: Host-associated > Annelida > Digestive system > Unclassified | place... | reverse complement strand
GGACAGACGCCTCCCTGCGCGAACGCCTCAACACACAATTAAAAACCCCTTCCAGACTTAAACCCCCTGGAAAACACCCGCTCGCAAACCCCGGACGTTTCCCGGTCCAAACAAACTTTGGGGGCTCGCAGGGGACGATATCTTGTTTTATTTTACTTTATTTTGCATGAGCGGCCGGCAGGTGTTGAGTATAGCCTACTTTGGCCTAGGCCTATAAACTCTGCGCCAGCAAATTGTCGCCTCGTTCCCAAACATGAGTCAACTTTCATATCTGGTTTACTCATCCGACGACATCAGGGAATTCATGTTGGTGTCACAGTAAGACAGAGAAACGATGATCGAAACGTGCTATGTCAGTGCTGATGCGTCATGCGTGCGTTGTGGCGCCGTCCTATCACTTTTGTCATGTCATTCGTGCTATCGTGCATAAAAAAGAATAATGCAATTGCAGCGCTCGTCACAAAGAAGTTCACTTCTCGCGGGCGGAGTAAGTATATACATGTATTTGCAGGGTGGGACCGGTTGGTAGTTCACGGCAGCCATTTGAGCGAGTTCAACACTGAACCGCGATGGTGCAATTGGTCCTTAGCCTAACCATTTCTTCCCTAGTTTACGCACTTGAAGTTTCTGCCTCCGCAAGTATATATAGGACACCATTCTTATTGAGGCCTACTATAAAACCCAATTTGACTGCGCCACTGTCGTCACTGTGTTGGTGTGCACGAGGTTCTCTCGTAGGCCTATATAGGGTAGGCCAAATTTAAATTCAAAATTTCGAATGCGATTCATGTAGGGCCTTGTAGGCTAGAACACTTTCAAATGTGAAATTGTCACAGTATTAGTTTGCAGAGTTGGGACGACGTACTGGCATCGACAGCAGCCGAGGTAATAAGAGGTTGTCAGCTACAGACAAGTCCACGCGTGCTGGGCCCGAATTGCACCCGCCACGGTATTACCGGATACCTTCGGAAAACTTCTGACCTTCCACACACGCTGCGTATCGCCTACAATACTTCCGCACTTCGCAGTTGGGTAAATAAGCTGAGCTCATAATGTACAATAACTTGCACGCGTGTTTTGAATGCGCAACTGTTAGGCTACATAACGCATGTGGTCATAAGTTTTTGCTCGAAGTCTATATACTTTGCAATCACATGCTTTACTTAACGACATTCCTATGCGGTGCTGCATAGGCTGAATTTGCAGGCTAGGCATTCTGTTCTTCCTAGCTGCCTATCATTAATTTGCCTTCAGTGCAGTGCTTTGACATCATGCCTTCAGTGCTTTGACGCTGTTGGTTGGGCGGCAGGAAGGGCATCCGGCCTGTAATAAACCTTGGGGGTTGCGGGGGGCGCCTTTAGTCCGGTTAGAGTGGCGCCCACCCGGACTGCCTCCATTCTTTCCCTGCTCATAAAAATCCAGAAGAGAGGAGGTGGGGAAACCCAGCCTGAATGCAGCACAGCCCTATGCTAAGGCAGAAGGCAGAGTGTTTCTTCTGGTACCGGCCTATGGGGTTGTCCCGGAACAAAAGCCGTTAAACGGTTGTTGTTGTTGTTGTTGTATCATTAATTTGTCAATGTAAGTCAAACGGAGTGACAGATTAAAGTATAAAGTAACTACAAAAATTGGCGAACATGTTGTTTTGACTTTTATGTGTATAAGTATTGTATGTTGTATTGTATGTACATGTATTGAGTCTATAATATTACCTGTCGTGAAAAATAAAGTGCTAGTCTGGTGGATGTCGAGCTATAGCAATTTCTGATGCAGAGACTACGATATTTGAATCAGTTAGTTTGTTTTACATCAGTGATAATTTTGAATGTAATATGTACCAGTTTTGATTCAAAAAAGGCCATTCTACTGCTTTATGCACTAGTGTTCTCAAACGAACAATTAACTTTTACGTAAACAGGGGCAGTGATGTGTTTGCGTGTTTTGTTGATTTTCGAAAAGCTTTTGATAGGGTTAACTAGGCCTACTGGAATTGTTTACTCAACTGCTGGATGAAAGTAGTGATGTAGGTTTCGTGAAATTGTTAGCATTTTGGTACTCTCGCCAACGATTAGTGTTTATTGGCAGAGATTTTACTGTGATAAATTCACTATTGGCAACGGTACCCGACAGGGGGAGTCTTGTCTCCCCATTTGTTCACTCGGTATGTGCGTCCACTAATCAAGGCCATATCACAAAGCAATGTAGAATGCAATATAGGTGGATTGTTTGTAGATACACTAGCATATGCAGATGATATGGTGCTTTTGACTCCGTCGCGGTATGCAATGCAGATACTTAAGGAGATCCCAGAAATGTGGTGTATCAAGCTCGATATTATGTGTAATACTACGAAGACTATGATTCTGAAATCAAAGAGCAGAGATAGACTAATACCTGATTTTTCCATGTTTCACTATTAATGATTGCAAACTTAACTTTGTGTCTCAGTTTAAATATTTAGGATACATAATAAGTGACACTACAAATAATGACGATGTCTTGAGAAGAGAGACTGTACATAATTCTCGCGTACTGTTTAAGTATAGTCCAAGGGTGAATTGCATTCCTACAATGTACTAATTCTTGCCCAAACAACCTGGCCACATTTAGCTACACGCAGCTGATAAAACCGAGTTTCATTCTAAAATCTGGCACAAGTGATTACGTCGGGGACATTAACCTACATACAGTTTATTTAGGGGCAGATCGGCTCGGCGCGGGGTTCTGTCCAAATACGTGAAATATATAGTAGCATTTTTGTGGCTTTTTTGACTGAGCTTACCTTTTTACTTCAACATGCGCACAGGTCAAACGGCGGCACTGATTCACACGATTAATGGCTCAAACGACGTGTTTCTGTGCAAGGAGGTGCCTTAAAATGACGGGTGACGCCACTTGGGGGAAAGTATGCCCCTATTCCCCCCAAAATGCGTAAATAAGCAATTTCAAGCCTAAACGCCAAATTCTAAAAATCGCAGTAACTCCGAAAGTACAAATCCGATCGACCCTAAATTTGAAAGGCAAGTCAAGTTGGGTGGTCTATCATTTCCCTACACCAAATCAATATAACAGACGGCCGCCATCTTGAGAATCACGATGACGTCATATCTCAGACGCGAATAGTCCGATTTGGATGAAATTTGGTAGGCCGACGCAGAATCACATGCCGATGACGTTGAAATGGTCAGAATCGGAACCGGAAGTAGAAATGCAATATGGCGGCGGTTTGTTTTCAGATACCGGAAGTAGTTATATCTCAGCCGTAATATGACTGATCACTTCGAGAAACTGGAAATATTAATGTACAAAAACTGTCATTTTTTAACAACTGTGTAATGCCCACAGTTAAATGACACATCTAAAGAACCAAAAATTCATTTCATTACCACAAAGGCCGTGGACATAATAATTACTGCATATTATGTCTATGGCTATTAAGGTGATGAAATTATTTTTTGCTGATAATTATTATTGGCTGTTTATCGCCTATAATAGCGTGGGCCATAAAAACTTTTCACTTTTATTTTGGCTGTAATTTTTCCAAATGATAAATGATCTTTAAAATATTTTACTGCTGGAAAGTGCATGAAATTTGCTACAAAACTCATTCATTACTTTCTGCCGTGCCTTAGACATATTGCCGCACTACCTTGTGAAATTTGAAGTTTAAATTTTCCGCTAATAATGAAAAACTGAGAAACAAATAGCACTGATTTTACATCATTACAAGCACCTACTTTAAGGCATCCAGCTTACTTACTTATTATATTTTCTTACTTATCAACTCACAACTCAGTCTAAGTTAGTTCCTTCTGTTAAATATTCTTTGAAATGACAAACGTTTTTATCTTAGTTTTTTCAGTGTCATTACACAACTGGCGCGTGGCGCAGTACGACACAAGATGTGTCACTATATGTGGTGTCGTCCAGCAGCAACTTTATTAGTCACGGGTGCGTAGCATTGACGAATTATAGCAGCGATTGCTGAATGTTTGGCATGCAATGGACCGCAGTGTCATTAAAAGTGCAATTGATGAGTGGTGTGGGTATCTTTAGACGTGTGAGGGCAAATGGTAGACACTTTTGGCACCACTGTTGATTAGTGTTGAACAGTAGGCCTATCAATATGCATTTAGCTGTGTAACACGAAATATTTAGTTTTTGTGGTCTGTGAACTGTGATGCGTTTTAAGTCGTATCATTTGTAAATTTAAAAAAAATAAGACTTCAAGTGGAAATTATTACATTTGTTTTGTAGCAAATGTCATGCTATTTCCACCTGTAAAAGTATTTTGAAGATCGGTTAACATTTGGCATAGTTACAGCCAAAATCAAGAGGCATAGTTTTTATGATTAACGGTACATAGTGAGTACAAGCGAATAAAATGATGCGTGATGATGATGTTTAACATAACTAGCTGGAACAGCCGAACATGAGAGCCGTGGGATGTGCCGTCGGCAAAGAGGACTGTCTTGTGCTCAGTTGTCAAGAGAGCAATCTGGTTAACGCACACGTCTTCGTCTGTATCTTTGACTACAAGAAGTGCGTACCTGTAACCAATGGCGTAGCTACCGTCTCCGCAGATTCCGCAATGCGGGGGGCGAGGGGTCAAGGGGGCTCTTCGCCGCTGGGATAAATAAATTGTTACCGTGTCTGGAAAAATTGGATAGAGATGTCAAATCTCAACGCATTCTGACAAAATTACGTGCACTATATTCTAAATAGGCCTATATCTTTGAAAAAAACGCAAAATTTCGTTAAAAAATATTCATTAACAGAGAGTTGTTATATCGACGACAAAATATACCAGTTTCCGTCACGTTAATTAAGACAGTCTGGAAGTGATCTTTGCTGACAGGACAACGCTCCTGTCCATAGAGCACGTGACAACGGTTAATCCGTGAAACACCAGACTTCATCGTTCTAACTCTCTGGCCAGCCAACAGTCCTGACCACAGCTCTGTGGACTACCGGATCTGGGGGAAGCACGGAAAGTTTAATTATTAATTTTGTATAGTTTCGCCGGCAGAAAAAGCACAATGTAACGAAAATGCTATTAAACGATAACCAGAGACGCAAGTCCAAGGCCATGTCCACGGGCAAGTACCTGGCCCTCAATGCCAAGCACAAGGCAAAAGCTAAGGCTAATATTTTGAGTTAAACTATGGGTATGTCAAAACGTGTTGGTGAGCTGTGTAACTGTGTTCAAGAACTGTTCTTCATTAGGCTACTGTTCGTAATTCATTATTGTTTGTTTGTTTTGCTTGTTTGCTTGCTTCTGCCCAGTAGTTTTCATGGTTTTTATGTTTGACTTGTGTACTTGACTGCAGGTCAAGTGATAGCAAGCTGAAGTTGGGTGTTGCTTGTTCACGGTGTGACACAGATGCTCTGTTCTGTGATGACGGACTCTGCAGAGGTCGGTTGGTACTGACACTAGCTGAGTGCGTTTCGCTCTGTGACAGTTTCGTATCAGTTGGTCTAACTGAAAAGTTTAAGCTGCTGCCAGGGGCGTAGCCAGGAATTTGCTATATGCTATAAGGGGACAAGCAGAGCTCCGGTGGGGGTTTGGGGGCCAAGCTGGAGACAAATGTTCATGTAGACTTCGAGAATAAGCAAAATACTGGGATATTTTTGCGCAATTTTAGTTTACTATTGCCAGTCTACTGATCAACAAAAAATTTTCCGACGACGACTGGAGGGACATGCATCTATGTTCCTCCTCTGGCTACGCTCCTGGCTGCTGCGGGAGGACAGGGATGATTGATCGCGGCCACGCTTAGAAAAGTTTACTTTTAAGTTTACGAAAAAGCCAAGTTTAGGGGTGTTGACATTTTTAATGTACATGACTGATGCAAAGATCGTAGATCATAGCCTTTCCCCGTTGGTCCCTGCATTTCAAAACGTGTATACGCCGCTGGTCATCAGCAGGTCTATTAGAAACCACTGATATCGTGGTATCTGATAAACTTGAGTAGTGCTACATGTCTGTCTAACAGCTGAACTAATAAGCATTGTGAATGTGTATTTCAGGCGAATGCAGTCCGAACGAACGCAACTGCAGTACTTATAGAGTAGCTGGATCACGATTTTTGAACGCAGAATCGCAGATTGCGCATTTGAGGCTCAAACACTTCGCAGTGTCGATGTAGCACATATAAGCTTACATACTGATAAACTTAACCAGATGCTTGTTTATATGCATGCTGCTGTTTAATAAAAAAATCGTAAGAGGACCCTCAAGTTGTTCAAGACTATAGCCTATAGTAGTAATAAGCGTTTGGCCTTCGGGAGTAAAGTGAGCCCTTATGAATGTCTCGTGTTTTATATGCACATAGGCCTAGTCAGTCATTGCAGTGACATGTTTAGGATTTTTGATTAGTTCTGAATTAGCTGATGACCACATTATGAAAGTGTGATACACTGTGGTCTACGAATTTTGTTGAGTTATTTTCGGCGTTGCATGAAAAGTAGAAAAGCTGATCGTCGTGACTTAATTGCCTCCAACCCCCTATGACTTCCAGGATTCCCCTTTGACTGTGACTTGCAAACAAATGTGTAAAATGATGAAAGGTCAAGTTTTTCTTTGTCGAGAAAATATTTGCCACAATGTATGCTAACAGAATGTTCTATTCGTTTTTAGTGCGCTGGTAACAGTGGTAAAGGTAAGCTTATGGAACAGCAGACTTCTGTGGTAAATTCTGTAGCCTACATTGGTTTCAGGCCGTTGCGCGTCGACTTGTGAATTCTGCCAAAACGCAACTCTTAGAGACGAATGCCAGTGCATATGCTACTATGGAGTCGCCACGTCGCGATGCCGTACGTTATATGTATGATATCTACAATATATCACCGGCCAGTGGCATCTCTAGGCGCATGTCGTACGGTCGTACCATAATATAACAAGTGTAATTATTTTAATTTTTCAATATAGGCTACTATGCTAAAAATTTTATTATAGTATATTGAAAAATTAAAATAATTACGGTATTTGAGGAAACTGGTTATTTCTTTCACATTTATTTGATCATTTTATTTATTTATTTTTCTTTTCATTTATTTTACAACAATGGAGTGATATCCGCATAAAGATAATTTTGCACCATGGATGACGAACAGTGCTGTACTTTTTGTGCTGTGTGTTTGCCTAAACTAGTTCAAAGCGTAGACTACATGCATAATAGGACACTGTAGGCTCATGTACGCTTTAAACTAGCTCAGACAAGCCCATTTTGTATACACGTCACTCAATGGTTTATTGGTTTCTCTTTGTCATTTTCTGCTACCATTCTGCCAGACTCTGGTAAACAAAGGTGTTCACATTAATTTTGATCACTTCGCTGGTCTCTGTGCTTTGCAGTTGCTCTAGAGAAGAGTGTTTCTGAGCCAATCTGCAGACGCCCCTATAAACTGTCGGGCGATTATGTTACATTGAGCGCCGTCGCCTCGTGTGCTGTGCTGTTTGTGGCTGGCATCGGTTGTCGTTTTGCATTGAAGTACCGGTAAGCCTACAATAACAATGATCTTTCACATTGCTTCTTGTAGGCCTTTGCTGACGATTTCTATAAGCACTCTATCTACAGAGCGCTACTATTGAGTTTCATAGAAAAACCTTTCCTGTAGGCCTATATAAAAGTCTCATCCCACTCGAAAGTATGTAGGCCTACGTCCTATACACTATAACTTTATATAGGCTAAGCCATGCTATAGGCCTCGCCTATAATTAAGTTCCCGTATTAAAGTCGAGTGGTATTTTTGCCGAGTGAAATTCTTGAGTTGTTCTGTCTAAAGTCTGAACAACACCCAAAAACTTTATGATGTTATTTTGCATCTTGTTTGCCAGTCGCCAATATTTCTCAAAAGGGGGACAGTACTGTAGCCCACCATGATTTCGCTCCAGAACTGGAGACCTGTCGGCTGGTCAGCAAAAGGTCCTTCTCAAGACAGGTCCCACTCGCTAGCGCCGATCTCCGTTTTCAGCCCTCAGCTCAGCCAGACTGGCAGACGCCAGCTTACACTGCAAGTATACTGTCTGACGGTGGCTGGCAGGGGTCTTGGTTATTTAATGAAATTGTAAATAAATGAGCGTAACCCCTTTAGTATTTTATAGGCTATTTATATATGAAAGCTTATGGCCGACATAGTCCTATGGGCGAGATAACAAGGGCAATGAACCCCATGCAACCCCTGTGGCTAAGTTCAGTATCTGTTAGGGCCTATATATAATAGTCTACGAGGCCTTTAGCTTATACGAAACTGTTCAAATGTTGACATAGTCATAGCAGTTCGTGTAAGCTGCCATCTCGATGCCGACGCGTCGAACCTCAACGCCGAAGCGTTGAACCTCATCGGCCGGCGCAGACGTTGACCGTCGCCACCGAGTACGATCTACAAGGACCTAACTTCGTGCCGACGATGAGTCCGCCGCCGTACGACGACGATAGGCCACCAGATTATGCCACGATCGCCGCCAGCGGTGAGCTAGGCCCTGTCGGCGGCGTGCCGCACGCAGATCAGCCACCTGACAACCCTCCGCCGGCTTACGATAACTACGTTTCCACAGCTGACGAAACCTAACCAACGTGCCCAAACGTCGCCAATACCATGCATGCAGTAAAAGTGGCCTACGTACAAATTAAGTCAGTGCTGCGATAAATCGTGCTTGTATGACGCAAGTTACAGCTGGCAGCCAGTGTGCGGTAACGTTTTCAGTCGAATCTGTTTGTTTGTGTTCCGCCTGTAGGCTGTAACTGTCGAATAGTTTGACCTAGTCTGGCCATCTGGGTTATTGGTGCGTCATTTTTTCATAAAAAAGCAAAATGGCGATGATGAATCTGTCTATTTGTACATATAACTGCCGCTCAGTTAAGAGTAGTCTTCCTGAATTATGGCAACTCTGTGAAATGCATGACATTGTTTGTATACAAGAACATTGGTTGTTACCATGTGAACTTCCTGTGTTGTATTAAGTGCATGCTGATTTCATGTCAATGGGCACATCCGCTGTAACTGTCGATAAACGTGCTAGTGGGGCGGCCTTATCGAGGTACAGGTATTTTGATCAGACGTAACTTATCGCATATTATCAGTGCTCTTGAAACTAATGAACCCCGCATAACTGCACTCATATTGCAAACTGCGGATGGACCCATGATGTTGGCTAATGTGTAAGTCTACATGCCGACTGATTATGGAACACATGAATGCATTGAGGAGTATGTGGATATATGCACTAAAACTACTGTACCGTATAATGATTCTGAAGCTGTCTATCTGATGGTAGTGGGTGACTAATCGTGAAGTTGACATATCCTCTCGTTTTTACGACAATGTTATGTATTCACTTTCCGATAATCAACTAGTCTGTTCTGATGTCCTACGCCTAGTTGATGATTTCACGCATTGTAAAGATGATGGGTCATGTACATCATGGATTGATCACGTATTATGCCGAAAAACATTGGACGATAAGGTGACAGAAATTAGTGTGCAGCATAAGCCTTTGTCTGTCAAATTGGCCAACATACGCATGATGCCATGTAAAACACTTCCTGCACAAGAATGCCATCATAATGTCAAGTATGACTGGGATAATGCTGATACTGATCTGTATATGAATGCTATCCATGTCGGCTTGTCTACAGTGAACATCCCAAGATGCTTGCTTGACTGCAGTCACAGTTGCCACAGTACCGATCATTTTTCTGCTATAGATGAGTATTATTCTTCACTTGTGACATGTATACGTGATTGTACCAGAGCCTATATCCATGCTTGTAGTAACCATAATAAAGCATTTACTGTACCTGGATGGACAGACCATGTTAAAGACAAACACGATATAGCCAGAGCTTCATTTTTAGAATGGGTTGCAGCAGGTAAGCCTAGATCTGGGTGTTTACTACATGCAATGTGTCGCACGCGAGCTGAGTTTAAACTTGCTCTACAACACTGCAAAGCTGCTGAGGAACAGACGAGAGCAGATGCTACTGCTACTGCGCTAGCCAGTAAATATAATGTGAAAACGTTCTGGAAAGGTACTGGCCACTATGTCTCAGCCACTTACATGCCGGTAAGTAGGTAACATCAGTACAACGACATACATGCATACAATATAAAACAATACAGTCAAAGGATAAAATGAAATTAATACATTCGGAAAACAGGTACGCTAAAAGC
>Ga0126335_1003139_pt1 | contig 10174 bp, 6 predicted proteins | sample OlaspJWI45metaG_FD_108409 | JGI IMG/M metagenome (GOLD analysis project Ga0126335, IMG submission 108409) | Marine gutless worms symbiont microbial communities from Oahu, Hawaii - Olavius sp. 1 OAHU.JWI-45 metaG | ecosystem: Host-associated > Annelida > Digestive system > Unclassified | place... | reverse complement strand
GCTCAGACTTATTCCTCGGTAATTTCCTCCGATGCTGAGGTCACCTGATTTGGGTATGGGCACTATGTTCAGGATGGACCACTGTGCTGGCTTTTCTCTCTTAGTCAGAGCTGCATTACAGAAGTCGAGAATGATACTGTCGATGTTGCACCGCTTCATTACTTCTGGTGTTATCCCATCTTCACCGCAGCTTTTTCCCTCTGTGATGTATTTCTTGGCTTTGGTGTATTCCTCCATGTCGAAAGGACCAGTTTTTATGTTCAGGTCTTTTAGTACTAGAGAAATGTCCTCATCTTCATTGTCGATTTCTGGTGGTGCTCCTAAGAGCCTCTGGAAGTGCTCATACCAGTTCTTGACTCTCTCTTGCTGCGATGTTCCCTTAAGTTGGCCCTTACGCGATGTGCGTCTCCCACTGATCTAATTTATGAGCTGCCAACTCCTATACTGTGCTTGTGATGTTTTTGCGCCTCCTCAACTTCATGTATACGAGAGGCATGTACAGAATACTATTTATCTAGCTTAGTTACTTACTGCTGACTCACTTATTACCGCATTTTCTGGTTTCTCTTAAATATTCTTTGAAATAGCAGATATTTTATTTAAACAGGCCTAAATGTTGACAGCTGTCCCCTGCACACGGAGCATGCGTTATTGTACAACTTTTCGAGCAGGCAACGCCATTTTCACTCTAGCAAATCTAACTTTTCGGAAGTCAGTCTGGTCCATTGCAATTTATGGGGTGTCATCCAGCAGCGAGTTTATGAGCCGCAGTTGTATAACGTCAACGAACTGAAGTGCGCCTATGGCGTGGCACAGTGGCACTGACCAAAGCATTATTGACAGTGCGATTGATGAGTGGCATTGGCATCTTTGAGCATGTCTTCGGCATATAATGGACGCTATGAGCAGCTGTCGTGACAGTGTCAATATCTATTCAGGTATATGACATGGAATATTTAATTTTTTAACACACATGATACGCTTTTAAGTAGCATCTTTAGTAATACAGCATAAAAATAGACTTCTAACATTTCCCAAGGTAGTGCAGCAGCATATTTAAAGTGTGGCGAGATGGGTTACACGATTCTTGTTGGCTTTTTTGCTTCCCAACAGTGAAAGAATTTTGAAAATTGGTTAAGATTTGGCGAAATTAGAGGCAAAAAATAGCTATTCTCACTTTTTGGACCACTCTGTACAAAGTAATTAAAATAATATACAGAGTCTGTATATTATTTTAATTACTCTGTACCTTTCTGCAACTTTTGTCTTTACTAGGCCTATTCAGTACATCAGTCAGTCGTATTTATCAGTTATATTCAGCTGCGACACTGTATAGCGAAGTCCTACGAGCGGTTTACAGTCAACTCGTCCCCAACGCTAACCTAATTCTGGCCGATAACCCTATGCCAGTAACCCTAATGCTATTTTAAGCCTAATGCTAATTCTAACCCTAAACTAAACTTTAACTAGATGACTTGGGGATGAGATGACTGCCACCGCTGCGAGATATAAAGCTGGAACTACATAATGGGCAACTGTACAAGTTCGTAAGTTTGTGCCGGCGGGTACGTCGGCGGCAGACATTGTCGCATCATTTCACTATTGTGAACAGCAGCAGCAGCAGCAGTATTACGTAGTAAGACAGTCTGACAGCCCGGAGTGGATAGAAGTCCAACGATTGGCTGTACGGCCATGAGAGAACTGGCCGGTCTTGAGGCAGGTGCGTTAGAGTAGTGAGGTGCTGTAAGAGCAGCTTGAATGACACAGTCGCCGATCAGTCGGCCGTTGAATGCCGCCAAAACGCGCAGAGCATCATCGCCGCTTGACATCGCTATCACAGCGCATCGGTCGTCGCGCAACACCTGTATTGACTGAACTGTGCCGTACGGACGAACCAGCTGACACAGCACTGTATCGTCGACGTCCGCGGGCAGGTTCGACAGACAGACCGTGCCATTCGTTGTCGTTGAACCAGGTAGATGTGTCGGTACAATTCCTGTGCCGCCAGGCAGTGTCGGCGCTATGTGCTCAATCGGCACAAAACTGTCCACAACATCCATAGAACAACTTTTTATCAATCAATGGGCTTGAAACCTGAAACACGATAACTTCCGAAATCCTTGAACTAGAAAGATCACTTTTGGTATGCCGGTACGGCTACCAAAAGTACAGCTTAAAGTCACTGTTCAGAAAGCAAGCAAGAACACATGAGCAAAAATAGCGTTTTTTCAGACAGCAGTAAATGCATTAATTGCGAATGGTCTCACCAGGTGGCAGCATACGATACGCGGGTGGTACGCCTTTTATTTAAAAGCAATCTTGTTTTGAGATAGTCTCAATAACTATCGTTATTCATAGCATAGGCCTAAGCTAACTACAACATATTTACAAGAACAGGGAAATCAACTCTGTGCGTACTCTTATCCCATCACTAGTAAACGCGCTAGAGTGCGCAATTATGGATAGGAAATAAAGTGCATGACATCTCTCAGGTAAAGCCTGCATTTAGCCTAGTAATAATTGCGGTTTGTCATCCTGTTTTAATAAAGTATACAAATCGACACCTGGAAAACATAGCCTACAACGCCGCAACGCGGGTGGTAAAAATAAGTGACATGTAGGCCTGCCTAAACTAAAGTGCTTCAAAGCTAATCGTATCGTTACTTACTTCAGATTGGCCGGAACAGTAGCTACTGGCGGGACTGGCGCCGCCGCTTTACTGATCGTCGGCTGGTTGGCAAATTTCACGGTGATGGGCTCCGTCGCCCCTTGGGGGACCGTCCCAGAGCGCAGTTTAATCGCTGCCTCTGCCTCGGATTTCAGGTTAAACCGTATGAAGCCAACGCCTTTTGTCAGACCTGAAATACGACAAGACCGTGCACGCATGAATGTAAAAAATAGATCACGCAGTATGCCTTTATAAAAGGTTCTTGAGAGATAATATGCAAAAGTGCCTTATGAGTTATATCCTCAATTATACAATCGCGCCACAAAAACCGTCACACGTGCTCAAATAGCCTAGTAAATCAAATCAAGAATCAAGTCGGTTAAACACTTAAGCATTTGCTTTGTTTTCGTGAACGATATATGAGCGTCCCTCTCTATAGGCCTAATTGTTCCTTTCTGCTGTTATACCATAAAATCAATGTTTACGTAAGAGTAACAGTTTAATCTATAGCCTACTGCCTACACTGTCCATGTAGGCCTATAGGCCGATTACAAATAGTAAAAAAAATCGTTAAAATAAAATTATGTCCTACTTAAATTTCCTTTATACATAAACATCGTACCTGTATGTTAACAATATTATCGTCTTTTCGACGTAGACTAGAGATAGTCTCACTTAATTGTCGAACTCAAGTACACCAGCATAACCGACTATTCCTGGGCATTAGTTACGTTAAAAATTAGAACAAATCTTGATAGTTGGAGCAGCAGTTGGAGTTGATATAGTTCCACCAGAAATGTCCAGAAATTGCAATTTAGATTAAAATTATGCAATTCGAGATCATTTCAGCATTAAAAATATGGTTCACTTCAACCATTGAACTCCCGTCTATAGGCCTATAGCTTGACAAAATTATAACATTCTGTAGACTAGTTCTACATGGGCTGCCCGGCAGCGGAGAATCTGCTCTGACTGACTGACTGACTGAATGTCTTTATTATGACATCTGACAAACCGCAGATGAAATTACAAAGCATGTATAGATAAATGATATAGCCTGTACAATAATTCACATATATGTTATTGAGTCAGTATGAATCTGCTCGCTGGGTAATATCCGTCGTACCACACAATGTTCTACCGTGTACGTTTTTGATGAAATGTATTGTGCGTGTAAAGAATAAACTGACTGATTGTCCCATTTTGAATTCTGAATATTCTGACCGTTGCTACATACAATAGGCACCAACAAAACGATTCATTCGCGGCTGTCAATTGGAACAAAATTAATAGAAACAAAAATCAAACAAAGCCACAGTGTACATAGCCTAACAAATATTATGAAACAAATACACAAAACACAAGAAAACCGGCTTTACACTGTGGTCCAAAAAAACGTCCACATGTTTGTTCTACTGTAGTTTCTACAAACATTGACCGATTTCCGTAAAATTTGGCACACGGTATACTGAAAAAAACTTGCAACACAGCAATTGTTCATATGTCCCCTTTACCTGCATAATGTTGCTACACTACCTTGGGAAAATTAACTTGTGGTTTTGGTACCATTCTGGCCAATTTGCCCTGTCAATAAAGCTGTTAAATCGACTTCAAAACATGAGGATAAGATATGACCAATGAAAGATTTTTACTGTTACATATCATCGTCATATTGTGCTAATGCAAGAGATGCTGTCATTTACTGGTGCCATTGCCGTCGTGACGCTGACATCTTCCAGCACATCATGCATGTCAGACAGTTGAGTTACTGCAGCGTGAAACTCCGAAGTTCATCGGTCCGGACATATGGACGCCCAATATCCCCGATATTAATCCTGCTGATTATCGCATTATCGATACAGGATCGTGTGTATCAGACACCAACTCAAGACGTAACCGATCTGAGACAATGCTTGGTTGACACTTGGAGTGGCTTCTTGCAAAGCATTGTGGATGACGAATGGCGTAAGAGACTTCAGGCCTGGGTAGATGACAAGGGAGGCCATTTTGAACACTTGCTGTAATACTCAGACTTTGCTGTGCTGGAAAACTGGATATTTTTGCATTTGTGCAACGGTAATGTGTAACTGTGGTTGTCAAAGTTACTATTGCACATTTCATTTATTTCCCAAGGTACAGTGGCAATATAGGCGAGGTAGACAAATGCATAATTATCATGTTGCAAATTTCTTCTTGTATTCTAAATATTGTAAAAATCGGCCAATGTTTGCTGAAACTACAGTAGAACAAAAAATGTGGACTTTTATTGGACAACGGTGTACTAGATAAGCTGTTCACAATAGCAAAACACTTGTCACAGTATGGCATACTCATTAATATTTGACGCCGACGCCTTAGATTTTGTTGTAACTGATGACAGTACATGCCTTATTGCACTGGCAGCGCGTACAACAGACAGAGTGATATTTCGTGTGTCATTCACTTCCGTCCGTCCGTCTGTCTGCCTGTCAGCGTGGTCAGCCGAAATCGAGACTACGGTAACGCGTCCTATGAGCTTTAAACTTCTGTCATAGGCCTACTTCGGGCAAATTAAGTATAACTTGGGTGAGTGATTGAATCCCAAATTCCCCCCGCTCCTCTATCAATAATTCTTCTGCTTGTACATTACCGGTTTTAGGGTCGCATAGGACCCGCGCGGTGATGATCTGTCCGCATGGTGCGAACAGGTCGAAAAGATCGTGGTTGGTCATGTGTTTAGGCAGACCTCCGATATACAGGTTGGCGCCCTTGATACTGTCACAGCTTGGCCGCGCTAGAGATACCTGCATCCCGACCATGACGACATCGACTCAACAAAAATAAACGAAAACGCCAGTCGCAACTGAATGTGCAATTGTATAGGCACAGTTTGTCTCAGATTTGAGGTGTGTGATAAGTCGGGGGATGGCGCTTAGCACGAACGAGTGCAAAAAGCACACTTTTGCTCACATTGCTATAAAATTGCAAGTGTTCCGGGTCAAGGCGCAATTAGCTGCCCTCAGCCTGCAAGTGTTGCCATCTCGGTCTCGCCAACCCCTGAGATGACTTCCACCGTTGCCGGGCATAATCTTCCGCCAGCAAAGCGGGATGCAACATTTGGGTAGAAACACGCGGATGCTGCATTAACACTCAAACTATGCCTTTGCCTATGTGTGGTGTAATACGACAGCATGAGACGATGTAAACAAAACTTTACAAGTACACGCGATTGAGTTACACAAGGCAACTCCATCGCGTGTACTTGGTAACAAAAAGTCAAAATATAGTCAAAACAAATTCGTCGTTAACTACATAGCACTGCATGGCAGTATATGCAGAATGCAGAAAATAAGCTTGGATGGCAATCATTACATTGTAGGCCTAACAGTCGAGGTTCGATTTGTAAAGTTGTTTGCAGGGGATCCTGTCATCGCTGATTCAAATCGTCTCCTGCTGTCCCTACCCCCTTCCTCCCATTATTTCCTTTCCATACCACATAGCACCTCCCAGGCCCCCTTTCTGTTCTACAAGGAGTTCTGAGAGAGGGACGTAAGGCTCCAAACGGGTTAAGGCAAAGCCCGGCCACCAAACTTTTCGCTGCATTTATAATCTGCATATTTCTGCAGTGTTATTTCACTGGTATACATTGGCGTATAGCTACCGCTCCTGCAGACCCAGCAATAGGGGGGGGCGAATGATCAAGGGGGCCTTTCTCCGCTGAGAGAATAAATTGTAGCATTACTCAATAGCAGCTCATATCACTTAATTATCCAAACGTATGTAGAGACACAACTACTGGCGTTACAGACCCTACAATGCGTGCCAGGGTGCCCACATGGTGCCTTAAAATAGTCTAAGCTCGAGAGACAGCCGGTGGTCCTGTAGGTATTTAGCAATAGATGATCTAGCCAGTTGACTATTGTGGCAAAATTGTAAATAACAATGCACACGTAGGCTTATGCAAGAGCACAGACTATGCATTTTTCTTTAAATGGACATTTTGATTCGCACGAGAAAAACCAAAATCATTGTTTCTGACATGCTTTCAGGCTTCCTAGTCTAAATTATTACAAAAACGCTTTACCACCGGGGCTCCACCCCAGACCCCGTTGGGAGCTTAATTACCGCTAGGTGGATTTGGTTAGGCCACATAGCAGCCAGCAGCAAAGGAATGGAAATGAAAAGAAAGGAAGAAAACCCATGGTCGCTGTAGCTTTTTCCGAATCTTTAAACTCTGGCCGGCTCTACTTTTGTATAATCATACCACATGAAGTAATGCTGACATTATGCGTATGCATATATTTAAATGCAGTAAAACAGGAGATGACTTCGAGGAAAATTCCGCCAGTGAAGTTGTTTTCTGCAGGCGGGGCAGAATTTGAACTTACGCTACTGCTGGTATATCATATTTTAGCTTCATAATTTCAGATCATGTACTGAGTTTCGAGCTCTATTTAGCAGGGTTGTTAGTAAGGCCTAACTTGCCTATGCTTCTCTTCAGCCGCGGGTAAGATAACAGACCCGGCAGCAGCTAGGCTCCAAGCGCATAATATAAGCCTGGAAAGCGACAAAAATAATTGAACTTTGGCAATAAGTGGATAAAACATACATAAATGTCTTACTACATCGATATGACAACAAAAACAACCTACATGATATAGGCGTAGTGCAAACTGTCTATGTGCCAAACAAAACGATACAAAAACAAATTGAAAATTAATAATGGTAGCATATACGACAACAATGACGACTAAACTGTTAAATAAACCAATCTTCTTACACACGGTACAAATCAAATCTTCATTCACGAGAGAAGGGCCATCTCAAACTCATAGTGTTAAATGCAAACTGTGTGTTGTTGTGTTATTGTTGTCGTTGTTGTTGTTTTGGATGCTATATACCTTGAGAACTTTGTTCTGAATCCTCAGTCCATTGAAAGTTCTGATTGCCGACTCAGCGGCTTCTGCCGTCTTGTACTTAACGAACCCGTAGCCGAGACTCTGCCCTGTTTGTACACATCATCAACTCATATGCGATACGACACTCAAGTATTCTATTTACGTTCAAAAACTGGCCGGTAGCCGCACGACATCAAAACGAATATTAATAAAACATAAAACTTATATAGACAATTAGGTAAAAAAACAACAACGCGGTGTTTCACCTGTAGTTTTATCACGGACGAGCTTGCAGCTGTCCACTGGTGCGACGCTGGAGAAGAGCGCCAGCATGTCGTCTTGACCGAGTGATTGTGGTAGGTAGTTGACGATCAGGTTCGTCTTGTTGACTACAGCAGCAGTTGGCTCCGAGCTCGCACTGACTGACGTCATTGACGATGATGATGATGATGACGTAGTGCGTGATGAAGGTGATGAAGAATCACAGCGTTCTGCGTCACTGTCGCCGTACTTAGTCACACACATCATCAATCATCATCATCGTCGTCGTCATCATATAAAAAATTTATAGTGCGCCTGTTACATCTAGAACAATAATGCATTACAACAGCCTTCCAAATCGTCAGCAGACACCGAAAGCCAAACTAGCAAAAAATTGGCTAACGCCAACATAGCAAGTGTCAGCAAGTATTCTATGCTACATCTTGTTAGTGAATAAACCAGCTTTGGTTTTATCTCGCACTGTTTCGCAGATACGGTGTAGGGCTACGGGTCAGTATCGATAGGAAGTACCTTCTTTTAACGCACTATTTCGGAGCCAGCCCAGCGAATATCGCCATAAGCTAGGTATTTTCAACGAAATAGAGTCTATGGGCTGCATATATGTCGCAGACATTAGCTTCAGCCAGTTTGACGTGGTAGGCTCTGAAACCTGCTGTGTTCGGCGAAAAAAGCCGCAGAACGGCCATAATGGGTAATATCGACATTCAAGGTTAGTCAAGGTCATTGGTCGAAGTCACTGATGCTAAGAGTTAGGCTGTGCGTTGCGTTGCGAGGCGAGCGATAACAAAAGACAGAAACACTATCTACTGGCCATTTCTGACACCCGTGAGCACGGACCGTAAACATGGGTGGTGTGAACCGAGCTTTACGGTTACAGGTACGCAAAAACGGTTCAGAAGAAATTCGTCTCAGTCGCTGACAGACAGTCGCAGGTGATGATATATATACACAGCAGCAGCAGCAGCAGCATGATTGCAAAGTTCACGGCGTTAACCGATGTGTATTGTCGGAGTGCCATTCTGTTAGTCTGTCAAGTTGGTCCGCTTTGCACTCGCAGTGCAGACCGGTCAGCCCTCTTTGATCTACTGTCGCTACAAAATTCCTCTACGCGCCTAGCTGCACAGACCGTTCGACGGAGCAACCTAGCAGAAGGCGTTGAAGTCATATCGACACCGAACACGTGTGTTGTGTCAATCAGATCGACTCGATGCCGTGATTAACTATTTGCTGATTTGTAAAGGTGCGAAACAAAGTGATGGAACTAGTTCAGTAGGCCACGGCGAGGGCCGCGGTCGAGGTCAAATAACAATGTAGGCCTACAGCATTGCACCAGAGTCGATATGCAAGCGTTCCAGCTACTTGGGAGCATATCACTCTTCCAGCGTTGCCCAGTTGAACTGTTCGCGTATCGCAATGTAATCGATTCAGTTTATTTTGATAACCATGGAATGTGAAGCTCAGCTGGCTGGCAACGCCAAATGGCGAATGTCAATAATGCGAATTGGGCTATAAGCCGCAGTGACGAGAAATGTTGATTACATGACACCCACTTAAGTAGGTTAAAAACTATCTGGTTTTTGGTTTACGATCTGGATCAGCGTCCATCAGTAGGTCTCAGTAGGTCTGAACATGGAAGATTATAAGTCTCTATGTCTAGAAGTTACGATTTGTGCACCATGGTTAACTTATCATAACGCAGAGACATGTTTTGAGTGTTTATAAAATCAAAAGTTCTATTTGGTTTATTCACACGATTAAATGCTAGTTTGATAGTGTCTTTCTCAGCTTTTGGCAAGACTAAGTCTGGAACGCAGTGTAAAGGACAGCCGTTCAAGGCCGAAGGACTTGATAAGTTAACACATAACGTTTTAGGCTTCGTTTTGTTCACGAACATGCACAATGGGCTAAGCAGAATATGACCAAGTATAGAGTATCAGAGTAACATGGCGCCATAACTACATCGTATGCACGATATGAACATTCTTAATATACTTGCATTCAACCAATCATCGGATACAACATACTACACACCTGAGGATGCTGCTGTTGAACCGGTAAATTGTACGGCAGATGATGATGCTGATACTGACTATACGACGTCGAACTCTGAAATCATGCATTACAAATGACAAATGCACACTGCATCCAATCATCATCTCATATAACGACGCATGGATTAACTCTTGCCCTTCATGCGAAAAACTCTATAAACATTTTTCAGTGTTTATTATTATTATTATTATTATTATTATTATTATTAAGGGCATTTATATAGCGCAAGTTCGCAAGGGCCACAAATGCGCTATGTCGGCAGAGATGGCAGTATGGTTACGTAACTGTCTATGTC
>Ga0126335_1003138_pt1 | contig 10178 bp, 7 predicted proteins | sample OlaspJWI45metaG_FD_108409 | JGI IMG/M metagenome (GOLD analysis project Ga0126335, IMG submission 108409) | Marine gutless worms symbiont microbial communities from Oahu, Hawaii - Olavius sp. 1 OAHU.JWI-45 metaG | ecosystem: Host-associated > Annelida > Digestive system > Unclassified | place... | reverse complement strand
CAACTGGCTTCCTTCAGTGCTTTGACGCTGTTGGTTGGGTCATCTGGCCTGTAAAAATCGTCCCCGAAATGACCTATAAAGTGTCGAGTGGGACATTAAACCTCTGCTCAATCAATCAATCAACTCATATTCAACTAAATAGGATACTAGTCAACAGTAAGGATCCAATACGCTGAAGATATATCTAAAAAAAACCTCACCGGCCGACCACCATGAATGGCGTAGTATTGGTCCTTCGCAGCACGGATCATTTGACTCAGTTTCAGCGTCTGCCGTCTGAAATCCTCACGACTTTCTTCAGTTTTCTTAGCTCGAAAAATTCTCTCGTACTGTCAATGTCATAATCATAAAACAAATGTCAAAAATTTGATCATACAACTGCAAACACTACAACTAGATCTTTAAGACTTTTGGATTCATTAAAAGTGTGCTAACACTGTGCTAGTGGCGACCAACAAAGTATAAGCCACGATATGATGTCAGCATGCCAGTAGCTACGCAGCTGGGCCAGCGCTGGTCAGCGCGCGCCGCTATTGATGGACAGGCTGTACAAGTCTGTCAAGCGTCCTGCACCCTATACTTCCAATTATGACTTAATCATCGTGGGCTAGTAGGCCCGTTGCGCATGTGGGCGTGGCCTAGCTGGGTATAAAAGCCGATGACAACACAAGTGTTCGTTAAGCTTGTGTCGTGACATCGAGTACTCTCGCTGATCATCTGTGTTATGTTAAGCGACGTTAACCTACACTACCTGACCTGACCAGTGTTCGTCATCGTCGTCTCTAGGACTAGAAAATAGGGACTTGAGCAGCAGCAGTAGTATAGTCTAGAACTGAGACTGGCGGGAAATTGCGAGATTCGTCCAAGGATATCCTACGATGTGGATATATCTCTCTCGTTGTGGATATACACTTTTTGCTGTGTGGAATAGACACTGGAGCAATATGGACACCTTTAGTCGTGTTCTGATTGGTGGGTCTGGCTGCCATAATAATGCAGCACCCACACGTTTCGCGCCAGGCATGACCGAGAGCAGGCGAGGCGGGATGCTACAGTATAATTCCACCCAAGGCAGTCTTCCGAGGAGCTACCTCACTGGACATTACGATAAAAATAGTACAGTAAGCAGGGGAGGCGAGGAGCCTATCACCACAAAAGTAGCTTGCTGTGTATCACCCCATACAAATCAACTATTCTTTCACAATAGTTTATACAGTGGTGCTGCAATCATGCTAAAGCCGTCTATAAACCGGGTTGATCCTCAATTCCAGCTCCTGATACCACGTGCCCAAGAAAGAGCACTTTTTTTGAACAACTCGCATTTCCGGTAATTAAGCTTCAAATTCGCATCACGCAAGCGCGAGAACAACTTTCAAATGTTCAACTAACTGATTAAAACTGCTTCCAATTATGATCAAATTGTCTAAGTAGACAAGCACAGATTCATAAGTAAGTCAACTCATAAGCCATAAGCCGCTAGAACGTTCCAGCAGCTGTGGATCAATTGCCAACACCAAGTTCCTCTTCTTGTGACAAACTGTGTCTTATCACGATCTTCTTCTTCAACGGGTATGTTGTGATAACCTGCCCGTAAATCTAACGTGCAGACTGCAGAATGAAGACGCTCCACTCAACGCATCAAACGTTGCTTCAAAGTTGTGTAAAGGATAACTATCATGGAAAGTACGAGCGTTTACGGCACGGTAATCAACACACAACCTCAACCTACCGTCTTTCCGACGTACAACTATGATATTCGACGCCCACGGGCCAGCCGATGGCTCAGTGATATTGTTCTTTTGAAACTTCTCAACGTATTCATCAATATGCAAATACGCCGTCCGATGACAGCGCAGTGGTTGTCTCACCGGCCGATGTTGACAAGTATCGATTCTGTGACTAACCAAGTGTGTGCATCCAATGTCAAACTCTCCCTTAGAAAACAAATCTTTATAATTTTGCAGTAAACTCTCAACGGTACTTCAATGATCATTATTCATCAGTTAACTCAGTAGGTCACTACCACAACAAAACTACAGAAGGCACGACCACTAACTGTAGAACTGACTGCATCATGCGAGAAACTATCAACAGTGGCAGATTCACCAATTTCTGCAACGGAATTCTTAGTAGACACATATCTAACACGTGCATTAGCATCACTGCATACTTCAACTGGTTCCAAACTACCAAGACACAAATTTTGTGGTACTGCTTGTGGCTCCGGAGTAGTGTTGATAACTCACACACCACAATGCTGATCAGGCAGATCAGTGCAGGCTAACACTAGTCCGGGTTGCAACTGGCGAATCATCACTTTCAGACACACGAATAATATGTAGTGTTGAACGCACAGGAACATCAGCTTATGTACGGGGTGCCAAAACAGTAGAATCTTACATAAACGCGTCTGTGTATCGCTGCAGATTTTCTCGACTGCAAGGGTATTTGACAGATCATCAACCTTCAACTCCCACAACACACGTTTCTCTACAAGCCAGGTAATTCCAAGCGTTATTTCGGAGACATCTCGGCTAACCAAAACACGTGCGAACATTTCGTTATCCTTTGCAATCATGCACATATCTGCTTTACCAATTACTTGAATGGGTGTACCATTCGCAGTAAAACTTTTCATGTAGTGGAATGTACAGTATTTATATCAACAATGTCGTTGGGTGCCAGACTCAACTTGCAACCTGATTCAACCAATGCAAGGTGACATCAATCAATCAATCAATCATTCAATCAGTCAATTTTTAAGGTGGCCTAAGTAGCGGTACTACTGCTAGGTCCACTAGAGACAGTCAGTTGATGTCCAGCATGTAATCCGGAAAAGATTTTCCGTGTGTCTTGAGCAGGCGACGAAAAGTAGACAGTGAATCTGCTGACGTCACGTCTTCCGGCAAGTTGTTCCAAGTCTGTGGGCCGACAACCGGGAAAGCTCAGCTGCCAACAGTCGACAGTCTGGTAGGAGGTACTGTCAGGCGATTAATAACATACACTACAAGATCAACCCGTCCGTTATCAAGTCCACGTGAACTGCGAGAAGATGCCTCAACAGAAAGAGTATCAGAACTTGTGTTCGCCGTAGACATATCACGAGCATTAGCAGAAGCAGCTCTTGAGTTGTCACTTGCTTCGTACACATCTAGTCGAAACGAGAAGTTCCAAACCAGGTGTGTGAGGTCGCTACATCGATAACATGCTCTCAGTGCACAGCAGATGTAGTCAGGCACAGAACGGTTGTAGCTGTAAGCGGGTGCTCCTGCCGAAGAAACATGCTGTGGTGGCCGACTGCTACTCGGTGCCATCGTCGGTACACTAGGATTAGAATTCGAGAAACGAGCAGCAGCATTTCCAATCGGTCAGACTTCATTTCATGGCTGCGGCCGTTTAACTGCAGATTCGACATCAGACATTCTTTTACTAATTGTCTTCAAGCAGTAACCGCCGATTTATCAAGAGTGGACCCTGTAGTCTAGAGTGTGGTCACTGTCATCCAGAGTTGTCCCTTGTGGTCCTGAGTGGTCCACAGGGGTGGTACAGCATGGCCCCTGGTGTCTCAGCGTCGTTCCTGGTAGTCCACAGTTGTCCCTGTGCTCCAGATAGGTCCCTGGTGGCAAAGAGTTGTCCCTCTTGGTCAACAGTGGTCTCTCTGGTACAGAGTGGCCCATGCAGTGTGGTTTCTGGTGGTGCAGAATAGTTCCTGGTGGTAAAAGAGTGGTCCCTGTGGTCCAGAATGATCACTGGTAATGGTGAACAAAAGCGGCCCCTGTTGTCTAGAGCTGCCCCTGGTGGTGCAGAGTGGTCTCTGGTAATCCACAGTGGTCCACAGTGGTTTCTCGTGGAGCAGAATTTTCTATGGTGGTCCAGCATGTTCCCTGGGGTCCATGGTAATCCCTGGTGGTATAGCGCTGTGTGGTCCAGAGTGGTCCATGTGATCGAGAGTGGTTTCTGGTGGTGCAGAATGGTCCCTGGTCACGAGAGTGGTCCCCAGTGATCCAGAGAGGTCCATGTGGTTCAGACTTCAGAGAGGTCTGTTTGGTCCAAAGTTGTCCACAGTGGTCTCTGGGATCCAGAATGGTCCTGGAAGTGTAGAGTTGTGTCTGTTGTAGTGGCTGGAAGCCCAGCGTGGTCCTGGATGGTTCAGAGTAACTGCTGCTCAACTGATACACGACCCACTATACTGCTTTGTATAACGTAGAAATTTGATCAACCAAATGTGGTGTCATTTCTTTCTTGGGCCTATGTGCCTATCATCATTAAGCACAGTGACTGTTCGCAGTCCTTCAAATTATCAAATTTAGGCCTCATGACCTCACCCCGACCCCTTTTGACCTCCAAATGTAAGTCATTCAGCAAACTTTTATGATATGTTCTAGGTAATTCGTGATCATAACTATATTGGTTGTCGAAATAACCATATTAGGTCGCCCTTTTGGGAATACAGGGATTATTGACTCTTGGAAGAAAATGATAACCTAGGAAGCAACTATCTACCCAAACATGTTGAGCCACGTTTATGCGGCCTTCTCCGTATAGAGGCACTCGAGGAAAGATAATGCACACGCTCAAAGTTACACTACCACCTTGCGTGGTGTAATGCTGCAAACCAAATTTTGGCTCGCGTGCATGACGTTCTGCCTGCTTTCAGCTAGATCGGTTCAAGTGTTTCGAAGCCCCAGGGGCCAAAAATTGCCACATCCCATTGACTTGTGGTATATCGCCCTTGACTTTTTATATATATATATATATATATATATATATACCTTGCGTTTAAGAAGTTTTTCTTTCTTTATTTCATCATTAAACCATGGTGCACCGGGTCGCAGCCGGCCATGGTAAGGCTTCGGAGCTGGCATGGCATTTGGATCAATATCATCAATGTAGTCACCGGCCCTGGCACCAGGACACATTGCTTCAATATACCTACATTCAACATCAGCCATCATGCAGCTTCACCAACTCAAAACAGCACAACAGCATTTGGCTCATGTAGACAATACCAGACAGCTGCAGTTCATCATCTTCTTGTCATCATTGTCTCGTCATCACAGCCATAATGTCTGCTCATTTAACTGCAAATTGTATACGACGTACTGGTACTTTCCAGTTTTGTGCTGCAAAAATCATCGTCAAGCACAAGTCAAAAGAACAGAGCCAAAACGGTGGTAAATACTGCCACTTAACTATTGTTATGGTCATCATCTCCCAGAGGTCTGAGTATTAGCTCGTAATCTGCTGACAAGATAGTTTTTTTTACAGAAACACAAAATACGAGTTATCACAATACACAGGGTGAAAGGTACAATGGTATAGGCTGTGAACAAGAATACACACAAGAAATACAGATTTGCATACAACAGTTTCGGCCATATTAAGGGAGTATTGGAGGAGTTTGAGTATAGACTCTGAGTTAGACTTGCTTGGCTTGTGCAACTGCTAAATAATAATCCAGGCTACATGCACTGGAATGAATGGACCAAATGTACCTGGGAAGTAAGTAAGGTACAATTGTCTGGGTTGTTGAAATAAATCCACTGGGTTCTTTGGATAAAGCAAATGTGCTCAATAGGTTGTAATCTGAAAAAAAATCTACAACATCCATCCGGTTAATAAAAAAACTGTTTTGTTTTTGATCCGAATGACTCAGCGACATGGGACCTAGTCGCTTCATACTGCGAGGAAACAGCTCACTATCCTGCTCTAATGGGCTATGAACAAGAAAACACACAAGAAATACAGATTTGTATTCAACAGTTTAGGGCATATTAAGGTCTGTGTTTCAAACTCTGGCGCAGTTTAGGTGGCAGTAAAATTAATGGTTAGTGATAAACTTAGCTTTAAGACTACTATCATAGGGGTAGTGATATGGTGAAAGTTAGTGTTGATGTTAAGATCAGAGTTATCCTTACAGTTAGGCTTAACATATTTACTGTCACTTAAATAAACCTGATCATACATATCAAAAACTGTTATAAATCAAGTTTCTGAGTGATGTAACCAAAAGACTCAAAGACTTCAGAAAATGGTTTACAGATTTCACCACCTCTGAAGTCAAGACTATGGCAGGATAGCAAATGTGCATATTATTATCGTTATTACTATTATACAGCAACATCCAGAATTGGCTCATCTTCAACAGATGGCCGATGAACGATCAGAAATAGGCAAAGCAGATGAAAGTTGTCGGACCTCTTCTGAATGAGATACTGAGCTTTCTGTATCTGTTCCACCGTGCCTTCAATCGCCACTAGACGTTCGATGGCACCGGCTGGAGGTACGAGGGCATGAACCTGAGCCTTGGACTCATTTCTCAAATCCTTCAAGGCCTGGCAGCGATGTCCAAGCACGGCTGATATAAGCTGTAATCACAAACGAATGAAATCTCAATAGTTGAATGCATGTCACCACAACAGTCCCCAAATCTGTATTAAAACATCTGTCTAGCATACACAGTAGTACAGACAACTCATTAGGTCAATACAACAAAACTACAGAAGGCACGACCACTAACTGTAGAACTTTCATACATCAGTAACATCGTTACAATAACATCGTTACATCAAAAACCTAAGATTTCTTAACACACACACTAGAGTGCATATTAAACAACAAACCACCCATAGGTAGTAATGCTCAGATGCCTATGTAGATAAAGGTAACCTAGTTTTGGGTTTGTGTACTAGAGTTCATTAGTAGGTCTCTGCATGCAAGATTACAAAACTCTGTCTAGTCACTCTTAGTGGTTATGATTTCCGACTGATAAGCACACAGACATGCAGACAAACGCCCGGCAATCCATATTATACAATCTGTAGCCATCTGAGCTAAAAACTTATATCAGGCCATCCAGATCATTTTACTGTACCATAGTACCATAGTACCATAGTACAGTAAAATGATCTGGATGTGTTTCCAAAAATACCCACGCTGATTTTGCAACAGAGCTCGTTAAATTGTAAATAGACCAAAATAAAATTTGACAGTAGCGCAGCTCTTGAATCACTGATTGAAACAATATGAATTGTAAATGAAATGCTAAAAACTAAATTTTACTAAATTTCTAATTAACAGGTGCTAATAAAGATAAATATCGCATGAATACTATAATGCTGTTCTGTTCTGTTGTGTTCCTTTGTGGGGACGATGTTTTATTGTATCCACGGTTAGTGCTGAGGCCTGCTCTATGGCTAGACCCAATGTGCAACCCACGTGTATGTGTGTGCATGAGTAGTGTGACGAGTACGTGTTGCGTGGCTACTGTCACTATATTTAGTGACAGTGCGTGTGTATGTGTAGTTAGTAATGTGAGAGGCTTTGTATCTGTATATTTAAAGTGCCCAGCTTGTAGCCACAGGCTTCGCTGCAACTCGCCCACACTTGTACACCTATTCCCAACCATCCCAAGCCACAACTAATACCACACGCCTACCTAGCTAAGAAGTGTAGCATAGTGAGCCCCAGACTGGTGGGCTCTAACCCACGAAGTACATGTATAGTGGTCACATGTGCCGGCATCCAAACGCCACTAAACCTGGGTGTAACGGCCTGTCACAGTTTAAAGAGGACACAGTAGGACCCTCTGTACCTGCCCGAGAATTTAATCTCATTAGTTCTAATCTAAACGCATGCAGGGGCATAATTACTGGCCTTACAGACCCTGCAGTGCGTGCGGCGAACCCGGGGGAGGGGGGACAAGTGGTGGCTTAAAATAGTCTAAGCTCGAGAGGCAGCCAGTGGCCCTGTGCGTACTTAGCAATAGACAAGCTAGACTAGACGGTTGCCACAGGTGGCAAATTTTAATTAGCAATGCAATAGTAGGCCTATGCAAGATAATAAAGTCTGCAATTTGGTTTTAATGTACATTTTTATTTGCATAAGAAAAACTGAAATTGTTGTTTCAGACACGATTCCTAGGCTTAATTATTACAAAAATGCTTTTGCGCCCCGGACTGCGTTGCGAGATTAACTAAGGTTAGCTGGATTTGGTTAAGCCACACAACAGTCAGCAAAAATTTTTTAATTAACAATGCAAAAAAGGCCTATGCAAGAAAGGAAAAGAAAGGAAGAAAACCCATGGCCACTGAAGCTTTGTCCAAACATTTGAACTGTGGCTGGCTACACCTTTGGAAAATCAAATAATGCCAACATTATGCCTATGCATATATTTAAACGCAGCACAACAGCAGATAACTTCGCAAAGAATCTCGCCAGTAGAGGGGTAAAATTTGAAGTTATGCCACTGCTCTGTAAAACATGCTCTGAATCCTGTGTACCACCGCACAGTCAATGATCTGCTGACCGCGGCACTGCCATGGTGTCAGAATTACGTCATCGATACCAAAGAACGCTTATCGCCAAATTCAATAATTTTTGTACAGCTAAAACCAGAATTTATTCAGCTACATTCACTAAAATTTCACTGTCAATTTGTTTGTTTTTCTAAGAGATATAAAAGTAAACATATGTGGATGTTTTTTATTGAAACACCCTTTATGTAGTTGCCAGACAGTTGTCAGTATTGGCATAAACTTACATGCTTTGGTATACTGATGTGAACACACTGTAAACCAGACGTCTGCAATGTCAGACATCAATTACAACAGTGTAACACAACCATGTATCAGTAAGTAGCGTTTTACAACCCATTCTCGACACACAAGACGTCATTTCGGAGATGAAACTCTCAACACAATCAACTGCACTGCAGCAAACAAACAACGTCCAATCAGGAAATGGAGTGAGACTACTCCACCGCTCTCAGGACCTGCATTGATTAGTAAGTCCATTGATAACATGCATATCAACACAAAGCGTCAGGTATACACATTAACCTCCAAACAAAAGCACCATCCTTACACAGCTGCAACCTTGATGTTTAACATCTGATCCCCAAAACAGCAAGATACGTCTTGCAGTTTTTGGTGAATTTATTTTTCTTAGGGGATAGTTTTTATTGTGCACCCTGTGGACCACAAAACTCATGCGGTCTACAGGGCGCAGCAATAAAAAACAATCCCCTAAGAAAATTAAATTCGTCAAAAACTGCATGACATATTTTGCTGTTTTTCACTGTTTAATGCGGAAGTAATTACCTACCATACCTGTGAAGTGCTTCAAAATATTCTGACAAAAAATAAACTATGGCTGTGAAAATCCAAAAGTGCACTTCATTAAGTGAACCGCAACTCAAGTATGCCTGCTAGTAATCGAATAACTCTTTCCATTGTAAAGCAAAATTGACAAAAGCGACAGCTTAACATCAGTTAACAGAGCATGTTCCAAATGTCAAATGACTGTTTTAATGCATGACTAAAGCCTTTTATGAAATGACAGTACTGCTTCATCATTTGGGCTTTGTAGCAGACCAGATCGAAAGATAAACTGGCCCTGCAAGACTCGCATGCTATTTTTAACCAGGTTAGGCCATATCTTGTTGACTTAATACTCCACGTCTTTTGTTTTCTCTTAGATGACGTGCAGCCCGAACAAAAATTTATCCACATTTTTGTACAACAGTTACGAAAATACAGATCGTTCAGTTGCAAAATCGCAGTTTTCACTGCAGACAGGTGTAACTTCTGTTTCCAACTGACTATATTAACACTCACAATCTATAGTAGTATCTCTCGAAAGTAAATTCTGCAAATTTCATTAATTGAAGTTATATCTTTCCAGAAATATTTAATTTTTCTTAGGGGATTATTTTATGCCGCACCATGTAGATATGAGTATGAAGTTTGCATTTTGGGTGCACAGCAACTTGAGTTATTTCTCCAGAATCCAAAACTGATGACAACTGACAGACACACAGACAGACAGACGACGCCATAACACAATACCAGTAATGCTTCATCTTAAGATAGGCATATAAAAAGTATCTGATAAGCTTCTCACCTGTTGCTGTGAGTCAAAGTTGGTTGCTTCATATGCGTTTAACGGATAATCTGGTCCAGCAGCTTTGGTACTGTCCACATAATGGCAAGGCAAAGTCAACTACTTCACATTTACCCCAATTGCAATTCAATGTCAGAAAAGTATAACCCATCAGGAAACCTAAACTCCGGTCGCAGACCGTGAGCAAAGCTCATTAGAAGCGCCTCATTGCAGCGCGTATTCGATGCGGCTATCGCTAAATTACTTTGGCGTCTTGTTTGTCGTTGCTTCTATAT
>Ga0126335_1003137_pt1 | contig 10181 bp, 5 predicted proteins | sample OlaspJWI45metaG_FD_108409 | JGI IMG/M metagenome (GOLD analysis project Ga0126335, IMG submission 108409) | Marine gutless worms symbiont microbial communities from Oahu, Hawaii - Olavius sp. 1 OAHU.JWI-45 metaG | ecosystem: Host-associated > Annelida > Digestive system > Unclassified | place... | reverse complement strand
GTTTATCGACAGTCGCCAGATGGCGACAAGGAAATGTTTTTAAATATTATGTTGGCTGTTTGTAGAATATTAGATAAGTTACACATCTTTAGTAATATATTATCTACCTGTAGCATTTTTATTAAAATGTGAGCACAGATCTCATTTGTAGGCACATGTTACAGCTTATTTGTTATTTATTTATCTAAAACACCGCAATAAAGTATTTTTTGCCATAATAACAATTGTCCGATATAAAGGTGTTCGTCTAAAACACCCGAATCGCTTTAAACTGATTACTTACTTTCGTGTGACAAGATTTCGTGACAGGTCACTCAGTACTTCGTGACAGTCAAAAAGTACAGACCAGTAAGCATCGGCAACGGCCAACTCAGTACGCGCACACGGGTGATTCTACTATGGGCTACACCCGTAGGCCTGCGGCTTAACTGGGCTGCGCCCGGTATAATAATAGTAAAAGAACGTAAAAATTCTAACATTGTTCGTTAAGCTTGTCGCTGATCATCTGTGTTAAGTTAAGCGACGTTAACCTCCACTACCTGACCTGACCTATTCTGTAGAGAGAGATGGGGGAGAGAGAAGAGATTCTGATATAGCTAGAGGGTGATTTGGGTGTTAGACCGTGCTGGTCGTTTCACTACGGACGTGTAGTTTTATCCGTGTATGTGTTGCGAGTTCAGTCTGATGTGACTGAATTTCGTGTAGCGTTGTTAGTTTCGCTGAAGTAGCTAACTGAATAGCGCTGTGAAGGCCGTTATTGTTGGCCGTTGTCTGTGAGTCATGATATTGACATTGTTCCTTCATTTAACTGGACTACAGAGTGTTGATATTGTAAAGGCTCTGACTGTGAGTCTGCAATGTTAATTGGCTTCTGAGAGCAGTAGCTCTGAACTATTAGAGTTTAGCTTATAGTTTGGCTTCTTGTAATTTTGGAGTTCTGAGAGGGCCCGTTGGCCATTATTGTTGTAATTCAGCTGTCGGTCAAAAGCTCAAAATTGGAAACTGACTTTTAAACTAGACATTTGCAAGTTAGTAGTATTTAACACAATTTATCTGTTATTTTGCACTATATTGTTTATCAATATAATTCATATATTTTACAGAAATATTTGGCTTGTCTGTTTTACTCTACTTTCTAGGATTATTATCGGTAGCAAAATAGTTAACTAGCAACAACCTGGGGTATTATTCGATTCAATCGCAGTAGAACCCTCACACTATATTTAATGGCGACCTTGCATCAGTGGGAAACTTTTGCGCAAAATAATGTCCTCAGCAAAATTTCAATTTCTACACGCATGGCAACATGCATCGTGAACGCTATTGGTGACATAGCGAGTGAGAATTAAAGTCGAGAGGTGCTTTGTTCGCACTGTCGACTTTCTCCCTCCATAGTTCTTTTCTTTTAACGCCCCTTTCATTTAAGAGACTAACGATTCCAGCTAAAGGAGTCTATGTAAGTGCTCTCGAATGAACGAACATTCCTAATTTGCCAAGTTTTAAAATGGCTTGTTTTTACGTTACGTGGCCTTAAGTGGTTTTTGTATATTCGCTCACAGTCACATCTCCGTCGTTGTCAATAATCGCCGCTGACCAGCACTGTATTAGGCTATATAGCCGGGCCCGGCGTCCAGCCAATCAGAAGTGGCGGAGGCGGAGGGTGTGCTGACGTCACAGTTGCCTTGGCAACGGATATCGAGCGACAAGGGGAAGAATGGGTGATATGGGAAAGGTTGGCGGCGACGAGCACGTTTGTCTGTGTGCGCGGCGGACCGTGTCAAATTCCGACTGAGATTTTGTCGCCGAAAGCGGACACGATCGGGTGACGAGCGGCAGACGGGCGCTGTCGGGCGCCGACGACAAACGACGCGCTCGGCGGACGGCACGGCTGAGCGCTAAAAATACGCTCCGTTATCCCTGTAGGCGTAGGTGTGACATTGTCATGTTGCATTTAATTATGTCAGTAAGAAATCATACTGGAACAACGAAAGTCGCCACTGAGCAACTCTTGGCGACAACTCGAACTTTTTTGTCCGAGATGTCTTTTCTGGCCTCAGCACTGACTGTATCTATGCAAGAAACCTAGCTGTTGTCAGTCACCCGCAAAGGAACGGAACAGCCGTATCAGTTTCTCAATAATAGCTGTCTACATGTGACTGTGACATCTTGTAGTGACTTGTTACGGCGACAGTACCTGTAGCTACTAAGGCCACTAAGGTGTGATGTAATTTTTAATCGGTTGCTCTAATATAGAACTTTATTCGCCAACTTAATTAGCAGCACACAAAAAACTAGCAAACAAAATTATTTACACTTACAATGTGTAAGTTTTATGATGGCGCTATTTTCCGTCTTTCAGTTAGCCTCGTAATGTGTTCATATTGAGTATGCTGTGTATTAGATTAGAACAATATGGCTAGAGATCATTCAAGCATATGAAAAATAGATTTAATAAATCATTGTCGTATCATTGCTAGTTTGTCCTTTGTTTTTGGTTAGCCACGCTAGCAACTACACCATCACCCAGAGAAAAGAAACCAACAGTAGGAGGGGCATATTTTGTAGGCCTACACAATTTTAGCAACCTTGGATATAATAATTTTTTATTAATAATTAATTTATAATTCTTAACTACTCATTAAACCTTCGTATATTATAAAATTGTGAAGATGAGTCCTGTAGAAGGGTCGTGCTTCAATATCGAACTGAAGCGACGTTACTGTTCAGTTATTTTTGTCTTGCGTGCGTTGCATTAGGTTAACAAATGCAATATCCTCTGTGGAAGACATAGAAGCTGCGGCAGCGACGCTCGCAGAGTTTGTCGACTGTTTAATGTACTGCCCAAGAGTGCAGTCTGGCTTTTCTGTGTGTGTGTGGTCGTCGATAGCGAGCGACATCAATAGATAGACGCCTGCGGCGGCCGATTGCATCTTGGGTGGGCGAATTGCTTCATCGATCAACTGCTATTGATCTCGGCGAACGTCGCAGATCGAACTGCTGCAGCCAAAGACGGCGAGCGTTCGATGCCGGGAAGACGAGGAGGAGAGGATAGGAGATGGGAAGCAATGACGAAATGCTGTGAACCCCGGCAAGGTGAACGGCCGATGTTTTTAACCATAAGACGCAATGCAGAGCCGGAACTCTATAGCCGTCCTGGTTACCCATCCGTCACTATTGCTCGATGCAGCGGCGAATTGTTGTCTGTCATCAAACAGTTTTCTTTGAAAGCCAGCTTTTTTTACCTTCGAATTGTCAGATTGAATTTAATGCACTTCTGCCAGCTATGCTAAACTTACTATATCAGTCAGTCAATCAATGGATCTGAGGTTGACAGAGTGAAACTATACAATATCACTAATACATGGAATTATGTGATAGAGCAATGAGTACACACGCTACTATTAATGTTTGAAATACAATGCAGGGGCGGATCCAGGAATTTTGGAAAGGGGGCCCGGTAAGGGGGCGAAGCCCCGAACTGAGCGCCGAAGGCGCGAGCGCGGGCGGGGGGCTTCCCCAGAAAATTTTGAAAAATTAGATGCGATTTCCTGCAATCTGCCATATATTTTTGGGATCAGAATGGCCTCGCATATCATTCAAAATGGGGCTTTTGCAGAACAAAAAACAGTAGCGGCCACGATTTCGATTCACACACACACGCATACACCCCACACACTTCCAAAAACTCCTCGGATTTCGGCCACTATAAAATCCAAATTCAATTTTAAACATATTTTTTTCAGACATTGTATACAATGTAAAAAATAAAATTGATTTTGCCAAAATAGGGGGTCCGCCCCCCCTGGATCCGCCCCTGCAATGCTACTACAATATTGTAGTAACAAGTTAATGCTACATCGTGCCTCAAAAAAACCGAAACCTACGATTTTTTGGCATAACTTTACCAAAACAAGCCAGTTATGGATAATTTTAAGCATCGAAGATCGTGAAGGTATTGCTTACAAGTTACGTATAAAAAGTTTAGTATAGGTCGAGAACCAACTGCGTGGTTGCTATAGCAACCGTAGCATCATTGCAATACAGCGCGCCGGTCTACCGCGCAAGTTCAACAGTCGATTTTCTCAGGAAACACGGGTGTCACTTTTCGACGTAACTTCGCCAAAATGTTCTAATGTCAATATTATTTAACGTACGTAATTTTAATTCAAGCAGCATCTCGCGTAAGTTGTTTTTAAACAGGTTACCAGCAGGCCAGTGCGCCGGTGTTGTGCCGGTCCACCGAACACGTTCGACAGTCGGGTTCCTGCGTCAAGAAACACCCAACTTTATTTCACTGCATTTGTGACCTCCAATCAGTCCGCATCTTAACACAGTTGAGTACAAGACTTGGGGCTGCATGCAGGAGCATACACGAAGCCAGTACGTTACATGGCCCAGAAGCAGCGAATGGTGGAAGTTCGGGCTGACTTTGAACATAGTGAACAGAGCATTGTTAACAAGACAATAGACCAGTGGAGCAAGCAAGCCTTTTGTCAAAACTAAAGGAGAACACTTTGAACAGATGAAAGTACTTGGTGTCGTTTTGGAGTGACCAGCGTCTGACGTTCGAATAGCAAGTTATGGCGTTAGCTCGATCATACAACTACCACGCACAAGCCATCCGTCATATATGCCATCTACTGACGACCGAACTCGCAACGACACTGGCGTGCAGCCTGATACTGACCCGCCTGGACTACTGTAACTCACTGCTGCAACTAGCAGTATCCGGAAGTTGCAGCGTGTGCAGAACAACACAGCCAGGTTAATTCAGCAAGCACCAAGACGATCAGATGCATGGCCATTACTACGCCTACCTCACTGGCTGCCGGTTCGTTACCGAATCGACTACAAGTTGGCTGTGATGACCTGCAAGATCCGCACAACCGCGACACCAACGTACCTCAGTCGGCATCTCACTTTGGGGCCAGCCTGCTCGGACATTACGTTCGTCGGACGTTCCACTGCTCATCAAGCCTTTTACCAGAACAGAGTTCACGAAGCGTGCTTTCCATCACTCTGCATCAACTGTCTGGAACTCACTACCGAAATCGATCACCAACTGCGACTCACTGCCAGTGTTTAAATGTAAACTAAAGACATACTTTTTCTCATTAGCAATTAACTAGCACACACAGCTGACTGACCGACCCCAGCGCCCCTGAAGTCATGACCTTATGGCGATATAGAAGCTTTATTATTATCATTATTATTATTAACACTCGCTATTGATGATATCCTGCATTTTGTGAAATCTGAAATAAAAGTGTGGTTTGAGCGAAGTGATAGTTAAAAATGGCGGCGGGAGGATGTTGGAACAGCCGCTTCCAATGAGCTCCGCTCTCCGGGCGTGCGCCCGGATTTTAGGTTTCCTAATGGGTTATGAATTATAGCGCCAGTTACGAATTATGTAATATCAATAGAGACAGAAAACAGCCACCTACTGTTCCTAGAAGTAAAAACCGGACACATTAGGATTTGTAAATCATTTCGTGACGCATCGCAATTTTTCATTGACAGATATAAACAAGCTGACGCCTGCATACAAGTCAACGTGGTCTATGCAATTCCGCAGCCGCTATGCCTTGGGGTTGACGCCAATTATACTTTGTGGCAGATGTGGGAGCCGACGTCTCCAAAATTTTGACATGAAACTTGGCATGTTGTACACTGTGTCCCAAGAAAACTTCCCGCATGTAATTGACTCTACTTCTGTCCAATGTTAACCGATTTTCAAAATTTCTTCACTGCTGAAAACAGTATGAAATTTGCTATAAAAATTGTAATATTTTCTACCATGCCTTAAGTATGTTGCAGCAATACATTGGGAAATTAAACGTTCAAATTTGCTGCACAATTATAAAAAATGAAACAAAATTGATATCGATCTTTCCATGCACCCAATTTATTGTATTTTACTTATTAATTACTTGCGTTCTACTTCAGTTTTTGGTTACTATTAAATATTCTTTGAAATAGCTGACTATTTTATGCCAACAGCCCAAATGTTCTCAGTGCCTTGCACACCGGGCATGCGTCACTGTATGACTTCTCATGCAAGCAGCATCTCTTTCATTTGACTAGATCTGTGGCCACCGAACAGCTCAGACCTTAGTCTGTTCTACAACGCTTGCTCAGCATTTGGCTTGGAATAGCATCAGTGGCAATGCAGCTGACGAGCGGCGGGATCATTTTTGATCATGCATGCAGTCAAGGTATGGACACTGAGGCAACTGGTGTGACAGTATTAATGCCCATTTCCCATATGAAAGGCAGTGTTTCATTTTTATCACACATGGTACTATCTTTAGTTTTTTAGTTCAACTGTTTTGTAAGTTTTAACACATTTGGAATTTTACCTTCCAAAGGTAGTGCAGCAACATATGTAAGGTGTGGTTTGAAATATTGTATGCCTTTTGTAACAAATGTAATAAACTTTCCAGTTGTGAAAAAATTTGAAGATCGGTTAATAATTGGCAGAGTTATAGCCAGTTACGTGCAAAATTTTTTTTGTCATACAGTGTAGAATACAATAGATGGTTAACGCCCAGTCAATTGAGGGTCGACTTCAGAGGAGAGGGTAGGATCCCGCAAAAAATCGTCTGCGTACACAGCGTCAGCTCTGCTGACGACCACTTGGTGCTTTGCACTGCACGTTACTTGTAGCCTACTTTAATTATACACCAATAACTAAGCGCAGCAGTATCAATGCAACATAACTACATGCTAAACAGAAGTAACTGCACACACTACAGCATGACGTCAGACATTGTGCCGTTACGTCACAATGACGCAATCATCCAAACTGCCCGCCCACGTCGACAACGACAAGCACATGCTGTCCAGCTGCGACCACCGTATAGGAGGGATGGACTAGGACAACGCCGGACCGTGGCGGGGAGGAGTGGGAGGGAAGAGGGACGGAAAACTTTCCTGTGTCCCAGCGTCGTCGACCGACAGTCGGTATAAGGAAAATTTTGTGATAAGAAGAATGTCAAAGAAACAAACGCTGATCGGCCTATTCCGAGACAGTTTGCCAATCTCCGTATAACGAAGGAAGCATTGAGTGGCGGCGCATTGGCTCAACCCAACGCGGCGCTCTATCGAACTTTCATTATAATAGCCTATATCGATGTCGATGTCGGTCCATCGATCGGTCGGAAGACTTCCACGTCGACCAGAAAACTGATCACCACCAGACCGACAACTTGAAGCAGCAGACATTTTAGCCAACGCCTACTTCCGGTCACGTATGACGACTGCCGACATCCAGGGCGTAACGTGACGTAACTGGAAAATTAAACCTAGTTCTTACGATCTTTTTGTAAGAGCTTTCTCTTATCTACAGCTTTCTATAGTTGCAGACGTTTGCAGAAATCACTAGAATCAACAGCAGTAGCCCACCCTGTAGGGAAGCACTACAAGTCGATGTTGGTCAGCTTTAATAATATCAACAATACTTAAGTCAATGTTTTAGGTGCTGTTATCAACTTATCATGGCAACGTCATTGTTGGCGTTCATCCGATGAAAGAACACGGTGAAGCAGAAAAAGACCAACAGTCTTCAGCACACAACTTTAAAAAATCTGCTTACATTTCCATGTTTTTTGGCACCTAATAATTCAAGTAACCGAAAATTGCAAAACACTACTAAGATGTTCTAACCGGTGGTAATTGGGACACGATGTAGGACAGCGCCAAGCGGCTGCCGATGCTCACAGCAAGCCATTTAGCCAAATTACTTGGTCCGTCTACTCCGTCAGTCTGCTTGTTGAGGCTTGCTATCACCGACACTCACGGTAGTCATTTACTATTATGTAGCCGGAAAGCTGATATACATTTTACCGTCCCATCGAGAGTAACTTGGCTCTTTCGACCAAGACACTGCATTGCTTTATCGTCTATCTCTCTTACTATTAAGAAATTCATCGAAAAAAATTAACAAACGTCGTGGACGTAGGCAGTTCACTGCAAATAAATAGTCTTTTTAAGCGCGCATTCAAGTGTGGTTATGTCAAATCTATTGTCAGTCTTGAACAACTACTGCAAGATTATGATGACAACTTGTTTCATAAAGCAACTTATGGAAACCATGCCATGCGTCATCTCTGTCCAGTTCTAAGTCCTGTGGTTAGAATTTACAAACTCTTGGCCATGGCTTGTGAAAATATCTGCCTACTTGCGACGCCCTAAGTTGCGAATAGTTCAAGCAACAGATAAAAACATTCCTATTTGGAGACTGAGAGACAGGCACTCTGTGACTGTTTGATACGTAGCCCCATAGAAGACTTCCTTAGGCCTACTTATTAACACAAGTACAATACAGTATCAGTAATAGCAGCGTCAAAGGTGTCGTTTACAAATGTAGTTCAAAATTAATCACAGGAAGGCTCAGCATATGTTTAAAACAGCTTAATTGTACAGTAGCAAAATACTAAAAGCGAGAATGATACAATATGCCGCCGCTTTCAGTAAACAAATTGCCAACACAATCACAGAAAATTGCTCTTGCTCCAGTCTCTCTCTCCGTCGGTCAGTACCGTTAGTGGTGTGCCGTTATAAGAAAATCGATACGATACGTCTGTGCTGACGGGCACTATCGATCAGCAATGCACGTCACGTGCTGAAACCAAGTCCACAACTGCCTCAAGACCACCAACGACGCAAACCGCCACCAACGACGACACTCTGATGTAAGCTTACATAATCAATCAGCGCGCACCGGGTAATGGGCAGAGAGGGGCAATAGAACCAACAGTACGATTTCGATACGGCAACTGTTCATTACGGATAGTTTTTTCCGCATACCATCACCAGCCCACACCCAGTTTGATCCGGAGAACTATAACTATTCATAGTGCTGTGAGATCAATCCACCCACAACATGGAGACATTGCACTGTGTGTGAGTGAGTGAGTGAGTGAGTGAGTGAGTGATAACAGTTATAGGCCTACACAGCGCCTAAAACAAATAGTCCCAAACGCCGCAGCCTTAACTAAACAAATTTGCCTCCAGAAGACGCTTAAAACGTGCAAAGTTATAGACCAAACGCAGAGACGTTGATAACATGTTCCAAAGCCAAGGACCGGTATCACAAAGTTATTTGCCTATGTACTTAACTTATTAATGGACCCCCAACTAAAGTTGTTGGACTCCTTTTAGAAATACGCGTGTACCTTTGAGCAAAGTAAGACCCAAGAAGGTAATCGGAGAGATAACGGCTAGATCTAAAAATAAATGTATATAAAGTCATGAGAAGTCAGTTTAAAATCCTGTTCCAATGGTCAAAGTAAAATTATTTTACGTTATTCCGAAATTTCGTTTGTGTCTTTTCTGGCGTCATGGGCTTACGGCTTTCAGTTCTGTAATAAAGTCAGACCATTTGAGTGTTAACAGTGAAAAGCCAGTACCTTAGAGTTTACGTATATTATGTTTTATTTACCAAGTTTCAGCGAAATGCAAGCAACTGTTAATGGAGCTGGCGGCGTTGTGGTCGAAGAATGATCTGATGAAGCCGTGGAATCCACGGAAAGAATAAGCAATGATTTGTCGTGACACAAGAGGGAGCTGTAAGTCAGTCGAAGCGTGGGCAAGAGCCATTGCTGCTGCTGCTGCTGCTGCTGTGGCGGAAGAATGGATGACGCTTCACTGATAACAATGCCTGCAGCTGTACACCAGCCTACGTCTTCCAGACGTAAACAAGTTGTCGCTCACAACGACTGGCAGAAATGATATGCGACTCACAACAGATCAACTGCTAATTAAAGGCAATTTGATATCTGAGCCAAAGTAATCTTTATTGCACAAATGACAGACGCATTTGCGTTACAATGCAAAAAAGTACAAACATTAAGACCAATCAAACGTTTAAAATTTGTAGGGCGCCGCTATACGACACGTCCAGGAGCGCCAACAGTAGTCAGTGTAACGCCTCTCTCGCCTTAGATTGCCCTTGGTAGCGTGGCCTGGCCGAGAGAGCGCGTACTGTTCATCAGAAGGCGTCCTCGGGTGACGAAGTTCGGTCAGTGATCGAAGACAACGACAGAGTTTACGTACGACGACAGCCTCGATTTAATTGCACTGACGTTACAGATAACTCGATCCGCTGCATTCATCACACGCTGCAGGGGCTGAATGGTTGACCTTGGCAGACAAGACAACAGCGAGTTACAGTAGTCGAT
>Ga0126335_1003136_pt1 | contig 10182 bp, 5 predicted proteins | sample OlaspJWI45metaG_FD_108409 | JGI IMG/M metagenome (GOLD analysis project Ga0126335, IMG submission 108409) | Marine gutless worms symbiont microbial communities from Oahu, Hawaii - Olavius sp. 1 OAHU.JWI-45 metaG | ecosystem: Host-associated > Annelida > Digestive system > Unclassified | place... | reverse complement strand
TTTATATATGTTAAAACTTAACCGTAGTATTGCTAACACCAGTAGACAGTCCTACATGCACATGATAGTTTACGGAATTAGACATCACCAAAACTGGGGAATCGGCCCATCACTAGGGAGTCAAGAGAGAACGGCTGAAATTTTGAAGATGGCAGAGTTATCGTAGAAATTTGAAATATATTTATGAATATCTTAATATTTATCCACAGTTGGTGGAAGTTAAACTAATATGAGCAATTAGTATATATCAATGTGCACGGAGGAACAAGTTATTTGAAGATAGATTAACACTACACTGAGGAACTTTGGGATTTGTTATCATACAGTTATTGACAATGATTGAATTTGAATTTGGATACTGAATTCATCGTCTACATCTGGTTGACTTGATACCACGACTCCATCTTCATATATGTCATCGTCAAGGAATGATATAGGAGTCAATCTGTGGACATTCACCGTGTCTACGATATACTTCGTGTACCAAGAGAGTTCAATCGACTGAGAAGCAAGTTTGACTACTACTACCATCTACACCAGGCCTAATAGACTATCGTATTGTGTTAGTAGGTCGCCAGAAATTGTATCGTTGTAGTCTACTATTATTTGTTGTCTGACTTGTTTGAAGTTAACAACGAAAGGTGTATTTTTCTAGAATCTACGGTGTTTATTCTGCTATATATCGGAATCGCCAACGTAAAAACTCCACCTACAACATTCAAAATACATCCATATCGTTTACTAGTCTCAGCGATAGATAGATAAATCTATCATATAGCAAGCGGCTTTGCAATCGTTCTTAGTCATAATCTGTCATCTATGGCTATTAATTTAATAAAATGCAGCGGCGCTATCTAGCGAATGAAAATGACCACGAAAACATACTCTGCTTGTATTAAACCGTACAAAAAACAAACGAAAGTTCTTACTTACTTAAATTTTTGACACCAGCGATTGTAGTAATTAACTACCTTATAGTGATGTCAGTCATTGTTGTTATTTGTTAAATTAACTGTAATTTTTTTACTTTTTAAAGCTTTGATCAACATAACGAAAGACGATGGTCGATCGTTATATATTACCATCTCTTTCATTCGCCAGATGGCGCCACTTTATTTTGTATAACTAATGTATAGGCTACAGATAATGTTGTCATGTTAAGTATAAAATGGCCTTGTTTTCTGTCAAAAAGGTAAAGATCCGAGCGGCAGTTCTAAAGTTGTATGTATTGTCTGTAATTCGGTATGACACAAAGAAACTAGTAGCGAAAAATTCGCGCAGGCCGTCATAGACGGGGTGCCGATAAAATACCAACCGACATTGTATCAACTGAAACAAGTAAAATGAACATTTTTCATGAAATTCGAAAAAAAGAGCCTGGGTCTTGGTAAAGCGTAGACCTTTAGATCAGTTGACGAGTAGGTATATAAATGAGCAGAGTTGAAGGTCGGCTTATCTATTATTTTGACAAGTAGGGGCCTAACTAAACTTAACTATCAAAGAAGGCTGAATTCGCAGCTTAATTGCTTGAGCAGACACCTGTGTAGTTGCGACTTGGTTTTTCGTCTTTTGGTGAGTAAGCTTGACTATCAAACGCACACCTAAACGAAGAAAAAACAGAGAAAACTTGTTTTTAATAACTTTTTTACTGGTTTATAGCTGTTCCTCGCGGTTAGTATTATATAACCCATTAGGAAACCTAAACTCCGGTCGCAGACCGTGAGCAAAGCTCATTAGAAGCGCCTCATTGCAGCGCGCATTCGATGCGGCTATCGCGAAATTACTTTGTCGTCTTGTTTCTCATTGCTTCTATATGTCGATTTGTGTTTGTTTCTACGACAACGTTGAACTGAGCCGAATGCGTTGTATTTCGACAAATAGTTGCCAGATGGCGACACGGAAATGTCTTCAACTGTTATGTACGCTGTTTGTAGACTATTAGATAAGTTACACATCTTTAGTAACATATTATGTACCTGTAGCATTTTATTAAAATGTGAGCACAGATCTAATCTTTAAGCACATGTTACAGCGTATTTGTTATTTATCTACCTAAAACACCGGAATAAAGCATTTTTACCATTTAACAATTGTCTGATAGAACGGGTAACTCAGTACTTCGTGACAGTCAGATTTTCGTGACAGGTAAAATCTACACACTAGTCAGCACTGCCAAGCACATACAATACAATGCAAATTGTACGCGCGCACGCGCGCGATCTTACTATGGCTGCAGCCGGCCAGGCCTGCGGCCTGGCACCGGTCTGCGACCGGTATTATTTCGGTTGGTATTCTGTCGGACACCCTTCACAGACAGACAGACGGACTGACAGAGAAACAAAGTCAGACGGCACAGGCTGATCAGTATGAGTCTTCCGCCTACAGGCGCGAGATGCATAAAAAATTAGATAATACTATGACGGGACTGCGTACACGCTAGATAATTCCATCACTTTTTCTGCCACTGCTGACTGCTGCGTCAGCTAAGGTCTGCAAAAACTGCTTTTCGCCAAGAACTACTAACGCCGGAGGCAAAGGAACTCAGTTGCACCGCGTTCTGGTACACTTTAACCACATGTCAATCAATCACCAGCAACCGCCGCACCAGTCATCCGTAATAGCTAGTCGAGCAAGGCACCGCAACCGACCGAGTGTCTCTGCATTATCTGAATTGTGTTCACGGTATGTGATCGGTAGACAATTACGCATACCCACGTATAGCGGGCTCATGCGCTAAACAGCGTCACATGCTCAATGGAGCAGAACGTGTGATTGCATACTCGACGAAGGAGAGAATTATAAACGTAGGCCAACAGCGATTTGTCATTTTACACGTAGGCCTAAATCGATGCATAGCTGTACAATGTACATTCCAGTTTGTGGCGAGTACTACTACTATTACTACTACTACTACTACTACTATGTCGAGCTCGTTCCAGCTCGAGCTACAACGGTCCTCCACTGTCCTTTGTCTTGCATGTGGCGAGTGAACAACTGAAATAATCCGAAATCATTATCCTGTAAACACTTGCCGTTCACTAGTGCATTTTTCTACTCTTAGCCTGTAACGTTATGTCAGCCACTGTATGACGAGAAGTTGAGAACGTAATCTAACAGATTTGCATGTAGAATGTGACTTACCGTAACTGCGAGTGCTTTCAGAGTCGTAACATTTGCGTTAATTTTATCGACGATGGCGAACATACGAATTACGACATTACCAAAAAGCTGACTTCCAAAAATTTAACGTCATCGTTTACTGTGTTAGAATTACTGCCTTCTGAAAAAAATCGTTCTAAACTTTTACAAATTACATACACACTTGTTCTAATTTTTTTAGAGCAGATGCATTCGATAGTTTTGGATTACATGCGAATTATTTGGAAACTGGCAATTGCTTAAGCTGGTAGGCCTACTAGTAGCGAAAAAAGTAGACTTTTCGCTGAAATCTGCACTAATACTTCAGTCGCGACGTTTTCCTGAAGCAGTAAAGCTAGCGTAAACACGATCTAGTCGCCAATGACTTGTAAATTGGACGAAATTTAAGTAGGCAGGTGGCAGCAGTTCGACACCCGGACAATTAAATGTGCGAAGCCAAGTTACAGTGCTGTGGACAGAAAAGAAAAAATGCGATTGGAAAAATAAGCAACTGAGTCTACTGGTCTACTTTTATTGGCCATGTTGACAACAAGTCTTCATCGTCCTCATTTTCTCGCTCATAGATAAATCAAACTCCTTCAAATATTCGTAGAGGTTAGCCCTTCCGACCTTCAGTTTTCAACGGTACATAAATTAAGGCGTTTCACATGTAGTGCCTTCTGGTAAACACATTTTTAGAGATGACATTTACGACTGCACATTTTAAAGCTCCTCCCCGGAGTTGTCAGCTTCTATATATATAAGGCGTGTTTGTCTGTGTGTGTGTATGTGTGTGTGTGTGTGTGTGTTTGTCTGCTCATAACTCGGGAACGGGTATAAAGCGATTGTCTCTAAAATTTGAAGTCTTTATTAGACGATGAGGTGGTTAGCGTGGCGGTAGCACTTCGTCTGGGCTCGAACCTCGTCGGGGCCCCTCACACTTGCCGCTGCGGAGCGACTGTTGACGCTCTCGGCCAACACAGCCTCGTCTGCAAACAGACTCCATATCAGGTTGGCCTCGCCGCTGGAGGCGTGATACACTGTGGTGCCATGTGACCAAACTCGCTGTGTAATCGAACGGTCACACCCGCGAGATGGGGGCTTCCCGCTATACAATAGGCACAAGTGGCAGGCCTGGGAGGTGTTGACGGCCGAGCAGTACGGGCAGCGAGTAGTATGGGGGATTAGAACCAAGCGAGAGATGAGGCTATAGGCACACACACGGACGCAGGCGGACAATGCGCACACAATAGAGGTAGGCGTTCGTACTAACGGGCTGGCACGCATACTACACACGGGTACGAGAAGCGGGGGCCTTGGGCGGACGAAAAGCGGGACGGGGATGCCGACTGGGCGGGCTGAATGGCTAGTGTTTTTATACGAATGCACAATACAGTACATCATTCATCCACCCCCGAACACCGCTGCTGACTACCTGTACATTGGAGCTGCTGTCGCCGGTGGCGGAAGCACCATGAGCAGGATGCGTTGTATCATCGTCGTGCTTCGTCGACATCATCGCCCCGTCGTCCTCCCCAGTCGGATGCTGTGACCGACGGTGCGCCACCGGCCGTGTACGACGTAGTAGAGTGCGCGCGATGAGAGCGTAGAGAACACTGGCGGTGAGTAGCGGTGTAGCGTAGAAAAGTACAAGATCCGCAAGGTAGTAAACGAGATACTTGTCACGAGGAAGACTGAACGTACATATAGATATTGTACGTCCGTCGACCAGGCGACGAGGAACTGTCGTCGCCAACAGTATCCACGGCGTACAGTATCTGTATCAGTACACAGCCGTCGTACGTACAGTTATTTATAGTAGGCTACTACTGAACCACGGTAGCACGGTGAAGTGGTCACGGTGGAATTGAAACCTGATCTTGACGACCAACTGGTTTCCTTCAGTGCTTTGACACTGCTGGTTTGGTCATCTGGCCTGTATAATCGTGTCCGAAATGACCTATAATGTGTCAAGTGGGACGTTAAGCCGGTAATCCTCAGAATGGCGGTCCCAAATTATCTGATGGACTGGTTTACAGTCAACTTGTCCGCAAGACTAACCTAACCCCGGCCCTAACCCTAAGCCCAAACGCTAATCCTTATTCTAACCCTAGTCCTAACCGTAACCCTAACGTAAACCCTAACGAGTTCTAACGAGATGACTTGGGACGAGTTGACTGTACCTAGCGCTTACACGCTTATAAATTACATACATGTACACTGCAGCAGTAACTGGGTGACTGCTGCAGTGTACGTAATTTCATAGGTAAGTCAACTACGGCCTAACACTAAACCTAACCCTATAACCCTCAAATCTATAGACTACCCTAACCAAAATAACAACATAACAATATAACATAATATTTTAGCGTTTTCGTAATTAGGGACCGCCGTTCTGAGGATTACCGTTAACCCTTTACTTTTGCTACACCAACCCACTGTACTCTGTCAAACTGTCAACATCATGTGGAGTACCGAGAGTCACTAATGTAAGACGCGAACGGCGAATCACTTGCCGTGATGACGACGACGACCGGAGTCAGTGGCGTCGTCCATGGACACTGAGTGATGCTACAACTAGAGGTCCATGCGTCGCCTCAGCACGTATTCTTGCCGTCTTCCGCAAACGTCTTAAACCCCACAAAATTAAAAACAAAAGGGTGGAATGGCTGTATGATGAGAGCTGCAATGAAGAATCGGACCAAGAGGGTTGCCCTGTTGCGGACCTTTTTGGTAAATACAGAACAACAAAGTCGAGAAATCTAAGATGATCGGCAATAGCGATACAGCTATGGCAACCAATACGTTACGGATAAGGCGTCTACAAAGTATCTGTGCCAATGTATGCAGCCACGTACATGTATGTTACGTTATGGACCCAATACACGACACGGACTGGCTGACGAGAATAATCCGATTACTGAAATGACGGTAAGCAAGACGGCATCCACTCGGGCGCACGTGTTGGCGGGTTTAAATCGGTTTAAATCAGCGATCACGGTCGTCAAACATGTGCCCTAATGAATTTTCATGCCATGTTGATAGCAAGGCTTTTTACGCTTTGTAAACATTTATTTAGCCGCCGGATAACGAAGTTGCTGTTTTACCGCTATGCAGTCTTCTTTTTTTAGTCAGCCGTCCAACGTGTGACTAGACCACTGATCGCCGCCGGGTAAAACGTATACCGGTGCTTAGAACCTAGGTGTGGCACGAATAATTCGTATAGACATCTCCACCAGCTCTCCTCTGTTTTTCACAGGGGGTCAACAAGTGCGAAATTTGGACTCGATTTTCGACCCCATTCGCGTTCTGAGCGCTCTGATTTAAAAATGGGGCAAATGATCAAAAATCTAAAACAATGGCATATACCGTCGATGTCTGGGCTCTCATCTGCCCCCAACTCTTAGAAACATTTGCCCAATTGGGGCCCCTAAAGTTCGACGATTAGAACAAATGATTACATCGCTCTAACTCAGCCGCACGTAGACAGATTGCAATCAAATTTCACAAGATGTACACTGTGGCTTCAAAAAAGCTGCAAATTATCAAAACCCACTAATGGCCAAAGCCAGAATGGCGGACGACGCCCAAATTTTTAATATACCAGCCCCGATATCTTTGAAACGGCTAAAGATAGAGACTTCAAATTTGGTGTGTGCATCGACTACAAGGAGTAATTTTGACGGCATGCAAAAACAAGGTCAAAGGGATGTGACCCAGTTTACGTGACCTAGATTTTAAATTTACGAACCCCTGTGAATATCTCTCGAACCACTAAAGCTATAAGCTCAAAATTTAGCACATTGATAGATTCTAAGGAGTAGAAGTGAGTGGCCTAAAAGTAGGCCGAAAGGGATCATAATCTAGGACACAATGACTTACTTTAAACTTTGGCATTTCTTCTATATTTCTGTAATGACTACAGTTACAGGCTTTTTATTTAACGTGAAGGCAGATTGTAAGGAGTATAAAATAAGCAAAAAAGTAGGTCAAAAAGGCACATAATCTAGGTCACTTGACCTACTTTTAAATTATTCAGATTTTTCATTTTCTTTGCAATGTTTGAAGCTAGAAACTTCTAATTCGGCGCGTTTGGTACTCTGTGGCTTCAGAAAGTTTTCTAGTTGTAGATAGTACTCTTTGTAGAGTAAAAAGGAAAACTAGGCCAAAGGGGCGTAACCTAAGTCACGTGACCTGTCTTTAAATTCTGGGATGGTGACTATGGCCTAAAGAAAGTTTTAGGGGGCTGTCGACGTGTGCATGGTTTGGTCACGTGACAACCGATGCACTACAAACGTTGAACGTCATGAGGTCATAGATCAAGGTCATAACATAAAAACGAAATTTATCACAAGTTAAGTAAGTAATATTATGGCGTATCAGCGAGTCACGCTTCACCGCGCATCATAGTGCATGAGCACTCGCCTAATGTTTATGATACCTTGTGAGCGACTTCTGGCAGTGGAGTTGGTTTCGCCGACTGCAGTCGAGGCAGTAGTTGTTGATGCCTGTTTATATGAATTCAGTCACTACGAACAATTTTTGTGCTGGCGTACTGCGATTTAGGACGTCGTATGTTTTGGGGCGCCCCAAGCTGGCGGCTATAAGTGGCAATGCATCTTAATTGCCACATTTTCTAGTTCATTTTAGTTCAGCTGGCTACAGTTCAGCTGAGCTTATCATATAGAGTGGATCGCTAAGCGTTTTTGTGCTTGTCTGTCTGTTAACCAGGGTGTCGAAAATCGAACCGCTGGACATAGAGACCCTTAGGTAATCTTGCATACAGAAACCTACTAAAAAACTCTGACCACAAACGAACACTAGGTCACTCTGACCTACTTATTACAGATGAGCATCGCTGTCCATTGTCGGCTTGTTGTTTATTTGATGTATGTATCTGCAGTCTTATGACAAAAGTGAATATAAGGCTGCTTATATGAGGCCGTAGCGCTGCACCCAATTATCTACTGCTTTCTGTGAGAGTATTTGTTCTCTTCGTTCGACTAAATGACAGTCAAAAACAATTTCAAGTGTCACTGGAGGCTATCTCAAATAACTCATTACTAACTTCTTGAAACAAAAACGGTAGGTGCGAAAGGAAATAAGAGAGAAACTGACTTACGCGACGCCAGCGATCCAGAGAGTGACAATGACTCGTCTTGCCCGACCAGCGAGGTCAGCTACGCGTGCCGTGAACGGGTGGCAAATAGCAACGTATCGCTCGACAGTAAAAGCCGTCATCGACAACGACGACATGTTGACGCCGAGGTACTGTGCAAAGACGGCCACCGAACACGCACCGGCTCCGAACACCCACTGATCGACGACGACGTGATACTCGACGAGCGTCGGCAACGGCGCGGATACGAGCAGCACGATGTCGGCAAACGCCAGCGACACCAGGTACCAGTTGGTTGGCGACCTCATCTCCGGGACACGGACGACCACGGCGACGACTAGAACGTTGCCCGTCAAACCGACAACAAATATCAGACCAACGAGCAGGGACCCGACGAGCCGGTAGTCAAGAGAGTGATAGCGCACGTCGATGACATCGTCGTCATCAGTCGTAGACGAGTTGTCGGCAGTCGCAGAGGTCGCCGACGTCCAGTTGCAGTGACTCGCATTCATTGCGTCATCGTAGAGCTTGCACGATGCGATCATTCACTGAACAAATTATCAGCAACGAGTAAGTGCACTGAGTCTGAATTAAGACCGACAAGGCGTCAGCACTGGATAGGCTACAAACTTAGCTGGCGTCTTTCTCCTTAAAGGAAAAGCTCAGTAGCCTATTATAGCAACGATTTGACGAGAAGTGGTTATCGACTAAGATGCATTTAAAACTTTTTGATGCAATTTGCTTTTGCAACAAATTCAATTTTAGACCACCCGGTGCAAAATGATAGTCACATTGACGTAACGGTTATAATGGCTCTTACGAGGTTTTATTTTAATACCCCCAATAGTTTGCCAGCTTTCCCTACAGTAAAATAATAAACACCAACAGAACAGGTTTGGTTGTTTCCAGTTTATCACAATAGTTACACGAACGAAACTTGAGATCAACGTTAGTTCGACGCTTGACGTTTGTACTTTGTACTGCTATGTGTCAACCAGACACACATCTTTTCAAGTTGTAAGTAATACACCAAATACGTACGCAAGTTAGGTTTGCGTAATGAGCAATTGAGCATATCTAATCGTTAGGCCAACATCGTAAAATTGCAATAATGACACGACCTGACCTGTACTTTGACCTGTACTGCTACCACTTCCAAAGTTACGACCATATGGCTGGAGAGAAATGTGTATATTAGACCGGGTGGCGTATAAAAATATCCCGATCTTTGTCGCTGAACTACAAATCACTTAAGCTGAAGTAAATCAAACTAAATACAAATTTTCAGCGAGCACGTACAAAGATTTGTATACAGAAATTTCTGTGTACATGTCGAAGAATGTTTGCTCACTTAAAAATAGTTTTAGTGTTTTACAGTTAAATTCCAAGTTTGGATGTTTGGGACGTTTTTACACGCCACCCGTTATTGCGCCACTGTACGTATTATATATTGTCGTCACTGAAGGTCTTAAGGTGTATAAATGTTACACTCAGCAGCGTTCAATACCTGTACGACGACGAAGATGATGAAACTGAATATAACAATGTCACGGCACAAAGTAAAGGTCGTAGGCCTACATAGTAACCACATTAGGTATGGAACGTACATACCACGCTCATACTAGATATAGGCTACGCCTTTATACTATAGTCACTATACAGACCAGATATATGTAGGCTATATGAATGCACTAGTTTGCCCATCACTAGTATGTAATTCAGTTTCTAATTTTTAAGAGGCCTTCGTCTTTAGCTACTTTCGCTGGACGAGAGCGAGCAGACCTCTGTTGATATGTAGTAATCGTTGATAGTCACCGTGATGACCATGTCCGATGGATAATCGTAGTGTATGTATGGGATGAACACGTCGTCATGTCTTCTTTCTTGGAAAGCCTATTTAGTCTTGTAAGATGGACACCATCGGT
>Ga0126335_1003135_pt1 | contig 10182 bp, 11 predicted proteins | sample OlaspJWI45metaG_FD_108409 | JGI IMG/M metagenome (GOLD analysis project Ga0126335, IMG submission 108409) | Marine gutless worms symbiont microbial communities from Oahu, Hawaii - Olavius sp. 1 OAHU.JWI-45 metaG | ecosystem: Host-associated > Annelida > Digestive system > Unclassified | place... | reverse complement strand
GTTGTGAATTAGGCTGCATGTATGCAGAAAAGTTTCGATCAGCTTTATGACTCATCTCTAATTCTCCAGTGACACCGACAACATGGCTGATAGAAAAGTTCATGTGTTGAATACAAGAAAATCATCTCATTTGAGATGTTTTGCCATTAGCCCCACAGTCACAGTGACTTCGCCTTTAGTGTCTGCATGTAGACGTGCTCTGCCTCGGCATGTCTACAAGCTAGCACACTTGCGTGCGCCACGTTCACCATAAAATTGCGTCACTGTGAATCAGTGATGTGAAAATGATATTAGGCACACTGAACGGCACAGGAAAGGGTTTCTAGTTGGCTTTGTTACTACGAAAGAAACTAAAAAAACAAACAGAAAATGTTAGGCTATACCCGGTACACTGATTAATGCCGGATACATTGCTTCCTTTGTGTTTTTTAGTTTACAAACGTGTAACGTGATGGACAGACAAAAACAGACATGCATGTTGATTAACTGTAAAAAATCTTTTAAAAGTTGCACAGTCCTACATGACAGACAGAACCACGACTGTACGTGTTTCTCTTAAAACCGTTGACAGAACAAAGTTACAAAGAAATAAAATACACAGAAAAATCGTTGAAAATGTCGCAGCAGATACCCTTCTAATTCTCTTCTGCTTTCTTCTGAGCGATTTCAGTTTTTTGCTCTTTATATCGGCTTCGGCGTCCATCGCGCGTTTCTGCTGAAACAGTCAGCTGGTGTAGTAGTAAGTCACGACATTCTGCAGAACACAGCAGCTGCAGTCACTGCATCGTCAGTCATCCGCGTGTGAATGTGATGTGACTACATGCCGAACGTGTGCTCCAGATACGGCCACCTGAAAGATTTCATCGGCGACTAAAAATCGCGATCAGTGTCACGAGTAACGCATCCACATGTGTTTCCTTTACCTGTTCTAGACTACTACGCTTCACTGCTCTAGGCTTACTGCGAGAGATTGACTTAGGCCCCTATCGTCAGACCTACACAGTTTGTACGAAGCAGGCGTCGATGTCGATGCTCTTTCTGTAGCTAAGCTTCAGTTAGGAGAGCAGTCGAGGGAGGTGTTTACCGCAGCCAATGGAAAGCCGATACCATTCAGCTGACTGGCCGACAGTCTTCAGTCTCCTACTGTGCCTGACAGAGGTGGGCCATGGTCTTATCTCAAGACCGGTACAGTATGCGATGCATCATGCATGTCATACTCTCAGAATACCACGATAGTTACTATACACAGTAGCTTGCTGTTCAATCAGCTTAAAGACATAGGCCTAAAGTAAGCTACACCTGCCCGCTGCTCGATCGCATTTTACTGTCCTACATGTAGAATCGCTGCAAGCATCAGTACGTTCGGTGACTCGGTGGTGTTGTGGTTAGAATCGTGGTTCGCGACTCAAGAAGTCACGGTTCGACGCCTAACCACCTTGACCCGAGTAAGAGCTGTAGGCTATCTGTTTACACTCACCTGCCCAATGAGGCGTGACGGCCTGAACAGCAAACAACTGCGATAGGCCTATTTGCCACGTCAACGGTACGGTCCTGAGCAAACTGCTTAGGCTACTCACCATTGTGGTGCCTAGGCCAACTCACCCTTCCATCCCTCCTGGATTGGCAAATGAGGACCAGCTTGGGCTGGTAGGCCTAAGGCAAAAACAGGCATGGTTCATTCCAGTCGTGGATAAATGCGTGGGCGTGCAGGTAGAACTGTGGAATCCATCGACAGCGCGTGCCACACCCGCGTGCCTCTGCGACGAGGTTCCCTTATGAAAAGGCGCTATCGACAAACCTAGGTTACAGACAAAACACCTCCAACGTGACGTTTCAAGTTATCTTTGCCGACAGGCGGATCTCTGAATAGGCCTAGCTTCGTAGTGCGCCAGTGAATTCCATGTCCACAGACGGGTCAACCAGAGATAAGTCCGTCGGGCAAATATACCTACTATTCACGCTAGCGCTGTACAGAGACAAGCCTCGCTCATCGTTCTCAGATTAACGCGGTGATCAGACAGAGTATACTGCCAGCTGCCACTGGTACTGCGCACCGGCGCACCGGCCAAATCAAATATACTGACCCTACTGCCAGCCATGCTTATTTCCAAACTTCAAATTTCTACACCAATTCGCCCTAAAGTTTTAAGCTGAGATGACACACAATCAAGCAATGTCTTCGATATTATTAAGTTGTGTAGAAAATTCATTCTGTATCTTCTGCTAAAATTCTACATCAAGTTCCACACCATACTCAAAAAGGAACCTGTTTTTATGTGACCATGTGAGCTTTAGAAGTTAAAACTGCATGTATGCATCAATCAAAACAAACATAATTACTATAAAATTGCCTCGGATATTTAATGGTCTATCAGTGTGACCTCCTGCAGTCAATCAGTTTGTCAAAGCCGACCAACATAAGTGCACAATTTACTCATTATATCACAAAATTTCTAAAAACATGAACCAACTTTCCACTAACGTCATAAAACAAAATAAAACAGCAGTTTCATTGTTACAAAAATTGAAGTGTGTAGACAAATTGATGCACTACTTAAATCATCATAATCTCCAAGTACAATAGCTGGTAAAATAGTGACTACTGGCAAAAAAGCAAAAGCTCATCTCGAGAACAGCTACAGCACACAATGGGAATCTTATGAGGCATATGTACTGATCTTAGAAACAACAGCAAGTGTTCACACATTAATACATTAAAATGCAAAAACCGCAATATAATGCTGAAAGAAAACCCTTTGTGAATCTGATACATAAAAACCTAATCAGTTTATTCCACTCCACTACAATACTTCTAAAACAGTGGTGTAGTGGTAAATTTTTGTTTATAGGAACGCTGATGGTGAGCACATTAGTGTGAGCCTATAACGGGAGTATGGGGGCATGGGGTCCAAGGGCACAGCTAGGGGGCAAAGCCTCCAAAATCTGCAAACTTTCTAGCTTTTCCGTGTCAGATGGAACAGGGAAATTGGCCTAATTGCCTCCTTTATGGCATTCTACAATTGTAAGCATGAAAAAGCACTAGAGTTCAAAATGTTTACAGGAATGCTCTAATATCAGCATTCCAGGTAGTACGACACATGTCTACGGGAACATCATTCCCGCACAAAAATATTTACAGGAAAGGCGCTCCCACTCCACTACACCCCTAAGAGTAAGACACAAATCTGTGTCCAGAAGTTGTGCTGTTATCACAAAACAACAGCACCATAGTCATTGTACATGTAGGACTGGTAGCTAAAAGGCATCACACATATTGCAGGAACCCAGACTCAAGTGAAACCAAAATCACCTTTTAAAATCACACTTCAATTTCTACTACCATATCATACAAAAATGTCTACAACAAAACCATCAGGTCAGCGCACGCACAGGAAACCGCGAACATCGACTAGAAACTGTTCCAAGTCATGCATGAACTGAACTCGTTTAGTCCTTGTGTAGCTCAGTTGCTCCATCGGCCCAGTCAATGCAGTGAAAGCTTTGTTAAGTCTATCATGATAACAGCTGTTTGCATGTGCTGTCAGCAACTGCTGTACGAGCTCCTGATAGCGAGTCTACACAGTGACACAACAGCAACAGCCATCTCACACAGAACACAGTCTTCTTGAAAACATCAATGCATTCTGTTTGCATTTTCCTTTGGCTTTTCAACAAACATAAACCTTAAACTTCCAGAGATAGTGCACAAACACACCTAAGTTGTGGTGAAAATACTATTCTTTCTAGCATTTAAGAAATTTTGAAAGTTGTTTAAGAAGTTATTGCCATGACTCTGTGGTCAAGGTCTTTGGGATGCAATGCATATGAGACAGCATACTGCAATGCAACAACATGATTTATCAGCAAAGTTCAGCTGCAACATCTGACAGTTACACAGTGAGCCATTACATGTTAACTATGCCAATGTAAACTCTCCTCAATGCGAGGAAGAAAGGACAACAGACAACCACAGACATTCATCTATTTTGGATTCTTCAAAAAACTACTACAGTATATGATAACAAAGACAACAATCCCACTACTGTGGCTACTGCTACTAACAAGACTACTAATATAAGACGCTAATATAAAACCTACACGATGTAAACATATCAGTGCAAAAAGTGCACTGCTTGCGGTCTCCAGGAGATCCATATCAAACGAGTCCATCAGCAGCATTTGTAAGATGACCTGTAAATATTAACATTCACAGACACACATAAATAACATGTGCTTTACGGTATGGGTCATATTAGAGACAAGTACAAATAAATCGCTGAATATCAGTACAAACTCTGAGCACCTGCTAAAAGCCTGAGGCTCAAGACACACAAAGTTAACACCAAACATTAATGTTTGCCACATTTCTGTCTGTATGCCCCAAATTTGCCTTAAATAATTTATAGCATGTGCAAATCACAAATTGTCAACATGGCACATGCCAAAAATTAAAATACATCCAGTATTTATATTACTATTGGACAAAACAAACAACAATTAAGTGAAAAGTACCTCAAGAAAATGTGCTCCAACTTGGTAAGCCATGGTACCATGCAATTCAGGATCAGTGATGACGTGGGCAGCAAGGGAAGCCACCAGTTCCAGGCAAGCCTTTGCTACATCCGGCCCAGCATTCGACGTCAGACCAAGGTCAACGGCAGCAATTAAGTGACGCAGCAGGTCATCAGGTAAGTGACACAGCCGTGATGCATGAATCTCGGCCATGTATGCAAGCAGTGCAGCATATGTTGAGAACAGCGCTGGAAACTAGACAATACATCGAAAAACATTACGCAAATACACAGCCCACTTTCTGTTACCAGCTGGAATACCAGAATGCGAGATAGCTATAGCATCAATACATCTGTGTATCACATGCAAATATCTCTAAAACTAAATCATAATTCAGAATCTGCCATCATTACCAACTGGACTACTACTGTATACAAATTTTAAATAAAAACTGTCGCCGACGTACACAAAAACTGCCATGTAGTCATTTATTGACGCTGCATCATGTCTCGGCAATTTTTCTTTTTTACTCATTTTTATCCATTATTCTTATATATTGTTATATCTTTCTCATGTATTGTTCAGTCAGTTGTATAATGTGCACTATGAGCTGCAGATGTCATCTCACATTAAAGAATTTAAGTGAACGATTGATTCATCACATCTGTAACAGACCAAAACTGCAGCTCTGCCATTTTGGGCACTTCCTGCAATGGCTCAGCAGGGTAGCTGTTATTTCATCCCATTACAGACAACAGCTTGTCAATCCAGCTAAGCTCTGATCCAATTGCTTCATCACATTATACGGTCTATAAACAGTTCAATGTAAACATAAAGAAACACAGCATCATCGTTATGAACATCAAAAGCAAATGCAAACTAGAACCTTGAGTAATTCGGCAGTCATCAGTGGAACAATAATGTTCAATCCACACAGAACCACATCAGCAGCTGACACAGCAGAATGCTGGAGCTGTGTCACATCATCAACGTCATCTGCCAGCAAATGAGTGTCATACACATGTAAATAATCGCATAATAGTTCTTTGTAGGCAGCACCATTGATAAATACTGTGATTCCAAACGAAAAAATCAACATCACTTAGTCTGACATGATGTCTGTAATAACCACCACCACAACAACCCGATATACTGTAATAAACATCTAAATCAACACATCACTGTACTGAACAGCACATACACACTATGTTACGAGGGGGGGGTAAGTGAGTGAGTAGAGGCTTAACGTCCCACTCGACACTTTACAGGTCATTTCGGGGACGAGTTTTACAGGTCAGATGACCTAACCAACAGCGTCAAAGCACTGAAGGAAGCTAGTTGGCCGCCGAGATATGCTTCAATCCCACCAGAACCATTCCACTGTGTTACAATATGAACTAGGCTAACTGTAGGCAACCGCCTCTAGGCTAATCACAGCATAAGGGTCCCAGTGTGACAAAAACCCAAGCTGCTGGACCTATGTTATGCTCCATAGGTTCATAACTATGTTATGCATTGTCCAACTTAATAATTAATGAAGTAGTGCAAATCAGCACAAGGTGATGATATTTCTTTAAGAATTTTTTGATCCCAGCAAAACTATGCTATTGTGCATCAAAGACAATCAGATGTGGCTCAACTGATCAATTAGCATTTCAGTATTGTATTTAAAACGATAATTGGGAAAATGGTGTCTCCCAGATCCGGCCATACTTTAAAGAAATAGCCAGCCAGGTCCAGATAATGCAGGGAAGTGCAATGCCTGGCCGGAACCAGGCAGTGCGCTGGGTATCCCTAGAGATAAACATTGTTGATATATTAATGACTGAGAACAATAAACAAATCGTCAAACATCCAGAAAACCTTCAGCAAATGACAGGAAGTCTTTGGAGAGTAAATTAGTGAGAATTTCCATCAGTGTTAATACAGCAGTAAACTGCTCCTCCTCTACATCGTCCCTTGACACAATGCGACGTCCTATACAGTAACGCAGCAATAGAAATAGTTTAAACATACAAATAATAATAAAAACAGGTTATACCGAAGTATTTTGTTATTTGGTAAAGGTTGCATTGAATCGCCCTTCCCTTACTGTGGGGGATCAGGACCCCCATACAGTGTGCCTTCTTGGGTCCCCAGAGTTTCCAGCCCAAACAAGACCTATGTTCAGCCATTTTTGCACAGTGAAGCCGAGTAAAGAAGCATGACAGACAAACAGACTGACAGACAACAGGATCATTGATTGCAATAGTCCACACCTCATGCATTCGAAGTGGCCTAATAATAACTACTGCCACGTCCACAGTTTATAAAAAATATTACACGTAATAGCAGTAAACAATGAAAGTCTACATTTCAAAATGCACCAACAATTCAATATTATAAAACTGAGCATGAACAATCAATCATATCTGCTTAATTCAATCCTTAAACAACAATAAAATTAATCACAAAGATCAAATTCGGCAATGACACTAAACATCTGTGAAATTAAACAACGACCAATTACCGATGTTAAACTTTGCAAAAGCCTGCATCATTGAAAGCGTGACATCATACAAACGACAACAATCTTTCTGCAACAGTGACAGCCGCAGCAAAAGTTTAACAAATTCTGTGTTCTTTGCCCCCTCACATGAATGCTGTTGTTTCAACGAAGTAGTAACTTCAAAGCATGTAACATAAACACACCATAAAACAATCATGAAAACAACTGAATGACATTTTTTCAGATGAATATAATTCAGCTACTGGGTGGGCCAAAAAAATGACCCCCTATATTGAGCCAATTATCATATTTTAATGTTCAGTTAGAAGTAAAATTCAGGATGCGTTCTGAAGCCTAAATCATTTCTGACAAATTGACATGACTTTTGAACAGATGTTAAAAAGATTTATGCAACTGGTATTGTTTAAATGAAAACGACTCAACTCTACAGAAAACACAATGGAGTTTTAGCATTACATTACATTACCATGACGTTAGTTTGGCTCAGTGTTATCTCTTCATTGCACTATGTCACCTTGAAGTTAGGCCCCTAATTTAGCTCAGTGTTATCTTTCATGAAAATTACATGGAAGATTAAGTTGACCGTGTTGTGTGACGTGATCTTCTGTAAAAATTTTCACAGCACCAGCTTTGTCTGTTGGCGTACTTTTCCGTGAAAATTGACTTTACTTAAATTGAAGATTTTTGTTCATTTTGTTGAGTTTTTCTCCAATTTGTTGACAAACATGCTGTTCACGTGCTGAGAAAAAAGTGTCAGAACAGACATACAAGCATGTGACTGAGCTAACATGCAGCCAAGAAGGCAACACAGGATCCAACAAAAGTCCAAGAAAAATGAGAAACCTGACAGTGATAGCTCTCAGCTCTGGCTGCTGCGAGAAGCTGTCATGGACACAAAGATGTCATCGCTAATGTATTTTCTCATTGTGTCAAAATGCTTTTGGGGTGCTTCAATTATATCATAATATTTTTGTGTAAAATTTCAACACCATTATCAGGGTTTGGTTTCATCTCGTGTAGAAAAAACGACAATTAAAATGCTATATTGTCTGTATAGATCAACACGTGCAGATACAGTATAAACAGCATAATCTGAGGGGTCGGTTTTATGGCCCACACTGTACTTCAAAAAAATGCACGTAACTGAAAAACTCCTCACGCTCAATCAACGTCATAAATTAGTACATAAAAACTTGCAAAAAATCTTCCAAACGTTTAACATAAGCCAACTTTATGAATAAAAGTAGAAATTATCTAAAAACAACAAAAATGATACAATGTAAGTTATGACAAGAACCAAACAGCACAAACCTCTGACAAGTAACACAGCAACTTTGCGGTGATGATGCTGAAGAGCTGCATGATTGGCTCAACAACCTCATTATAATTATGATAGACATCTGCAAGTGAATAAACACAGCCATTACTAGTACCACAATCATTACTGCTAAGCTTCCACATCAAAAAACTATCTCAGGCCAATACTACAACATGTTGACAGTGCCATCATCGTGTCAAAATTGTTGTAGAAGTTCACCCAATTCGTCTAACAACAGTGCCAAGTGGCTAAGATCAAGCCAACCAATTTGGTACGGTATGAATCTAGCCTGCTCTGTCTACAGCCATCATAGCCTTTTAGTATTACCATACTCAGCCTATATGCAGATGGTCATTTTACCATCATACAGAGGGTAGAAGGCTGAGTTGACCAACAATCACAAATCAAAACAGACAAAATACAACCTGAAAGAATTATAAACAATATATTGGCAAACATATCTATGTACCCAGCAATATGACAGCATCAGAAGCAGCGGGACAGAGTAGACTGAAGAGCAGCAATGCACTGTCGACTCTCACGGCCTCTGCCATGCCACACAACTGGTCCAGCACCAACAATACAGACTGTTTCACTGACTCTCTACTGGGCACAACTCGCAGATCTTGTTGGCCAATGATATTCCTCAGTTTATTGTGCACTGACTGCATAACCTGCAGAATATCAGCTTTACGATTAATAACATATTTCTGTCTAATGATGTATCCATTCATAGTAAGAACCGTGAACAGACAATGCATGACTGACTGCAAGTACTTGAAAATGTGCAGAATAAACTTTGTCCAATTTGTAGACAATCACAAAAGCCTATAATAAGTAATGAGTAGGGGCTTAACATCCCACTTGATACTTTATAGGTCATTTAGGGGACAAAAGCCTATAAACTTCAATTTAAATTTTTAGGCTGCATCAAATGCATGAGAGGCGGACTATTGCGATCGACGATCCCGAAGCATGGGTGTCTATCTGTTACACAGGTGCTGTTCTTACTCATTCACTAGATGGTGCCACTTCGATGCAGCCACTACAACATTATTGTAGACACTTGTTGTTTTGGTCACAGCTTCACGTCTAATCATGTATGCTGTGCCTTCATTACTATAAATTGATTAACTAAGCAGAATTGGGCTTCCACATCAGAAATGACACTGTGTCGTGTCCACAAGTCTCTCAAAGCAGACAGCTATTAAACTCAACAAAGACAGAATCATTAAAATTACCAGCTGAATGTACACTTCTTTTTGACCGTTGTTAAACTTGGCAATGACGGGCAACGTAAGACAGTGGCAGAGTTGACGTCGAGAGCTGGCCGGCAGCTTGCTACAGAGCTCATCATCAGTGGCATAGCACTGTACTAGGTCCCAGAAGACATCAGACTGAACAACTTTGTTGCACCTGGCAAATACAACACAATTAAATAGTTGTAAGTAAGTAGGGTTCTATGTACAACTCAAGACAATCAATCATTTCAATAAGGCTGTTACTACCAAACAAAAGCAAAGAAATAACATGTGCAGCTTGAAAGATTAAAAAAAACAAATAAAAAACTCACCGCAGCTAAGACAAACATAAAACTATAAAATACTTGTTTAGTCGCTTTGTAGACTGGACCTATTTGTGCCAAACCAGAGCCTGCAAACTAACAGATTTTTTGTGTACATCTTGCCCCTGGCGGTTGTGAAGCAAACTGAGCAACAAGTATCAAATTAGACACTTACGTAACAAGTGGGTGTTTCATTATGTGGCAGATATTACTCGAGATTTTCATGTTCCACGGCAAAAACTCTGATTTAAAACATTTTCACTTATGATGTCAGCAATG
>Ga0126335_1003134_pt1 | contig 10182 bp, 10 predicted proteins | sample OlaspJWI45metaG_FD_108409 | JGI IMG/M metagenome (GOLD analysis project Ga0126335, IMG submission 108409) | Marine gutless worms symbiont microbial communities from Oahu, Hawaii - Olavius sp. 1 OAHU.JWI-45 metaG | ecosystem: Host-associated > Annelida > Digestive system > Unclassified | place... | reverse complement strand
TTGCAATGTAATGGAGACGAGAGTGGCTGAAAAACTCTGAGACACGTTTCCGATTTGCAGCCGACATACGCTCATAGTCAGCATGTGTAGCTGTTGACATATCTGAAACTTTGTTAGCACTGTTGGCAGATGGAAACGAAGACGGTGGCAAATGTGTGTTGCCAGCATTAGTGGGCAATTCAGACGACAGATCAGAAACTTGCTGTAATGTATCAGGTGCATATGTCTGCAAAGTTGATATCGTATCACATTCTGTGCTATTATCAAAAACAACTGATGCTTCCGTACTTATTGCTGGCACACAACTTGTATCAAAATTCAAGTCAGACTCTTCGTTACATGATGCCTTGGATAACTCATCACTTCTACCCATAACGATGCCACTATCGGAAGTATCAGACGTCTGCTGGAAGTATGCCTTCGTCCTTACAGAACCAGTTGGTTTGTATAGCAGGTAGTCTTGATACGGCAACAGTTTTCTTGCCTTTATGCTAGCAGACAACAAAAACATCACTCAATTTATATTTCATTATTTAAGCATTAAGTAAGTAATCAAATAAATGCTCTCGTTAACAAAGTTTCAGGAATGTCTTCCATTCTTTCTGTACCACAAAGTTAGACTACAGTAATTAGAAAAAGAGAGTAAATTGGCAGTTGCAAATCTTTGTCTGTGCACTAATGGCAGTGAGTGTAAATGCTTAACATCCCACCTGACACATTATACGTCATTTTCCACACGTCAAATGATGCAGCAAACCCTCTCAAAGCACTGTAGGAAGCAAGCAGTTAAAAAACATAATTATCAAACGTAACTAAATACATAAATATTTGCACAGTGATAAATCTTAGTAAATAATAAATAGCATGGCTGACTACCTGTCGACAATCCAGTCTGGAGTGACAATCTTCTTATCTCTAATCTTGCTGATTTTGCTCATCGGCAAGTTAGTTGCAATTATGTGTGTTACTTTCGACACAGCATAGAAATACTGGTAGGAGCCTCCATTAGCTAAGACTAGTTTCTTGATCTCTTCACTAGGCGGCACTACAAACATTCATATCATCAAAGTAAAGCTCGTACTCACTACTCAGACTCGAGGACTCAGACCCCAAATTTTACTTGGATATGGACTTTCTGGACTTGACCACATCATTAAATAGTAAATGAAGCCATCGGGATGCACAGACAACGTTTTCCATAATACATATTTTTTAACATTCAAAAATTTAACTGGACTGTATTTGAAAGTTGGCAAGAATAACAAATGAAACTGATAGTAAGTGTCATCATTGTGACAGTCAAGTGCTACAAGCAATGTCTTGACATAGCGGCAATGGGTGGACATTCATCATCTCACAATGTGACAGAGGATGAAAACGACAAAATCGTATATCAAATACTTTATGGAGAGAATTATGACAGTATAAAAGTTATTCCGAACCCTGTCAGAATGTTTACCAGTATTTCTGTTTCTGGCACAATGAAGACAAATAACAATAAGTTTCTGGTATGCAGTCATGCACAACATGCTTTATACACTAGACATTTTGTCAGGTCTCCTGCACTGATAACTGACTAATCGTGGTTCAATAATAACATAGGATTACTACAGAGACTGTTTCTCATTTTGGCAAACTGTGTATTTGTGTTTATGTTAAATTGCAGAGACAAAGCAATGTGTGGATACCTGTATATCCATTGACATAGATCGAAATGCCTTTGAATATAGCTGACTTAACATCAACAGAAGATGCAATTTTATCCAGCTTCTGTACCTTGGCATGCATATAGCCACCCTGAGCAGTACAAATACAAAAACTGTTGAACAAGACGATTTTTCATAGCATGTAATTTTACGATAACACACTACCAGTAGGATTCAACCTGAATGAAAAAACGTATTCAAAACAAAACCTATTGACTTTGCAATGTAACTGAAATTTCATACACCACAAATATACTTACGTTTTGGCCAAAATTGACCAATGATGGGTGGCTACAGATTAGGGCTCAAACAGATGCAATTCAGCAAATGGCTGCAATTCAGCACTGCCAACTCAACCGTTTGGAGTGGGCATAATGTAGAATAAGAAACATTGCTATAGAATGTAACCCTAACAATAACACTAACACAGAGAGTACATTCTGCGTAAAAATTCTGCATTTTACCATCGCCCGAGCCGTTACCAAATGCATATAAAATGGAAGTGTCCAGAGTATGAGAACCGGTATTGCAATACTAAACCTTTCCGTACGGAAAGGTCCAAAATTACAGTATGGGAAGTTCAATATTCGATATTACGCATTTGCACATGCGTTCAACCTGAACACCAGCAAGCATGGCAGCCATTTTATATACATAAATTCGCGATTCATTCTCAACTTATTCGTAGAATTTGCGTTATATGAGAAGTGTTCGAATTCGTCTGAATTTGCGTTGCTAACACGTGCATAACTTGACCAGGTATGTATTGCGTTTAGCGATGGGTTAATGTTAGGGTTAGGGTTTGAGTTACGGGTACATATAAAGCTGCCGTACTGAAACAGCGGGCCTTCCCGTACTGGTAGGTCCGAAATTACCGTACCGGTTCCCGTACTGCAGACACAGCCATATAAAATAACGTTGTCGCCTACCATCTCAGCCCATCCATCGTCAGATGTCGATCGGCCACCTCGACTTCTACCTCGCTTTCCGCTTCCTCCTCGTCTCCCTGCTAACCAATACATCTCACTAGAACGGCATTAACACGCCGGAATGAAAAAAAAACAAGACAGAAACTGAGAGCACAATAAAAACCAAATCACAACCATAGAATATATATCACCCAAAACTATGCGGATTAGCGGACCGCTATCGTAGACTGTAGATGTGATCTTACAATACTTTTATACAACTGGGTAAAACTGTTGCTATTATCTAAAGTTTCTCTTAATTATATTAGCTTTGTATTAAGCATGACATTTGCTTTACTTAATTTTTAATTTTTTTGATGCAGCTCAATAATGCTATTGCTTGCGGTCCGCTAGTCTGCGAATAGTTGACCGCGACGCCATTTGCCGGAGCATAAATAGGAAGTTCATTTTATTGTTTTGGGAGCATAAAATTGCCAATAAATTGTCGAGAATGGACGGTTTTGGAGAGTTAATGCAGTTGTTAGAAAACGATATTCCGGAATGCAGACGGCGACTAAAGGAGAGCCACGCCAACCTAGAAAAAGTAGCAAGTTATTGTGAAGGAAACTACCTTCAAGTAAGATGAGTGTTTCAACATAATTTTTCGTCTGCAATGTAGATTGTAACATTGAGCCCCCAGACCTCATGGATAGAATAATACAGTAATAAATGCTACACACTTTTTGTTTGTATTACTAGATGTTAACTGACGAGCATATTCTGGCATTATGGGATTCGATTCTCTAGTAATAAGATAGCTTACCGGATGTGGCATACCCAGGAGGTACTGGCTCGGGGGTGTTAATAAAATGCGGAATGCGGGAAATAAAATGCGGAATGGAATATGCGGAATGCATGTGATTGGTCGACGGCGATAACCACGTGACCATACACATTCCGCATTTTATTACACCTGCCGTCTACTTAAAACATACTTGTTCGCGCGTTACTAGTGCATCCAGCGCATTACGGGTTCTCAACGTTTATGCGCTATACAAATCTACGCACTCACTCAGAAGTAGGCTATGCGGATCGTCCTATAATCGCGTCGTCTTTCCCACGCCACTGCAAACGCTGGCAACACATAAAACTTGGTCTGTTTTGCTAAATACTTAATTAACTGGCGCCAAAGAAAACAGATATGCTGCTGTTTATTAAGCAAACCTGGCACTGATAAATTTCAAATACTGAGGACTTCGTGTCTGCATTACTGGCACATTGTGTGTAATAAGTGACAAGACTATGAGTAGGCCTAATTGACTTAAAGAATTGAGAACTGACATTACTGTTTTTGATATTAAACTTTATTAATAGTTGCTATGTTTGACTGTCCACCACAGATCAAAGGCATCCGCCACTGCGCTGGCCGCCGCCACTGTTATTAGTTGCGGCGGCGGCATCGGGAGCCTTTGATCTGTCAGTCGCGCTGCGCCACGGCCGCTCTTGAAGCGTATCGGATCGGTATCGGTTGACAGCAAAAAATCGGTGTATCGGTATTGGTCGAAAGTGGCGTACTCGGACTAACACTAATTACGATACAAAAGACTTAATGCTATGACATTGACATCGCAGGTCTGAGCCTATCAATTTATTGAACACCTTGGCTTCAGATTGCCGCAGCGATCTGATGCTATCAATTATTGGCATACTTGCTGTCGGATCACCGATCTGATGCTGTCACTGAGCAGTACAGAATGCCTAAAACATGTAGAAAAACAGGTGTTTGTTTTTTTCTTCATGGCAGTCGATATGATTGTTGTAGGCACCTGACAAGCGACATGCTTTGGAGGAGACAAAGAGTTACACAACGCAGTCATTGGCAAGTGTGGCATACCAGATTAACATGCTCGCGACCAACTTCCTGCATCTGCTCGATTTGCAGACTGTTCAGATCAGCGATATGGAGTCAAACATTAACCACCTCTCCCAGGTCTTGTTGCATTGTTGCTTTATACTCGAGACAGATTATGCAGTGCAAAAAATGGGAATTTAGTCTCTCTGCACTTCCAGCGAACGATGTAGTCTTGTGGTGCTGGCGATATGCCGGAAAAGACAGATCTGGCTGCTGTAGTCTTGATGTAAGGTCATTCTACAATATGGGGCCAGCTGCAGAACAGCCTTCATCACGGAATCTGTTATGTGTTCGGGGAACAACCAAAGTTTGGATGTCATTTGAAGCCAACCTGAGTTTGCTGCGACCCATATGTGAGAGCAGTCGACGGTAATCATCTAGGTACAATGGTGCCACTTCAGCAAGTGATTGATGAACCAGCCTCGTTACCTTGAAAACACGAACTGATGATGGACTGGAAGCCAGTGCAGTTGCCGCAGCATATTTGGCTAGTAGTAGGGAGAGGTCAAGAAGATGTCTTTGGTTAGAGCATGTCAGTTATTAATGTTAGAAAAGAACAGTTGTTGATGATTGATAATTTGATACTATCATTGGGATGTTTCACAGGGCTTTAAAGGTCCAGCCATAATGATTAATTGATCATGTTGCGAAACGTACCCTCGGATGAGTCAAAAAAAGTAGCACCCTAAGACTCTTTTGAATATAATCAGCTTTAACTTTGTCAAACCTTAACCAAATTATTTCACTGCTAGAAAAACCATGAAATTTACAGTAAAAGCCATGTACTACGTCCCATCGCACCTTAAGTATGTTGTTACACTACCTTGCGAAGTTAAAAAGTTCAAATTTGTTAAACGTTACAAAAGATAAAACTTAAAAATCATATATTATGTGACAAAAATGGAACATTTCATGTCGTATGACTAAAAAAATATTAATGCTGTCACGATATTGCTTCAGTGTCCATTTGCACACACATGCACTGGGATGTGGATTTTTGCATCGTCACTGACGACGTGATGCAACGCCAAACGTTCAGCAAGCACAGCTTCGGTTTTTTAGTGTTATGCACTCACAACTAAAAAACTCTGCTGGATGACACCCCATAAACCTCCTTACATAAAACTGTGTGGTGTTTAAAAGAATATATAACAGGAACCATGAAATAATTACAAAATGTCAACTGTCCACACTGTCCAAAAGCTGTTATAAACTCAGCAATAGCTAACATCAGATCAGACCAAATTGTATAGTAGAAATTTGTTAAAGCACGGATCCGTAATAATGTGGCAGCAGTATTGTACAGTCCTTGAATATTTAGAAAACATTCATAACTGGAATAACAACCGTTTTTAACACGATTCTGTACATACAATGTATTTAGAAGTACTTGACAACAGTTTACAACAGGGGTGGGCAAACTACGGCCCTTGGGCCACGTGCGGCCCACCGGAGTATATTATGCGGCCCGTAGACACGTACACGTTCGCAACTTGTTCCACAGTTCAAGAACATTATCCAAAACTGTGAACAGTTACATTCGTCTCATTGATTTTAACTGAACTCTGTGGTTAGATTGTATGTAAATTCAGTTGACAAAACACATGGTTATTATCATTAATTTATATTTTCGTACGTTGAAAATTGTCATTTAACCAGACAAAATATATATGCGGCCCTCCGACAGCAATAAAATTTTTATGTGGCCCTCCGTAGAAAAAGTTTGCCCACCCTCGGTTTACAACGTACCGGTTGAGCCAGAAAGAAGTAGCCCCTAAGTATGATCAGCCTTAACCTTGTCAGACGTTAAGCGATTTTCAAAATTCTTTCACTGACGGAAAGCGTACAACGTTTGCAACTATGTAAAAAATTTCATCACACCTTAGTTATGTTGCTGCACTGCCTTGGAAAGTTAAAACGGTTCAGATTTGCTGCAGGTATAGAACAGACTGCAAACAACATGCATTGATTTTTCGTGAACACATTATTTTCATTTTGTAGTCATGGTACAGTGGGTTAAGGTTGTGGATTTCCATGGTGGAAGATCTTGGTCCAGTACTCCAGATAAATTAGCATCTTGTTTATTCAAACCCTCAAATGAGGGACAGCTTGACATCTACGGGCACAATTTCTGCTTTGTTGCAGATTGTGATGATACATAAGGAAAAAGTTGCAAGGCGTGAAATCGGTGAACTGACGACCAACAAGGCAACAACTCGTTTGCCCGGGGTGAAACACCCGGGAATTATTTTCCCGGAGAAGCCTGAGACACAGGTGAAGTATGTCCGCAAGCCAATTGACTACACACTGCTCGATGGCATCGGACACGGCGTCAAGGTAATGATGACTGGTGGTTGTCACGGTAATAACGGCAATAGTGACTCGTGGTTGTGACAATTAGTAGTGAATGTAATGTAATGCACACGGTGGACCATATTTTTCATCATGAGGAAATTCTACATGCAGTTATAATGAAGTCATAATCATCACCTGAAGTATGTGCACACCCTACCTGGTAAAATTAAAACTGCATTTTGGCTGTGGTTCATAACGTGTGGCAGTGTACATTAGACTTCAGCTGGGTCTAATCTTGACTAATTTCAATAACTTTTACGCAGCGGAAGCTGAAAATTAATTTGTAAAATTGTAATGTTTTGACAGCATATTGCAAATGACGTCATGAAAGTGTCATTTCTTGCTGATGACCCTTGCTGTGAATCACTTCTAGGAATCACGTCATAAACAAGTTCAGGCATAACATTGTTTGCAATTGCTACTCTTGAAATTACAATGTCGTGATCATAGCAATGTAAATGTTGTCATTGGCAATGATGTTGGTGCTTTCTTTTGCATTAAACGCAATGTAAAACGCATGATAGCATTTTAACTACGAAAAGTGTGGTTATTTCATTTTACGAAGTAAGGGGTGTACATAATTAAGGTGATGTGGGCAATTTTACCATAGTTGCATGCAGAATTTTATTACGATTTTCTGTACCACTGTGTATAATGTAGATTTAAGTAGTGCATAGTCTGATACACCTCTAATCAGTGCTTCTTCAGTTAACTGAAACTGAAATAGCAAAATAACTGAAAAATAACCTTCAGTTACACTGAAGAAGTGAAAACTAAAACTGAAAAATAATTATCAGCTAACTGACTGAAAAATAAAAAAAAAACTGAAAGATAAATTATTAAAAAACAGTCAGACCTCATTAGCTCGCTCTCGTTAACTCGCCAAACTCGTCTCTTGCCAAAGTCCAGGATGGATTTCCTCCCGTGCATTTTACCTCTTTAAGTTACCACCCTCGCTTCTTGCTCTTAGACACATCTTGCTCTTGACATTATAACATAATTTTAGCTCTTGGTGCAATTTTTAATGCTTTCTGGTACATAAAGACAAATCACTGATTTTGATGTTGCTGTGATTATGAAGTTCGTCAAAATTAGCACATATTACTAATCCATGATTTATGGCTGAATAGGCATCAGTGTGAAAATTCTGCAATGCATTCAGTTAACTGAAACTGAAAACACTAATTGAAACTAAACTAAAACTGAAATAACACTGGCTCTAATGCACTGGACTAAACGATAATGTCTTCCGTGACTGAGTGCAGCAAGCGTCATTAAGTTCGTCTGAAAGCAAATTCCATATAACGGGTCTAAGGACTGAAAATGCCGGACGGATGCTAGACTGAGACCTGACATGACCATTTATTTGTTTTTTTTTGTGCATTCACGCATGTAAAGGCAAAAGACGCAATATGTAACCCGGTTGTGATGTCTGTCCTTCTGTCTGTCTGTCTGTCTGTAATAAGCCCCGCCCCCTGACGTCACAAGCTACTATTAGCTCGGGCCAAGCGGACACAAAGCTTCCTGGTGATTGGCATCTAGTAATATTGAAGTTACATCGGTGTGTTGACGGTCGGTTGTAGCAGCTGCCACTTTGGCAGCGTTTGCAGGATTTTATTAACAGACAGGCTGTGTATGCCTCAGTGCAGTCAGCATAGATGTGTATTAGTTTCAGCCTGCTGTTGTTATGCACTGTAAACTGTGTTCTAATTGTAATCCAGCATCTTGCTGCAATATTCGATAAACATTTTGGATTTTGGAAGTGTCTACGAGGAGAACATTACTGCCAGTGCTCGCATTGTTTAATGAGCTCAACCTTATCTAGTTGCGAGTCACGACTTCCGACATTTTTGGCTTTGTTACTGCAAGCAAAACTCTTAAAAATTACCCGTTACTTCCTCCTTATTTATCCAGATGACTTCATTTGAAGTGGAGCAAATCGCTTGGCAGCTATTTTGTCCAGCTGATAGAAACAGGATATGATTAAATAGCAAAGTGCAATTCTTTGTACCAATCTTCTTCCATTCTGGGTTTTGTTATTTGTTCTGTTGTTATCGATGTAATTTCTCGTTCGTCTGTGTTATGCTTCAGACTGCAGTTCAGCAGGTCCGTGGCGGCGGTGGGACAATGCGTGGAAGTGTCAGTTCCACGTCTTCCTCTGTAGGCCACGCCCCCACTACACACCCACCCACACCACCGACATCGATGATTGGTCCTAACACAGGCACGCTGCGCTCCGGCACGTCGCCCTATCGTACACCGGCACCTCCCGTCAACCCGCCCACAGTCCCACCTGGCTATGTTTCCACCCACCCCCTCGCTGGAGCAGGGTCGATGGGGCCAAGTAGAGAGAGTGGCTATGCTCCTGGCTCAGCATCAGTACAGTCAACTCCTCCAGTAAGAATGGTTCCACCACTACAGCAGCAGTCGTCAGCATACGGAAGTCCTTTGCCTCCTCCGATGCATGATATTTCACAGCGACCATACATTTCTGGTTGGTATGCTTGACATAATATGACGTATGTTATTTGTCTTCTGCATATCATGAGCATCGTTGTCATGATTGTGTAGTGGTTATTACCTGCACGCCAGCTATGCTGCGAGCAGATGTTGCTTTTGCCACCGTCTGCCTCCATTATCTTCCCCTGCTCCATAAAAAATCCAGAAGACAGGAGGTGGGGAAACCTAGCCTGAACGCAGCACAGCCCTATGCTACGGCAGAAGGCAGAGTGTTTCTTCTGGTACCGGCCTACCCGGGTTGTCCCGGAACAAAGGCCATTAAACGGTTGTTGTTGTTAGGTTAGGGTTAGGGTCAGAACTAGGGTTAGGATTAGAACCAGAGTTAGGTTTGTCCTGGGGATGAGTTGACACGAGGACGAGTTGACTGAACTTTTCTGCTCAAGTTTAAAAACGAGTAGACCATCTGACAGCCGCATGCCACTTGGGAAAGTTTCAGGCAATGGAACTATCATACAGAGAACTACGGTACATATTTGAGCATTAGTGCGAGTATTGCCACATTTAGTGCCACTGCGTGACTGTTGTGCTGTATAGATCCAGTTCTGATGTCCGATACTACGTTGATGTATCGCACGAATCAGCAGATAGGAAACGGTGAGTACAATTTCTTGGTTCATTGTTCTGCATCTGTCAGTACCTTCTGTCGCCTACTGAAGACTTTATTGTTTAAAGTTTCGTTTTCTGATTTGATTCCGCAACTGTTCTTCTTTGGTTTGTAACTGTGATGCTTTAGTGGTCCTAGAAGTAGCCACAGTTATTTGGGAAAAATTCTTATTACATT
>Ga0126335_1003133_pt1 | contig 10183 bp, 9 predicted proteins | sample OlaspJWI45metaG_FD_108409 | JGI IMG/M metagenome (GOLD analysis project Ga0126335, IMG submission 108409) | Marine gutless worms symbiont microbial communities from Oahu, Hawaii - Olavius sp. 1 OAHU.JWI-45 metaG | ecosystem: Host-associated > Annelida > Digestive system > Unclassified | place... | reverse complement strand
TTTATCTAGTGTACTGATGGATTTATCTCTGTCACTTAAAGGACTCTTGCAAATGACACATTCCATGTTCTCAGCCATTGTAATTCACTCAAAAGTGTGATCCAGAACATAATAACCAATAGTATATTAGCCAAACTATATCCTGTATAATGATCAAGCAATATAGTTACAGTAGATGAACAAAAATGATCTTAATGTAGCTCACGGCCACAGCCGAATGGTTAAAAATAGGCAATTTATAGTGAAAATGGGGGTAAAATGCCCCCCCCCATTTTTCAGGGGGTTCCCATGACCCGATTTTTCTCTATTTTTTCTGTTCATAAGAACACTTTAACAAGATCAAATCCACTGGAATTGCTTCTGTTGCAATTTTTGAGAGGTCCAAATGCCTGTACTATTTCTCAGTCGCTGGACTGCAAGCCTAACTGACTCCCTACGTCACTCCAGAACACTCGTCGTGATCGGAGTCGCGGGAGTGCGCCCACGTCCAGGCATACGTGTCGAGGTTTGCTCGGAAAGAGGTCTTTAAGTGATATTTGGCCTAAAAGTTTTTGCTACAGCCAATTTGGCTCACATGCCAAAAAGAATGCCAAAATACTATAGAGTGGGTCACCGGCTTGTAGCCGAGAAAAAGCTCCCGAAGTTAAATTTGGGTTTGAAGTGCCACTGCGACCATTGTGGCTCACTTGCAAACAAGTAAGTCAAAGTTCAGTAATGGAGGGGGCACTATCAGAGTGATGCCCCTCAAGTGAAACTTGGTCTTAAAATGCTATGACGGCCAATATGACTCATTTTACAAAATGTAGGCCACAGTACAGTTGGCAAAATTCCTAAGGTTTTGTTTGTTCTGGTATTTTATTTAAGCATACAAAGTGAAATTTGGCCAAATTTTCACATTTTGTCCATTTCGACGCCGTTTTTAATTATTTGCGGTTGAGATTTACGGTCCGCGAAAACGGCAATAACTTGGCTGGCACACGTCGTCACGTCTGGGACACTTAGCCAGGATTTGAGCAGCAGCAGTAAGCAAATAAGTCAGTATTTAGCGAAAAACGAGTTCCAGCTCCGCAAGTGGGCGTGGCCTGATAACGTCATCATCCGGTCATGGTGCCCAAGTGGTGTAATCGGTGAAAGTTTGGTTGCAATGGGTCATTCTGTTCGGGCGCTATTCGCGTTTTCCAATATTGTTAAACAGCACACAGAGGGAAAGCAAAAAGCGGGAGGCCATACAGCACAAATCGTAAATAGAATTCAGCCGCCGACCAGCCAATCTGACTCAACGCCCCGAGATTCCTATACGAGTTCCTATTCATTATTGGGCCTATCTCTTACCGTTTAGGCTGTACCCTCCGGTAACGTTATCATTACGCCACAGTAAAGGCGACGGGACATCGTTTTTGTCCATTGGCCCCTTACATAAAGGAGAAGTGAAAATTCAAAATGCTGCAACTCCGGAACGGAAGTAGATATCGACACGATTTAAATGGCGTTTTCCTCAGCTCATCCAGTTCCTCCACCATCGCTGGAAGTAACTCAAACGAGAAAGTGCCACACCCCAAAAATTTTCAATTTTGCCGTGAGATTTTTCCACAAATTGGGAATTTGTGGAAATTTCTACATAGAAGTGAACATCGATTCTACGTCGTGTGATTTTTCAGGGAAATGCTAGTGTCTAGGTTCTACATACAAAGACAAAAATCTCAGGAAGAGAACGGAGAAAAAGCAATTGGGGTATATATTGCCCGTTAGGGGGGCTTTTGTTCGAAATCCTACGGCGCATTTTGTAGGCATTGTCAAGTGTCATCAAACACCATAAGAAAAACTGAGCTGTTGCAAACCACTGCAGAGAAAATCGAGTTTCAAGAAAAATATTTGATCCCGTCTAAACTGGAAACCGGAAGTGGGCGTGGTCCGATGACGTCATCATCCGGTAGCATTCACACTGCTGGTGTAGCGACTTTTAAGAATGAAGTAACAACTACACTTTTATGGATGCTTGACTGTGTTGCAGCTTTCAGGCAAGCAGATAGAACTTGGTGAGAGTAGCACAATGGTCTTCCTCGTACTAGGTGTGCTGTTTGTGTTGATGTTGCTGCTGCTTTATGTCGTCTGGCAGAGCATCGCTGACGCCGATCTGACGTTGTTGTGGAAGGAACAGTTTGGCAACAAACCAGGTACGTGAGATTGCTGTATTCTCATAGTTTAGCATGTTTAATCGTCATTCTGTCATCGTTGCTAAATTACCGTTCACCCACTGCCGCCACCCATCGTCGTCGTCGTTGATATCGTCACTATTGTACTGCTTATTTTCTACTCCTTACAGGCTATCCACCTGCTAAATTTCAAACTTATATATCTTTAGCTGTTTCAGAGATATTCCCCGAGGTCAGTAAATTTAAAAAGTGGTCACATAAACTGGGTGACGTCCCGTTTGACCTAATTTTTGCATTTTTTTCAAAATTACTGAATGGGCAATTGTGCATATCAAATTTGAAGTCTCTAGCTTCAGCCGTTCCAAAGATATAGGGGTGCGTATATTAAAAATTTGGGCGTAGGCCGCCATCTTGGATTTGACCACATTGGATTTTCACACTTCTGCATATTCTGGGAAGCCAGAAAGTACAACCAGTAGAATTTTAACACAGTCAGTTGCTGCACGGCCGAGTTATAGTGATGTAGCTGTTTTTTCCGCCAATTTTTGCACTTTAGGGGCTCCGTTTGGGCAAACAGATGTCAGAATTGGGGGCCATAGCTGCATGTGGTCTGATTCTGTGGCAGAGGCCAGAAATCAGTGCTATATCCTATTGTTACCAGCAGAAAACTGCCGGTATTAAAATGACTTTTTGTTTATTCGCCCCGCAGGGCGAACCACTGCACCGATTGGGGTCAAATTTCGCACCTAATTGTCCCATATTTGGGTATTTCTGGTTGGAAAACCCCAAAAATACTATATCTGTGACTTTAATGCCCCGCACGGATGACTTCCTCGACTGATTCCTGAAATTCACTGGGTTTATGTGCAGCTATAGTCCCCACATTTATTTGAAATTTGGTGAGATTTGGTTCATAAATCAGGGATTTTTAACTGAAAAACCGGTTTATGCACGGCGACGCAAAAATGAAAATAAGAGTTTTTGTGTTTTACCCGCTGGGGCAAACCACTGCATCGATTGGCGTCAAATCTGGAAACTGGAAGCCAGTACACCCTGCCAAGGTTTGGTGGAGATCAGTTTATGCGCGGCGACACGAGATCAAAAATAAGAGAGTTTTTTTGTTTGTCATGCTGGTCTCGAAGACCTGCCGCGATGTTCAGCAATTTAATGAAGTATAGCTTCTCCATTTGTTGATCGATTTTCACGAGGTTTGAGGTGTTTTTTAGAAGTAGAAGAAACACACTTTCAAACTGTCCGTGCCCTTTTGAACTAAATTGTTAGATAGTGACACAATTTTTGCTGAAATCAGCAAAAATTTAGAAAATTTTTCAAAATCTCACCAAAAGGTTTGTGTGCACGACTTCTACCATTTATAAACAGAATATAAATAAAATTCTACCAGTATCTTATAGATATTGAATTGTAGATGTGCACCTATATAAAATTTTTCGGTTAGCTCTTTGCATTCGGACACCATCTATCAATTCTGTGCTTGTAGTGTTAAAAATCGGTCGAAATTAGTACGTTTGTGCGAACCAGAACCAGTATATAGCATATAATTTTAGGCTAACTTTTGGTGTCTTTGCAAAGGGCAAGGAATAATGGTGCACCTGTATTAGTTTTCAGCTGCGCCCCATAGCTGTGGCATGACAAAGTGTCAAACTTGAAAGTGCGTATTTTTGAAATTTCGCAATCATATTTTTTGCATTTTTTGGCACACCCTGTAGGAAAACAGCTAGCTGTCTGTGCAAGATTATACAAATTTGCTGTGTGCTAGCCTTTTCTGCCAGTTTGCATTTCCTTTGATTGGAGATGCATTGTGTTTCTAGTCTTAGATTATTGATATGTTGCTCCATTTTGAAACTTCGGTAGTTGAAATGCGAGTCGGGTCGATCACGCAGGAGACAAAATTTCGAACTTTTTGCAAAAATACAGGAGGGTTGGTCGAGATGTCTGTTACGTTATTGTGAAGGACCTAGGCCCTAAGCATTGGTATACTTTTTACAGAACGTAGATCGGCCATATGAGAAATTAGACCTAGAGCAACTAAAAAGAAAAGAGCAACCTTCAATGGTAAAACATACAGCCTCTGGCCTGGGTCCCTGATTCATACGTTGGGACTTGGGAGGCTAAAAAATGCTTAGGCCAAACAAAAACGTGTGTGGTTTCCCTGACCCTAACGATTTTTTGGCTTCTGCAATTTTCCTTTTTACTTCTGCTGTGCTGAAATTTGCGTACGCTTTTTCCGCGAAATGTTCCGACTGAAATATACTTTTTACTCTTTGTAGTGGATTTTTCAAACAACTCATAGTTTTACTGTATATTCCAGATGTATAAGTGGAAGAAACGGCACTTTTTACCCTCAAAGTCGGGGTTGACTAATACAACTGCGTCTGAAGATTTGTCGTCGGTAGTCAGCTGAGCGAACTATAGACCGCAGTTTGCCATGGCTGGGTCAGCTGCAGTCGTTTGCGACAGCTGATATGTAGATAGATTATAGGTCTAGGCTAGTACACCTCTGTCGGGTAGAGGGAGGGGTGGTTGCCTATTAAAATAATGCGCTAACATAGACAAACTGTACTGTTAACTAGTCATTCTGCTCATCCAGCTGGGCATTATACCTATATAGTTTAATGCCCCATGCTATCCTGTTGCCTGGTCAAAGAATGCTACCACGCTGTTTACCCACCCACACCGCAGTGTATCACACCTCCAGCGACGAGGCTGACCTCTGATGCTGCCGAAGGCTGTAGGCTAGGCTGCCCAATGCCGCCCACGCCTAGCCAGCCGGTGCCAATTTTTTGACCCCCTACCCATGACCCCCGAAATTTTTTGGACCTAAAAGCATCCCTGAACGCCGTGGAGCTGTCCTGAGAATTTTGTCAGTCGCTTCTCTCATTCTCGAGTTATAAGCGAACATATATACAGACATACATACAGACAAACAGAATTATATATATATACCGTGTCCAAAAAACCGGACCCCTACGATTTTTTGCCCCCCCCTCAAGCCTAACCTACTGCCTCAAAGTTGGCGGGGATGGGCAACAGCCGGTCATTGATTGGTAGCGAGCCACGTCATTCCAGCACCTCACTACAGTGAGACACCGGCTGTCCAAAAGTAGGCTCTAGTCATCGTTCAAGACATTAACGATGTATGCTCGATGCGAGCCATTAGCTCAATGTGAGCCGTTAAGCTCTGTGTGAGCTGTCTTGTTAGCCGTGAGACGCGATCCGTGTTGGCGGAGGTGGAAGGCTGGTTACTTGAGCACTGGAATACCAGTGCAACAGGGTGCTTCGCCTCCAAACCTTTACCTAGACGGGAGGGCAGGGTGTGTAGCCAGCCCTGTTCAATCGGCTCGTCATGTCCTTTTGGTTGTAGTACTGGACATGGCAGGTTAGCTGGGTCTGGGGGGCTAGGTGGCAATGAGTCTCCGTAGTCCTGCATGGCCTGCCGATGCCGTCCCGCAAACCCAGCTTTCGTAAACCTTCATGGGTGAAATGCCGGGCTCTGCCCCGTGGATCCCATGCCCCTTTGTTGGGACTCCGTGGCGGGCGAGGACTAGGTTTACCTAACAATACCCACACAGCATGGCTTCTGCTTCTACTTCACATTCATTGTTGACATCGTACAACGAAAACAAGACGCCGAGCGAGAGAGAGTGGATGGCCACTACAACAGCTAGTTCGTTGTCCAGTCAGTGGACAACGATCATTCTGTCTCAAAACTGTCCCCATTTGTTTTGGACAAAGCTATTAGAAACGCAGTGGGTTCAGTCAAAACCAACAGACGACTTCGATATGGCGACTTTCTTCTGGAGGTTGCTTCTGCTGTTCAGAGTCACATAGTCAACAAGCTGGAAAACCTGGCTGGCTGCCCTGTCACAGCCAGCCCTCACAGGACTCTCAATACCTGCAAGGGAGTCATCAGGTGTGCTCCGCTTGTTGACTGTGACAAAGAGGAAACTCTGAGAGAGCTGAAACCCCAGGGGGTCAAAGACATATTTAATATTATGGTGAAAGACGACTTTGGCAGCAAGAAATACCAACACTTTTATCAACACCTCAATCATCCCAAAACATACCACCATTGGTTACATTCGAGTTCCTGTTTTCGTCTACATACCAAACCCACTGCGCTGTTTTTAATGCCATAAATTTGGTCGTGGAAAAAATGCTTGCAGGGTAAGAGAGACTTGTGCCACATGTGGTCAGGTTAGCCACAGCAGTGGTGGCTGCACAAATGAATCCAAGTGCCCAAACTGCACTGGCAACCACTCCCACTCTGCCTTCAGCAAGAGCTGCCCTAGGTGGCTGCTTGTAAAAAGGGTCCAACAAGTGAAGGCAGAGAACATCTCGTTCATCGAGGCCAGGAAAATTGTCAGTGCAGAGAGCCAGGGCAGGTCAGCTCAGGGAGGCCGCACCGCAGCTGCTGTGATGGCCTCAAGGAGCGGCCCCACACAACCATGCACTCGCTCAATTCGTGTACAAACTCACCTAAGATGGCCTAAGGGACAGGAATAATCTTTCTTTCTCCCTCCCTCTGCAAACTCAACGAGCCAACAGACAACTCAGACCATCACAGAGAAACTCTCAAAGAAGTAACAACAGTGTTGATAGACGACCTCCTGGAAAATGGCAACCCACTCAATGCCCTTCTTCCAGTGCTTTAACATGCAGCAAAAACAATAATTTTAATAAACCTCGTGGTAAACCCCCGACAAGGAGAAAAATTTGTATGGAACCAATAACCATACAACACTCCTTTCTCCATCCATGTGCTACTTGATGCACTTTCTACTTCCAGCGACTCTGCGGTTGGTCCGGATGATATCCATTATCAGATGCTGAAGCATCCACCTTCAGAAGCCGTCAATACACTTCTCAGTATTCTCAGTGATATATGGTTAACGTGTAACTTTCCTTCTAGTTGGCGCCAGTCATATGTGGTGCCAATACCAAAACCAGGAAAAGACACAACAGGCCCTATCGTCCTATTGCTCTTACCAGCTGTGTCTACAAGATTGTGGAACGTATGATCAATAACAGACTCGTGTGGTACCTGGGAAGAAACAAAATTATCACTCCCACACAGAGTGGCTTCCGTAAAGGTCGAAGCACCACAGACCAGCTTGTACAAGCACGCTTGGAGTCTTTTGTTTGAAAGGGTCTTATTCAGAAGCAACACGTCACTGCTATTTTCTTTGTTCTTGAAAAGGCGCATGATACAACGTTGAAGTTTGGCATTTTACACGCTGCTGGTCTACGGGGCCGACTCTCACTTTTCATAGCCTGCTTCCTTCACGACAGGAAGTTGAAGTCTTTTTATGTCGATGATTTTGTGATTTGTTACCGTTCAAAACATATTTACATTATAGAGAGACATCTACAGCGATGTCTATGTAACTTACAGGAGTGGGACGACACCAGTGGGTTTAAATTTTCCACCGCAAAGACTGTATGCTTGCACTTTTTGTCGTCTGCGTAAACTTCATCCTGACCCACAGCTTGCCCTAAATGGTAGCCCTATTCCAGTCGTAGAGGAAGTAAAATTCCTAGGTGTAATCTTCGACAAAAAACTCATTTCTCCCTTACTTGTGTTACTGGAAAAATAAATGCACAAAAGCTCTTAACCTGTTACCTGTTGTCACGCACACCTCTTGGGGTGCAGATCAGCAAACTCTATTACATCTATATAGATCTCTTATCATATCTAAACTAGATTATGGCTGCATTGTATACGGCTCTGCACGCGGTTTTAACTTAGATGTTGGACCCTGTACAGAACCATGCACTCCGTTTATGTCTTGGTGCTTATCGAACCTCTCCATCTTCCAGCCTATCTGTTCTTGCAAACGAACCACCTTTCTACATACAGAGGAGAAGGCTCTCTATCCAGTTCTCCTTAAAATTTTCATCATCTCAAAATCCTACATATAACACAGTGTTCAATTCTAAATTTAAAGATTTCTTTGACCGAAAAGCAAATAAGATTCCTCCTCTAGGTATCCGAATCCAACCAGACCTGCAGGCTTCCTGAAGAGGAATGCCTTAAAATGTTCAGTTGCCACTACTCCTCCTTGGCTGCTAAAATGACTGCATATTGATTACAGCATACATCAGTGCTTCAAAGATGACACCTCACCAGAAATATACAGAAACAAGTTCTTCGAGTTCTGTGACCATTATAAAGATTTTTGTCGATTGTACACAGATGGCTCTAGGATGGGGAACCGAGTAGCGATAGCGGTAGTTTATAGAACTACTACTAAAACTATCAGACTGCCGAATAAAGCCAGCATCTTCAGAGCTCAACTACATGCTCTTCGCCATAGTAAAGACAAGAACTTTATTATATTCTCAGACTTCATGTCAAGCCTGGAAGCTTTAAGTGGATTTAAGCTTGAAATAGATATTGTGCAAAATATTATCAAAGATTACACTCATCTCGCTAACGGTGGCGAAACAGTCATATGCTGGATACCCAGTCGCGTCGATATCCGTGGCAATGAGAGGGCTGACACTGTAGCAACATCAGCTCTCTCTTTGCCTGTTACAAATATGAAGCTTTCAGCACATGAACTTATTCCGTGTGTTTCTAAGTTCTGTTTAGACTAATGGCAGGATATATGGGACAGTTGTGCTGGTAATAAACTTTATTCTATTTACATCACTGTTGGCATTGTCAAGCACAGCAAAAATATGTCCCGTTTTGATTCCGTACTTATAAACAGACTCCTCATTGGTCATTGTCGCCTAACTCACTCACACATACTGTGTGGCGATGATCCACCAACTTGCGAATCTTGTGGACTTCTGTTAACTGTGAAAAACATATTAACGGAATGTGCCAACTTGCGGGACATTCGTGCAAAATATTTTACGGTCCCTCTCTGTTTGTTACTTCGATTTTATATTAGCACTATAGCCTTGGTTTTAGACTTAAGTTTTACTATTTGTTAGTGATTATTTGATTTTGTTTTTACTCACGTACTTACTTACTTTGGCATAACTGCCAAAACAAGCCGATTGTGGATAATTTTCGGCAGAGAAGATCAGGAAGCTACCGCGTCGCAAAAAAACCAGAACCCGACGATTTTTTGGCATAACTTTACCAAAATCAGCCGGTGATGCGTAATTTTTGGCAGAGAGTATCAAGAAGCTATTGCATACTAGTCGTGTTAGAAAGTTTGGTGTTGGTAAGAACCACCTGCGTGGTTGCTATAGCAACTATAGCATCATTGCAAAACAGCATGCACTGGTCTACCACGTAAGTTCGACAACGGAGTTTCTTACTGTCCTCACTGATAATTAAAGTTGTTTAAAACATTTCGTCTGTCCTCACAATGCAAGATATCATAAATAGCGAGTGTTTACAGTGTTGTCCTATAGCTTTGACAAAGGCTTGCATACTCCACTGCTCTATCGCCTTGGCGTTTCGTGTGGTGCAATGTCTCGCGCCACCATACCTGAATGATCTTGTTTGTATCGCAGACCTGCCTGGTCTTGACGACTTCGCTCATCATCATCACATCAACTGCTTGTTCCATCATTCCAGCTCACACACAACTGTCGGTCGACGCACATTTCCAGTCGCTGCATCGCTCCTCTGGAACTCGCTGCCATCTGCCATTCAATCATCCCCGTCTCTGCCCGTCTTCTGCCAACGTTTAGAAACATTCCTTTTTCATAGTCCTTCCCTAACATAGCTCGGTGTCTACTGCGCCTCCGTGAACTTCGTAATCATATCAGAAATTTATAGTGCGCCAATTACTAAGAGAACCTAGACCATAGGTGCATTACAAAAGTCAGCCAAAAATTAAAACACCGAGAAAAACACAACCATCAACAAATCAATCAATCAATCAATCAATCAGAAACTGCCAATGTAGCAGTACTACTTCAACGTTAATTGTAAAGTTTAAACAAATTCTGGTTCACATGATGATGTCCGGATATGATTTCCTGAAGAGCCAGGTTTTTAGCTGTTGACGGAAAGTAAGGAGTGACTGCGATGTCGTTATCTCCTC
>Ga0126335_1003132_pt1 | contig 10184 bp, 4 predicted proteins | sample OlaspJWI45metaG_FD_108409 | JGI IMG/M metagenome (GOLD analysis project Ga0126335, IMG submission 108409) | Marine gutless worms symbiont microbial communities from Oahu, Hawaii - Olavius sp. 1 OAHU.JWI-45 metaG | ecosystem: Host-associated > Annelida > Digestive system > Unclassified | place... | reverse complement strand
CAGAAATAAAGTTTTTAGGTCAAGACATTGTATAATTTACTTATTAATATCTAGTTAACTTTATTAACATTTAGCTAAGTTTAGTAAAGTCTGTTAGAGTACGAACAGAACACACAGAAACACACACACACGCACACACACACAGAGAGAGAGAGAGAGAGAGAGAGAGAGAGAGAGAGAGAGAGAGAAAGAGAGGGGGGGGGAGAGAGAAAGACTGAACGATACCAGGCGGTGATAAATTTATAACACAAACCACCTACGTGTAGGTGTAGTCTATACTGGGTTTACAGTCAACTTGTTCCCAAGTCAAGTCGTCTCCAAGTCAACTCGTTAGAACTCGTTGGGATTAGGGTTAGGGTTATACTCCAAAGTTATAACGGTCTCTATAGGCCTATAACCTCTGCCGATGCCCTGCGCAACTGCCGATGCTTCGTGGGGAACTAGCAAAGCGTGGTGCTATTTATTGCATGTTGCACAGTCATCATTGAGGAAAAGTAAAATCTTCGACATTCAATAGCGATGTGCTTTATTGCATTTTTTCATCGATGAGATGACCTTGGCACCGGGTGCATCAATGGGGCACTTTCAGTCTTTCACGTGCCGAACCGTGAATGACACAGTGCCGAAACATGGTGCAATTTCGTGCCGGATGAAAGATCCCTATAGCATAAAACCCAGGCTATCGCCAATGATAATCTTTATTCGCCACATATGCAGAAAAGTAAACAAAACAAAAACAGAAACAGACAAAAACAAATAGCATGTCAGTGTAGTACAGCCGGCTGGTACAAGTTTAACATATAGTTGTCAATTTGAGCGATTTTACACAAGAAATTCTCAGTACGACGCGACAGCAAAACACTGGGCAGCTGAAACGCAAACTCACAACGACATTCACTGACTATCTCGATATTAGTAGTTCTAAATAGTTTCATAAAATCTGTTCACAGCAAAAATCTAAGGATGCTAACTGGGATTTGGTAAGTGGGCAGGATTCAGAGCAATATAAGAGAGCTGATATACATCTTGTCAAAATTAACTGAACTGGCAATTCTAGCAACTTTACCAAAAAATTGAACTTGCCGAACGACGAAATGTAATCCTGTAAATGAAACAGCACTGTCAATCAAGTGGCTCCGGACCCCCATTCTATCCCTACTAGCACAACTGAATATTGAAAAAAGTTACAATCGTGTAGCTCCTTGCTAGACAGTTCTCATCTTCTTGTGGCGATTAATGTATTCCTTAGGCCACGTAGAATGCATAAAATGCGGACTGTTGCAATCGATAATCCTGTAGCGTGATTTGTCTGTCTGTCAGTCAGTCTGTCTGTCCGTGTGTCTGTCACGCGGGCGACTGCTTACTCGTTCGCCAGATGGTGCCACTTCAGTGCGGCCGTTACAACATCATTGTAGCCACTTGTCTTTGTATAGTTTATATAGGTCCTGATGAGTACTAGAATGGGTAACCCATCTCGGTAAATAACTGGCTATCCGTGTCAACTCTCCCTAGTTATCCCTCCGTGGGTAGGCAGTAGGCTAAGTGCAACAGTTCCGGTGTTTGGCGCCAGACCTTAACTTTCCCTATACTTTGCTTGCATTAATGGTAAATACTGATGGCACATTTAATGTTTCACGTTCTGCCCATGATCGTTGCAACTTTAAAATCATTAGTATTGTTTATTAAATATCTGTGCAGACTTTTGTAAACGACATCTAAGCCGTTAAATGTATTCTCTAAAAACGTCTACAATAACGTGTTGTTAAAAGAACGCCAGACAAAAATTTTTCCTATATTTAAAAGAAGTCAACCCCATTAACTAATTTTTTATAAGTACAAAAAAACTAAATATACTATATTGTTCGCATTTTATTTAGGCATAATAATACATAAAAAGGTAAAAAGGTATAGCAGTTTGTAAAACCACATCACCGCTAAGGGAAATAACATACCATATGGGATCACACAGTGTTACCTGCCACCCAGCAGTGGTGACTTTCCCACCTTTACCCCCAGCCGAAGATGGTACTCGATTTAGCGACCCCGAAGAAATGCAAGGCTGAGTTGACATGCGTGGTGGTTACATTCCAAGATAGTTTACCTGCCAGAGACGGTAACCTATACCTCGAAAATAACCGGCAGTGTCATGACCGGGACCCGAACCCACGACCGCGAGTCGCAAGTCCGACATCCTTACCACTATACCACGTAGCCACTTATATACAGGGTGGCCCAAAACTGCACATTTTCATTTGCTTGATGTTAAATTGATATAGCTTTGTGAAATCTCAACCGAATTTTATGATTTTTGGCTAGCTTATACCCGAGTAGATTCCCAACAAAACAATGCATGTACTGTCCACAGCACCTATTGCGCATTTCTACACTACCTTGTAGAAATAATATTGTCCGTTTTCTGTGCTGTCTCTAGATGAAATTTGCTCATAAATTATGTTAGCAAACAACTATATAGTGTCAATCACACAAAATTGTACTGATCAGTTTACAAACAATGTTCAATATGTTCTCCTGTCAGACAAAAATTATAAAATTCGGTAGAGATTTCACAAAGCTATATCAGTATAACATCAAGCAAATGGAAATATGCAGTTTTGGGGGCCACCCTGTAGGTCTAGACCTTGTAAAGAATGTGTTATTTACTGTGTTAGACTAGTAAACGGACACATTTTATATTGACTGCTCTTAGAAGTTATTGCGGTCTGTTATGTATTACGTGTAGAGCTTCTGCGTTTGACGGCAGTTGTTATAAACAACTTATTAATTATTACCTGCTTACTTAATAACTAATGCACGGTGCAATTTTGCTAGCGCCAGTTTTTATTTGAAATTTGTTCTAGATTTTGACTGCTATAGCATCAACAATAATAATAAACTGACCAAGACAGCCATCACAGCATCCACAATCAGGGATAGTCTTTACTCGCGCTCGCCAGTAAAGTTGTAAACATGCTGCTGAAATACGCAGAAAAGCGTTTTTGTGTACCCTAGTACAATAGCAGGCCGTAGCTATTGAAACCGTACGTGACACGTGGCTTTTTACCTCGTACTGGCGTAACCATGGCAACGAAGACAGCAGCAGCTGCAACCAGTAGTATGACGTTTTGTTTCTTCGTGTTGGCTTTCATCGCTCTTCGCACCGTTGACTGCACACAATGGGTCACTGTCAACTGACAGTAGCTAGTAAGTAAGTAAGTTTTATCAAAATGTACAAAGTTATCGGAAAAAAAACTCGAAGACGCTAGTAACATTTCGTGACGTGTTCCAGAGATCAGGACGTGCAACAGTGAACGACCCTGTCACCCAGCCGTGTTTTGGTCAGTGGCACGGTACACGTGAATTTGCCAGATGACCGTAGTGGCGACTGGCGTCAGCTAGGAACCAGCTGGCATTCATCCGACAAGTACGGCGGAGCTGTACCCAATAGCGACTAAAACATCAAGATGTTCGGCTTGAAATCGTCTTGGCGTCGAACAAGCAGCAGTCGGTGTAAATCCCCAAGAACGATATACCCAACAGCCAGCTAAACTAGCTTGATCTGCCCCACTTTACGATAGCACAACCGCAGGAGACTCCAAAACACTAAGTTGTGAGATAATTCCGTGGCAGACAGAGAACACTACAGAGAATATGACTTGGAAAAAGCGAGTTGTCTAACGGCTTACAGTTTATAACATTAAAAAACCTCAGCTACAGTTTGCAAACGTTACAAAAAGTGCTATATGTAGCTAAACCACGATAAAAGGAAGGTCTGGTAGAAGGTGACTTCTGCATTGTCTGGCCTGAAAATGGTAAAGAATTTGGCTACATATCGAATATACATTATGATATTATATTTAAAACAATCATCAATTTATCCTGCGGTAGACATGTACAGTATGTCACTGCGAAAAAAGTATTAAAGCATTTTAGGTCATGTTTTTCATCATGTACGTCTTTAAGCCGCACCCTGTATATTTAGCCCTTACGGAGATACTCAAGTCTACGTTGAATGTATGGCGTCGTTGTCTGAATTACACTACGTATCAACGATGATGCAGTAGTTATCGTCAGCATTGTCGCCTGGCAGTGCCCACTGATGCAGGATGCCTGCACATCCAGCGTTGCTTGCGAACATACTTCTTTTTATGCTGCTTCTTTGTTGTGGCCTACAGAGCACCATTATACTCTGCTGGGCGCCGGTGTTTGTCTATTGTTCTGAACGAAATACCACTCGTTGATTGTCGATGACTATCAAACGCTACTTAGCCTATATAAAACTCGTTCGCAACAATGTAACATATCTACTTCTAATAACTGCCCTATTAATGCTGAAACAAACATCACACAGCGTTGATGTCTTGCCTGTTTTGATTCCGTCTGTTTACAGCTTTTCACACTAATCAAATCATGTCAAAATTATGATATAACAAACGTCTGAAAGGCTTCTTACATGCTTCTAAAAATTAAAAAAGCATGCAATATAAATAAAACGATAACACGATAAAAACTACAGAAACATCAAACGCCCATTGTCGTTTTAACCCTTTTGTGTTTAATTCGGCGGCATGGCATTCCTTCTACAGGAATTGAAAGGCGAAGAAGAAGAAAACAAAAAGAAAAGAAAGAAAACAAAAAAAGCAGATGACTGTCTAACGAAAGTACATACGCGCATAATGTAATATTATGACGATAATAACAAGTGGCCATGTAATTTAACGAAGGCCGTATTGAACCTCCTCCTCACTCCAACTAATACAGTGTGGGCCCCCGCGATTCTTTACCCCAGACCGGACGTCGATCCCTTTAACCGTTTTTGCACACCGCAGCAGGCAAAATTTTACTTTACTTTTCCTTCCTCCCATCTTGTAGTGGGATCGGGATTCATCTAACACAATGTTCCTTTCACCAAAACGAGTCTCCATCCCAAACAGGACCTCGATCCGTTCGTTCTTTTTGCAACCGTCAGGCGCCTGACAGACAGACTGACAGACACATCACGCTGCGGGATCATCGGTCACAATAGTCCGCACTAGATGTAGCCTAAATATAATGCAATAATGTAAACATACCGCGTTTACTTACATGTGATCAATGCTTGCCGGCAGTAGAGTTCATTTTGTGTTTTTAAAAAGACGTTTCACAGTCCTGCACTGACGCAGCGCTTCTGCAGTTTATTGTTGTTCAGTCGCTGCTGGCGTGCGGCAGCGTTGCCCAATGATGCTCGACGTATTTGTTTCATGGCGCTCAGCCAGCCTGCTCTGTCACCAACACTGCTGCTGCTGCTGCTGCGGGACAATGAAAGATGAGGAGGATGCGACGATGGGCAATCTGCTGCAAGCGTTCCGGACTCAATACGCACCAAGCGACGAATAGAGCGGTCGATTGCCTGCATGCAACGGATGGTGCACAGTCGCTTCGTAGCTTCTGCATGATATCACTCTGAATTGAACAATGAACAAGTTTAATCGCTAAGGAGCATGACGGAGAAACAAACTAACAAACAATAATAAACAAGTAGCTAAAGTGATTTAACGATGGCCGCATCGAATATGCAGCCATCTGGCGAATGCGAATGAATCGGAACAGTCGTATACGGCAAAATGGGCAACATTTACCCTCCCCTCCTCCCATCTAATACAATGTTCATTAGGCCTTTATTGATTTTTACCCAAAATAGCTCCTCGATTCAATTAGTCGATCTTGCGGGACACAGGCGAGTGACAGACACACCACATACGGAATTGTCGGTCGCAATAGTTCGCATCTTATACATTCGATGCGGCCCAACAAGAAAACAAGGAAAACAAGATTACAGAGCTGTTAGCTGACTGCACAAAGAAGTATTTTCTAGGCTTTGGGGACTCCGCATCAGCAGATAATTTACACAGAATTATTAAGAATTTTTGGTTGCGTTTGGCAGTGCAAATTTATGTGTCCGTAGAGTCGAAATACCAACGACATTGGGCTTCGATACAACTTTAATGTCAGCCTTTCTCTCCTTTCCTCCGCTTCTGTATTACCACTTCGCGAAGAAGAAATTTTTGTATTTCACATTGCCCGGCGTATATTCTAGCACATTTCTGGTGAGATAAACGTGCTTTCAATTTAGAGACTTTAAGGGCAAAAAATGAAAGTCATTACGTATAACGTCTGACTTCAAGAGTCTTAAAACTCCACAAAGCGGGAAAAGAGTTCCACGGAAAAGATTTTGACCAAGAACAACAAACAAATAAAAAAAGCTAAAGATAACGAACACTTTTTATATATGAACCTTATCGGAGAAGCGCTCAGGTATGGCACGCGCTGTAGACGAATCGCATAGTTTTATCTGCATAGTGCACCGCCCAATATGAACGACTGTTAGGTCGCAGGAACTAATCGCTCATAGATACGGCGGTGCCAAGCCATGCAGTCTAGCGGTCTTTAGAGGCATTTAGCCAAGTACCAAGTTTCGTAAATATGACACAGTTGGACAGACAGACAAACAAAACATACCGATTACATTGGAAGCAGACTAAAGACGCCGCTCACCGGCAATAAAAAGCCCATCTAGCTGTGCTGCTGCTGAGGCTGCTGCAGATGAGATGCGATATATCCGGCGGCGCCGCGGGAAATCTTTCACCAGCTTTCGATGACACAATCAAGTGTGGGAGTCATGATAATCCGCATCATCTACATCACTGAATCGTCATAGTAACAACGCAGTTAGAAGATGACAACATCACTGTAGAGAGAGCGGATCGACAGTTCGGAGAAGTCCTTTTCGCCCAAAGAGCAGAAAATGCCAAAATCTTACGCACGGACTTGCACATTTTGGTGCATAGCAGAGAATCACAAGTAGATTGTGATTTTTTTAAAGAACACGTATATTTGACGGTAAATATGTCAATGGCCGAATTCGATAATTTTTGCACCGTTGCAAATGCCGGCAAGTTGTTATTCGGAGAGGTGCAAGCACACCGAAAGCGCGATCAACAGTGGCACATCGAGAGACAGACACACAGTATCAGCTCATGTAAAACTCCTAGTCACCGTATAAGAAATGCTTTAGCACCTGTGTATAAGACACTATTACTCAAAGACTTATAGAAAGTAACACTCCATGCAAAGAAAAAAGTGATTGGTGGCGCACAGAACCTGCTTTTGGGTAAAGAATCTAAAGAAGAAAATATAAGTCGCCTGCGATTGTCAGTGTCTTATTGAAGTCTTCAAGTTTGTCCTGTAGCGGCAGTGGCTCACTAGAGCGGCGCCGTACGAAATTTAATGCGTTCTGGGACGCGCATCCATTGAAGATCGCACAGCAGTGCGGCAATATGGCTGTCGTACTTATACGACGTTGTACGTATTTTAACTTCATTGCTGCATTAGGTAGACCTACTGACTGCGCAACAGTCTACAGGCGTCTACAGATGCAGACGAAGGTACTGGCGCAGTAGTCCTGGCCTATTTGTAACAAAAACGACAAAATGGTACACAGTTAAGCTCGGTAGTGAGTTGTTATTTTTCGGATTGTTCAGATTGTCATCACTTAGGTTAAATGGTGTTTTCTGTAAAATAAAATGGGGAATAAAATTACTACTACTGAATATACTGAATAGATTGGCTTAACACGTTAGATCAACATACACGCATGCAGCAGAACAACAGTTTAATAGACTCCATCACGCTGCATTTTCACTTTGTTGTTATCTTCTGGTTTTTTATTTTAGCTATTTTAAGCTGCAACATATTATCTGTTTTAATAAACGAATGTTCTATTAATAATAATAATACCACTACCACAGAAACAGTCATTTTCGGACCGTCCTGGTATCCAGCTCGATCGTGCAACCTTTGAGACCAGTCTCACCAGTGCTTTTCAGCAGGCGTCTTATTTGGCTGCAACTTCCCGTCATATCGGCGACTGGCTATTCGCTCTACCAATTGCATCTTGCGGTTTGAAGCTAGATGATGAGGCTGTCAGGGTGGCCGTCGGCCTACGGTTGGGCCTTAACCTCTGCGTCCCGCATCAATGCCGCTGCGGAGTACCAGTTGACGCCAGTGGCCTGCACAGCTTCGTCTGTAAGCAAGCACCTGGCAAAACTGCTCGACACCGTGCTCTTAACGACGTGGTTGCCAGGGCATTTTCCGCAGCTGGCATTCGAGCGTCCAAAGAGCCAACTGGTCTAAGCCGCACAGACGGTAAACTTCCAGACGGCATGACACTGATCACATGGTGGGCAGGCAAGCCAGCTGTCTGGGACGTGACAGTCGTATGTACCAGTGCAGGGTCATACTTGACCTCTTCTGCTCGCGAGGCGGGTGCTGCAGCCGAATTTGCACTTGCAGCAAACCGTAAAACGGCCAAGTATGTAAGTCTGGCAGCAAGTTACATTTTCTTTCAGATTGCTGTCGAGACTCAAGGGCCACTGAGCGAAAAGGCACGGCAGTTACTGTGTGACCTTGGTCGGCGAATCTCGGCGTCCTCTGGCGACGACCGGGAAGTGAGTTTTCTTTTTCAACGTGTTTCTGTTGTCGTGCAGCGCTTCAACGCTGTCTTGCTGCACGACAGTTTTTGTGTTGAGTACCGGTCGGATTAGAAGCAATTCCAGCTTCATTTCTTTGTATTCGTTTTTGATCCACCCTGGGAACTGAGTACCAGGGTCTAAAAAATAATAATAATAATAATAATAATAATAATCGCTAAAAATAAGAAAGTGCAATCATTTAAAATTGCACAGATGTTAATAAAATTATTAAACGAAAAATATTACTCACGAGACTCGATGTGAAGCACAACAAAACTTGGTATCAGTCAACAGACTTTAATTATTAAAATATTGTTATTATTGACTTTTTAAACAGAGCTTAAAAATCTTTTTTAGTTATTTTTGAGCAACATGATTTTAAAATCGTGCATATTTAACGGATCGTAACAGATCTCAATTTTAGCTAGTCGATTTAAGTTTTGTATTACGGGTTTGTTAGCTATAGCTATGTTGTGTTACGCGTATATCGTTTCACTGTTGTTTTTTTCGGCGTATAGATCATCAGTTAAGTTTATCGTTGACTTGACGTAATTGAGTTATTGTCCGTGCGTTTGTCATCGACTGTATGAACTCCAGTATTCTATTTGTGTGTGAAGCGTTAATGTATAGTAGGGTCAATTTTTATTTGTGATTTTTCATACATCTATATTATAAAAGTTCTTAGCTGGATTGTCTGTTTGACCTGGGGCGGGCCGCCATGCCGTAGGCACAGGGCCAGTGTGTGTCCGGCTGCCAGTGTCGAGCCATAACTGGCTTGTATGTTGTATTGTTCATTTGTCATGTTTGGCTGCTAGTATGTTAAGAAATTCTTTCGCTTCTTCTTCTTCTTCTTCTTCTTTTGGTCTCACCTGATATGTGATGACGGTCTGGAGTAAAGACGGAGGGAACATTAACACAGCTGTTCTAGTTACTATAGTGCAGTGCAATACTCTTTATATATAGGCCCAGGCTTTTTATCCAACCATAGTACATGTATGAATGTTATGCTGTATTTTGTTTTTTTTTTTTTAAATCATGCAACAGACGTGCATGAGAATAATCAGATTCGCAGTCGGATTTCGCGGTCGACCAGACCTTTGCAATTGCATTGGCTCTGACCACTAGGCCTCTGCCTTGCCAGATGTGGTCCATGACGGACTTATTACGAACAGGATAGTCATTGTGCTGCTGATGTTTCGCAAACTACATTGAGAATTGGATGGATCGTCCGTCGGATAATAATTGTTCATAAAGACAGACACAGCAAGTCACTTTGCGTAGTCGTGATAATTTTACCAAACTTAACATTGTTTGGTTTATTATCATTATCATCATCATCATATTCGTTTATTTGAGGTTGTCAAACGCAACCGACAACATATACGGTACAAAAAATAGATGTAGGCATATAGATGGACATACACACAATACATGCAGGCTAAAATACATTTATATACACAGTCGAACAGTTTTTAGTTCAAGTTATTATGGCTGGTGCAGATTAGAGATGAGAGAAAAACGTAGGCAATGTAGTAGTCTAATGCATATTGCAGTGAGTTAGTACGAATATTTATACAGCATTCGGATCAAATAGTCATCAGCATTTAGGAATTTTGTCTTATTTATTAGAGTCATATTGTGAGAGCGGGTGCGAAGCTGGTATGGAATGTCAATCTT
>Ga0126335_1003131_pt1 | contig 10185 bp, 9 predicted proteins | sample OlaspJWI45metaG_FD_108409 | JGI IMG/M metagenome (GOLD analysis project Ga0126335, IMG submission 108409) | Marine gutless worms symbiont microbial communities from Oahu, Hawaii - Olavius sp. 1 OAHU.JWI-45 metaG | ecosystem: Host-associated > Annelida > Digestive system > Unclassified | place... | reverse complement strand
TTTCTTGTGTTAGTTATGGTGTTTTTTCTATGGGCCTAGTTGCCTGAAATAAACTTAATTGATTATTTGATTGATAACATATTTTCGAATATTTAATTGGCTTGCAATTGGAAAGGTTCTTTTTATACACTGAGAACCAATGTTCACACTTTTAATATTTCTGGGTGCACTACTTATAGAAATTATAACACAGATTGTGAAATACTTTTGAATGAAATACATTATTCCAAGTTGGCTACTGGGAGAAGTTTGCTTATTATAGGCAACTATGTTGGCAAGCAAAATTATAAGAGTTTTTGTGGTTTTCAGAATATGCTGCTATCTGTTTGCAAACAATACCAAAGCCTTGGGAAGAGTGCAGTGGATTTTATGCTGCCATGGTATGTTTGCAGTGTACAGCATCTATGTTTGTAATAATGTAAAAGCTGTTCGTTAGTATGTGACTACATTATCAAAACATTTTTAGAGAACGTAGTGAGATTTTACTTTGTAGTCTTCAGTCTTTCTCAGTGGCATGTTTCAGGGTGATGTTCCACACATTCCACATGTTCTGGAAAGTCCGTGGAATTATATTTTTTATGATTTGTGTTTTGTACATTATAGTGTTTACTTGTCAGAGTTATATACATGTACTTTAATTTCAGGTGGTGTTTTTGGTGTCGCAGTAACATGTTGGTTTTGGCCAGTATAGTTACCCTATGTAGGGCACAGTTAGTACTGGGATGGGTAATGTTTATGAGTTCAAATTGCGTTCGCGTGCTCTGGTATTTAATTATCATTCAGGCTAACTTAGCATGGTCATTCCTCTGGGGTAGTCAAAATGAGTACTGGTTTCAAACTGGGAAGGTGATGGCAGCTTGTGGAAGACGTTTAGTCTAACACTGTCAGTTCAACAACAAAGAAATGGAGATGAGCACAGAGCTAGCTGTGAGAGGACAATGCTGGCTACATATCACAATGCTTTTGTTACTGATATGGTGATCTCACTGGCTGCAAACCAGCTAGCACACATTTGCTGTCATGTTTGTGTGTAGTCAAGATTTGTCAGCCGATCCCCGGCAAAGTTCATTTGGGCTGGCAAAAGTATCAATGATGTTGTGCTCAAGAGTGATGTAATTGTTAACCATTTCCCCAAAGCAAAGTATTTTAGCTCAAAGGTAAGTTGATAAATACTAATTATTTTAAGTCAGCTACTTGAACTTGACTCATATTAGCATTGCAGTACGAATGCCGGATTACACAATATCTGCCATGCAGGACAGTGAATATAATATAACACAAGTTATCATATGAACATAACATAACATATGCAGTTTAGCACAGTAATATACACGCTGCCAAACAGTTGCACAAGGCTTACTGGGTGCCATAAATAAACAAGTGTACAAACCGAATCAACAATCATACATAATATAACGTAAGGCACAACTTAATAGTGATAAATATATACAAACATGCATTCACTTTTTGGCACCGCCCGGGGATCGAACCCGGGACCTTTCGATCCCAAGTTGGACACCCTAGCCACTACTCCACTGCTAGCAAGCATTTCAGACTTGTTGTTAGATAAACTCTGCTGTGTGGTGCTATGATTACATGAACAATATAAACCAAATTTTTGTCCAGAATATATACTAAAAGTATATAACATTTCCAAATAGTCAAACTTTGAAACTGGTATAGTAATGTTTGTTTATTTTGCATTGTTAGGTTTTGTTAACTAACAGTCTTCGAGAGCTTCCATGGCAGAATAGTGCAGATGCGATGACATTCTTTCCAAGGTGTTACATACTGAATGAAGAAGAAAAGGCCGACTTTATTGGTTAGTTAACTCTTTTTGTGTATAAATTATAGCCAGAAGTGGTGCATTGTACTTCATGGTCTGCAGTAATGAAACAAAAACTATTTTTCTCATTCAAAAAAAACACATAACTACAAAATTATCATGTTGCTCTAAAAATGAAATATTTTATGTCTGTGGCTGAGTGGATATTGATTTTGCCACAACAGTTGCTCATAGTGTTCATTTTTCCTTGTATACTAGTGCAGTCAACCTGATGGATGCAAACAACTATTGTTGAGAACTTTCAAATACTGGGTCCAACATTTTTTTACTGTAACTACTGGCATGCACATATTTATTGGACTGATCATTCAGGATTGCATCTGTTATACAGTTTACAAAGAGACAGCTGCTATTGTGCTCCGTCTGTGCCTTATGGCTGTGAGAGTGGTCGGTGCTGTGTTCTTGTGTAGATGACTTTCAGTTGACAGCGAGTATGTCTCTGCTGAAGTTGGTAATTGATTTGGCGGCAACGGCTGTTGACACAGACAGTGATGGAGATCAGCATGAGCTGGTGGCATCATCAGAGTCGACCTCAACAACAACAACAACTACCACTACTACTACTACTACTGCTACTACTACTACTACTACTACCACAACTGCCGCTACTAGTACCACTACAACTGATGTGGATCACAATGTTGATGAAGTAACCGTGACACAGTCTACACCTGATGACATGGATATGAGCAGTGAAGTCCAGCAGCAGCAGCATGATGCTGCCGATGACTTCTGTAATGATGATGCCAATGACGATGATATCGTAACTGACTCGGGTTGTTGCTTTGAAGACAATGACTACGATGTAGACTTGACTTGTGATGGCACTGACTATATGCCTGCCTACAAGACTGATATTCAGAAAGGTAAATTGCTTTGTTTAGTGACAGCTGCTATGCTGTATGCAGGAACAATGGCAGCAGATCAGGAGAATGACATTTGCTTTCAGGGTGGCCATGTGACTACTTCGCTGGAAAACATATGGAAAAACTGGAAAATTAAGAGATTTCAAACAAAGTCAGGGGATAGAATATCAGATTAATTGTGCAAGTGAAGGGAATCAGTAAATGGTTTTTTGCAGTTTCACTTTTGAATGAAGTTGACATATTGAGCCATTTATGTCTTTGAATAAACCAGGCCACGTGGTCTGGGAAACGGCTACAAACTACAAATTGTTTATGAAAACTGCAGTTACAAAACGATTTTTAAGTCTTCCCAGCAAACACAACTGTGCAGTTTCTTGATTTTGTTAGAAAAAATTACATTTCATATGATAATGGGTTTAGTTGGGTAAGTAAAAGTTAAGTAAACTGGATATAGCAGTTTGTGAACTTCACCTCACCGCTACGGGAAATCACATACCATGTGGTATCACACAGTGTTACCTGCCACCCGGCAGAGGTGACTTTCCCGCCTTTACCCTAGCCGAAGCTGGTACTCGATTTAGCTACCCCGAAGGGATGCAAGGTCGAGTTGACCTAGATGGGGTGATAGTTGTAAACTGTAGTGTAGGCTGAATGGGCAAGCAGGTCAAAGTGTGGGTGTCACTCGACTGAATGCGAGTTGTTATCCCTCACTTGTGACTATGCACTGTGATAAGATATGAACTATTTTTATACAGTTGTTCCTGATTTGGAGTCAGTGGCAAGACAAAGAAAGGGAGGCCAGGTGCCAGCATCAGCAGTGGAACTGGCATCGCAGTATTGCATGAGATATATCCGCAGTCGATGCCATGAGGATCTTGACAAGGTATTGTTTATTTTGTTAACTGAAAGCTATTGCAGTGTAGTAATCATTTACATCAATCAATCAATCATTTATTTGTTCAGAATCACAGATATAGCACAGTACGACAATAAAAACATGAACTCTGAACAAGACACACAGGCTCATGACAAGCTCTTATGCATATCATTGATTGACATGATATGCAACATATTTCACTGCTGGATGAGTTCATTATTAGAAATTACTGAGTGAATCTGTCACGTCAGAGTTTCTAGTAGCTTTCAGCCAATCACTATGTATAATATGTGTGTGCCTGTGTGTGAAACAGCATAGCTAGGATCTGCAGGTTGGGAGGGGCAAAGGCCACAAAGCTGGTAAGAGTGTTTAGTACTTTAGTAATGTGACCTATGTGGTTTGTTAGCAGTAGTGTGACAAACAATGTAGATGGTAATGTGACTGTTTTGTCATTGTGTTGTTGCAGCACAGAAAACCTCTGACACAAAGTCAGCGAGATGAACTGCTACGCTGGTGTTACCAAGCATCACAGTCAGTATTCATCACATGCACACACAGCTGACCTTTTCCCTTCAGTAAAGCTCCTCACAAATATTGGAGTTTAATGCTGGCTGAGTGGCTGAATGTACTGCAAGTACTTGCCACTTGGGTGATAGGTGGTCTGGGTGGGTTATGGAAAAATCTTCACGAAGGTAGAGTTGAATCATGAATGGAGTATGACGAGGGTCTCTACAACCTATCTGCCATTAATACTTTTACATTCAACATTGAAATTTATTGACTTAGTGCACTTTGGCAGACAAAATCTAACATTTAATTTCTGTAATGTTATAGTATATTCAATACAAATTTTACAAGCAGTACTGGAGACATGTGATGTTATTTCTAGTTATACACAACCTTTTGGCAGTAAATATAGAGATCACAAAACCTCTCTAAAAGTTGAAGCATTTTTGGAAGGTGACCACCCTTTTTCCACCGATCTAATGATGACCTCTAGTTTGAAAATCTGCTGAGGCTTTGGCACTGGTTGCACAATACAGTGACTGATGTGCTGTAGTGATGGTGCGACGGTTGATGTTGATGCCAACAAGATCCCAGAGTACCGACAAGTGCTTAAGCACATACAGACATTGTGGCCGCAGTATGACATTGATGGCTTTCACAACATGTGGATTGTCAAGCCTGGGGACAAGTCTAAAGGCGTTGGTAAGTGTTTGTCCAGTAATGCGAATAGTTTGAATAGTGTGTTTATGTTGTATGTTAGGACAGATATGCAGATGCATACCTGACACCATATATCACAGTATATCACAGTGGTTCTACTCTATAATTGTATTTCATTAAAGCTTTTTATATGTATTCACAAAGCTATCCTTCATTTTTTATAAGTGAATTTTAGTTATTGTGGGTCATAAGAACTATCAACATTTTGGAACGGTTCAAACCATAATGCTAAAGTGAGCCCAGACCACTTCTCATTCTCTTCTTAATTAATTAATTAATTAATTAATTTTATTAGAACATTATTTTTAGGAAACAGAAACTTGTTTTATCAATGAGCTATTGACTTGAATTTATGAATGTTATCCATATGCATGTAACTGGACCATACTGGAAGAACTAGTGTCATGTTTAACTGCCCACCATGGAGGTAAAGATGAAGATTAAGATGTATTCATTACTGGACACTGGTGATGAACAGGCTGTGATGTACGAATTGTTTTATGATTGCATCATGTACAAATCATTTTGTAGGTATATCATTCTGTGATAGTCTGCAAGAAATACTCCAGTACATTGGCAACCCAGCTACACAGGACTATATCGTTCAGAAGTATATCGGTATGATTTGCAGTGGCTAATTTTGATTTGTCTGTCGTAGTGATGCAGTGATCAGTGAAACACAATGGTCAGAGTTTTGTGGCACCCAGTATTCAGCTGCTCTGTGGACAACAGACACCACTACATTTGGCCAGTTGTCAGACTGCTTGAAATCGAGCATCACTGGCCATGGAATGATGTTTGCTATTTTGCTGTGACTGATTTGACAGTTGATCTGAATATCTGTTCACATTTGATAATGGCATTTAATATCAATCTGTCTGCAACAAATACTTGTTGTACGTGATGTAGTGAAAAGATGAAAAGTCTAAGACTGCGTTCAGTTAATCAGTGATGTTTTGTGTTGCGTTGCAGAACGACCGATGCTAGTCTACAACTGCAAGTTTGACATTCGTCAGTGGTTCTTGGTGACTGACTGGCTGCCACTGACTGTCTGGTTCTACAAGGACAGTTACATGCGCATCTGCTCGCAACAGTTTAGCTTAAACTGTTTTCATGAGTACGTCTGCTGCATTTGTACCGTAGATTTCATATTAATACAGACAGTTAGGTATCTCTAGTGGACAGAAATGCTTCAAGTACACTAGTATCAAGTACGAGTGGAATTACAAGTACGTGACAGTAGAAATTCAATCAAGAGTCACGCACACACAGCAACAATAGGCGTAATTTTTTTTATAAAATCTGTATTATGTTACATGTGTTTCCACAATGCAACAATCTGCTAGCTTTCTCTGTTACGATTTCTATTAGAAACACATCCACAGGCGATTACGACAGTCATTAAGAGCTCTCCGAGGATGTCAGGGACTGGATCAGCTGCTAAAAGAGATTGCTATAGACGTACACTTATCAGTTAAACCGAGCCGACAGGTTTATTACAGGACACATGATCATAGCAGATGGCTGTCTGCAGTGAGTGAACCCTTTCAACTTGCAGTTATCAAGGACGAGTAGCAAGCACTTATGGTGTTGTCTAGAGATAACGTGCATAGGAGGAAACCTGTTCAGGATCCACTGCTGGCAAGCAGTGAAATTGGTGTCTTAATGCGGGATGAGATAATGATGCATCACTGTATCTAACAGAGTGTGAAACGCTCCATAGGCCATAGCTCCAGCATCTGCATCTCCAATCACTTACAAACGACTTAAAAGTGCTATTATTTTTATAGAAAATTGCCACACCATGGTTAAAACTACGAGTACATCACCCACGAGTACGAGTACAATTTCTAAAGATTTGTACTTGTAACTCGAGTACAAGTATAAGTACCAAGTATTACATCTCTGCTAGTGGGAGGCAAAATTTTCTGACGGGGGACACATTTCAGCTCGGAAGAAGTTGCAGTTGCTCAGAAAAACTGTTATTACACTGATATCAAATTGGCCGGATTTTGCGACTTACCTACCCCTGTCATATTTAACGCCTTCAATGAGGGGGATCCCCTTGAGCTATTGGGTTTGTATTTGGTGTGGGAAAACTAGAATGCTAGACTACAATGCGGTGAAGATCGCATGATGATTGATTCAGTCATTTGGGCACAATACATTAACGTGATGACACACAAACGGCCATGTAACGTGACAGGCACACAGCCACATCACCATAGCAAATGCCATGCCAACGCAGTATGCATTAGGTGGCAAAAACTAATTTGTATTGAATTGTGTTATTACATGCAGGTCTATTCACTTGTCAAACGTTGCTGTGCAAGAGAACTACATAAACGGTAAACGTTCCGAGAAGGTACCTGAAAACAATTTTATGACAAGTGAACAGTTGAAGGAATATCTCGGGTAGGTTTGCCGTTTACATTACATTTTTGTGGTTGAACATTCTGCTTTGCAGCATTTCTGTTGGTGTAGTTTTTCTTTTATCAGCACATAGCTTTTGGGCTTCTAAGTTAGTTTTCTCACAGTAACGATTAAAGTACATTAATTTCTGACTTGAAGTTGTACGACTTGCAAATAGTTGCACAATTCTTTCATTGTGACTTTCCTTTGTTGTTTTTGAACTGCAGTTTTTGACAGTCTGTTGTCTATTTGTGTGTTGTAATTGTAATTTTAAATTGTTAATTTGTACACATTTGCCTCATGCCTTCATGTCCCATCCCATTCTGCATATTATCCTGTTGTAAATTCTGTGTTTTTAACAGAATTAGTGAAAGCTTGCTTGTGATATAAAACGAACTCCTGCTTTATACGAGTGCCAAATGCTGCATACTGGGATGCTGTTGAGCAGTGATTGATGATACATTTAACTGTACCTGCAAATACTGCATTATACCTGCTTGATTGTGGCTGTGAATTCTGTGACCTGATCATACTGTTGCAGTGAAATAGGTGCTGCGTCAAAGTGGGATGAAGTGATATATCCAGGCATGAAGGCTGCCGTCATCAACACTATGATTGCTACACAGGAACGCAGCGAGTCCAGAAAGGTTCCTGCATTTGTGATATATAGCCAACAGACGTGAATGATAAGTAAGTAAGTATGAGTGGAGCCGGCCTCAGTGCTGACTGTGGCTATAGAAACCTTGGTGATGCTACGTCACCTACAGAGCAACAGAACCTGCCAGGCCAGCTTAATTTGCCACACTTGACAATTACGATATCAAATGTCAAAGATTTATTATAGCAAGTAATAAACTGTTCTTGTGGTGATGACGATAATACGCACTCAGCATGGATATATTTCTAGTCCGCATCGCATTGCATGAGATGTGGAGTATTTTGATCAATGATCCTGTAGCATGGTGTGTCTTTCAGTCTGCAAAACCAGCTGCATGGATCAAGGTCCTGTTAGGGGTGGAGAATCTTGGAGATCCAATGCACATTGTATTAGATAGTGGTCCCAGTCCGCCATGGTGAGGGAAGGAGATGGGATTCAATGCAACCCTCACCAAATTACTTAACCACTTGTTGCGTGTGCTAACACAGAATGAAATATTTATGTTGAAAGGTGCGTGACTAAACATGTTTTATGGTGCTAACAATTTTCTTATTAATTGACAGTGTGTGCAACTGTGCATGTGTTCAATTTTTGTGCAGAATGCTTTTGAGCTCTACGGTGCCGATTTCATGATATCTGAGAATTACACTCCATGGCTGTTGGAGGTAAATTCTTCGCCGGGAATGTTGCCTTCTTCAGTCGAGAAAACTAAACTATGTGCAGCCGTCATAAAAGACACAATTAAAGGTAATTTCAGCATTTGTTTCGTTGTTTGAAAACACTACCTGTAGTTCTAATGGCTTAATAGTGACATTGCTTGCACCTGCATCATTAGTCACATGAAGTCCCATGATGAAGTCTCACCATGGCCAGCTTGTGTATTGGTCACAAAATCCACTGCAGCCTGGACTGCAGTGCATACCCTTATAGCAGTACCTAGCAGACTCAGCCTTCTCAGTTTGAACTAACGGTAGGCCTACATGTGTCTGCCTGTGTTAGTTGTTCTCGATCATCGAGCGAACAGTTCGTCTTCCACTGGACGTTTTGAGCTCATTTACCGAGCCACAACGAATCCCATCATGAAAGGCAGTGACACGCGGTTCATCGTGGAGGGGCAGCGAATCAACAAGACCGATCTGCAACGCTACTTGACCATCGACCGCAAGGCAATGCGACAGCAGGAGCAGGCTGAGAAGGCAGACAGAGAGGATGAGGCAACTGGGACGTCATCAACAGGTGCTCGACGACACAGCTGCAATATCAGTCTGGTGCAGCTGACCGAGTCTTCACATGGTGTGACTGGTGATAGCGAGTCTGGCACTGAGGCTTCACTGCACGAACCTGTACACAACGCCAGTGTGCTAGCGTCTACATTATCACACTCTCAGGAACGCTCTGCAGCTCATAATAGCTCTCATAAAAATGACAAAATCTATCGAGGACTGCGGCATAGTACTGTCCAGATTTACAACGGACGATAACCATATCTGCCAGCTGTTTTGAATGGTTTTCAGAGGGTAAGCAACTTGAATGTTGCAAACTTGTTATAATCGTGCAATATGTTTTTCTAATAGCTGAACAGTCTGCAATGGCATGTTCGTGCGAGTGTGGCAGGCACATGCCCACAAACAGTACAACACAGTTTGGTGGTTACAAGATTGATTGTCAAAATGTGAGTCAGGGTGGAAGCAGGCAAAGAGGGAGGTCTGGCGGCAGATGCAGCGACTGGCTCCGCTGTTCATATTCATAATGTTCATAATAATTTAGTTTATACAGTTAAATCATTTGGACCTTTCTGGGGACTTTGCTCTTTAACCACAACCAGGAACTCTACTTCTGGACCCATTTGGCATTGCTCACCATTGGTTCATTTTTCTTACTGTTTACTCTCATTGGTTTTCCCCAAGACCCATCCATCAAATTGTGGCTGTGATATTGGTAGATGGATTGTGGAAATGTAAATGAACCAGTACAATGACCAATACAGCATTTTTGCATGCTGCTGAACATAAAAACTTTTCCAAGTGGAAAAACAAATGTCTGTTTATGGCGACTGTTTGCTCTTACTTTGGCTGTCACACTTTTCCACGTGTTTGGTTGTACATGCTCACATTTCACTCTTTCACACAACTGTAAAGTAAATTTCACATTCCTGTGTATGTGGTGTGTTTTGATATCATTGAAAGTATAAGCTTATAACCCATTAGGAAACCTAAACTCCGGGCACAGCCCGGAGAGCGAAGCTCATTAGAAGGCGTGCATGTATAAAGTGTCGAGCGGGACGTTAAACATCACTTCG
>Ga0126335_1003130_pt1 | contig 10185 bp, 5 predicted proteins | sample OlaspJWI45metaG_FD_108409 | JGI IMG/M metagenome (GOLD analysis project Ga0126335, IMG submission 108409) | Marine gutless worms symbiont microbial communities from Oahu, Hawaii - Olavius sp. 1 OAHU.JWI-45 metaG | ecosystem: Host-associated > Annelida > Digestive system > Unclassified | place... | reverse complement strand
ATTGGCTGGCGACACTAGGCTTGCGTCGTTAGCCCTAGTTATTAGCCTAATAGTGTTGACTGTTGTTGTTTTAAGCGTGTTTTATGTAGTACTGCCGCGTGCGCTTTACGGTTTTATGGCGTTTTATGGTTTTGTGAATTTTGTCTGGATGGATCTATGTAGCCAGCGTGCCAGCGTGGTAAAGAAATGTATCGAGAGGAGTATAATTTTATTTAAACACTGAATGGGAAAAATAAAGAAGCAGAATTGGACCTGCGCACGTAGGAAAACCTGTAGAGCGCGTGTACACACTGTTAGCGGGCAAGTTGTGTTTAGATCTCCTGTCCACACGCATGCACCTGATACAGCAGAGGCTGCTGCCAGATTGGTTGTCAGTAGAATGGTAGCATTGGTTACTACAGGACATGAGAGTACAAGAAACGTGATTCGCGGTGCTATACAGGGTGCTAGCGAAAGCACACTCGCAGCTATGCCTAGCAGAAGAACGCTGTCCCGTCAAGTTCAATTACGTGCTCGTTGTAGACTAAATCCTACACCGCCAATACCTGTGCAGCGAAGTGGATTTGGAATTCCAGATAAATATACCAAAACGGCAGCATTAGGTCTTCGTTTTTTGCAGTACGACAGTGGCATAGACGATGCCGATCGTATACTCATATTTGCATCTGATAAAAATCTGGATCTTTTGGTAAGACATCGACAGTGGCTTGCGGACGGAACTTTCAAATGTTCCCCATCAGTCTTCTATCAGTTGTTCGTTTGTGACTGAATGTCGTCTGTGCATTGTACGTAAGCTGCTTGTCATTTATCAGTTGTCGTCAGCTAGATGTCGCGAGTGAAATGTCAGTAGCCACTTTTCGCCAGCCTACTGTCATCAGCACATAGTTGCCCGAGCAACTGACGTAGAACCGTTGTATATTGACAGTTCTGCCTCACATTTGCCAGCATTACGTGTCTTCTTTCACCAAGTTTGAACTGTACAGCTTTTCACTCTTCAATTATGAGCCATTTTATGTTACCTCTGAGCTAAGTGTGGTTTAGTGACTTTGAATTTTGATATTTTGACATAATAATTACAGTATGTGTTTTATTCCAGTTGCAAATGCTTTTTGCCAGGAAAATGGTATGTCATTGTTAGCTAATTTATTAATCAGCTGACATAATTTAATCTCATTGTGAGCAGGTGTCCTCAGCTTGCCAAGCTGATGCATTGAATATTCGTAGTGAGGCAAGCATTATTGGATGTCTCAGTCTGTTGGTTTATGTCATTCCGAACATGTCTGACAAGATGCTTCTTGATGTTTTGCCGGTAATTAACTTCCCATTCATAGTTCATAGTGTAGTCTATTGTATGCATGTGTTGAAACTTCTGGCATAATTATTTTATGAGGTAGTTTAGTTGCAGCTGTTGAATGTTTTGGTCTGGTAGGTCTTTTAAAATGTCCCAATGCTGTTTAAAATAGTTTTCTTGGTCTACTTTTTGCTATTCCCAGATTCACGTTCAACTAACTCTGTTGCTGCACAGTGTAGAGATCACTGTTGAATAAAGTCTTAACTTGAAGGTTGATATGTTTCGGTGACAGAACCAACTACACATCATAGTTTTAAAAATAAACCTCTGGAATGAATAAGTGATGTTTGACCGTATGACTATTCTAAATCATGCACGGTGGATTGTGGTTCTGTATTGAACCTTGCATTGGCTAGGTCATTTGTGCTATTAGTCATGCAGTCCATGCATATGTTACTTTGACAGTTGAGATGTGTGTTTACTGTTTACTGTGTGTTACTGCAGACGCCACTGATCAACGAGATCTTGCTGCCATTAATCAAAGACAGCACGTCTGAGGAACGAACTTATCCATCAGGAAGCCTGTCTCGTCGAACAGTTGCCTGCAAGCTGTCAAATGTCTTGTATGTCATTGCACAGCGAATTGGCATTGAGTTATTACGACAGCATCTCACAGAGCCACTTCAACTCTTCTTTACTGTCTTTAGTGTCAGTTTATCAAGCTCAGCTCAAGCCACTGCTGCCGAAGCAGCTAGTAGTAGTGATGTGGTGAAAACTGATGGTGATTATCGGCAAACTTCTACCAGTCACAAAGGTATCAGATGGTTGATGCAGTCGGTCAGTGAATTGGGCTTATTTACTTCGTGTAACGAAGTAAGTAAGTAAATCTGACGATTTATACATAGTGCCTAAAGCAGTTACAAAGCACTGCAGCCTCAGTGAAACAAGTGTGCCTTCAACAGATACCTAAAATGTGTATAGTTGTTAATCAAACACTATGTGTTACCCATTATTGGCAGTGCTTAATGAATGACGGTAGAATAAGCTGTTGTTCTTATTGTTGGGAGTGCATTACAAGTGTATTTCGTTATTGTTACTGTCTTTGTTCAAAAACCATTCCAGTTCAAACCTACGGAGGCTGTAGATCGTCATTATCATCAAAATTCTTTGTTAAGAGTTGATAACCACAAGTAATACATCACAGTTTATACACTTGTATAAACCATACGTTAAAAAAGTTAAATAGATAAAATTATGTAGGAACATGTGCATATGGTAATAATCTTTGTATGGGGTATGTTATGTATTTGTTTGTTTATATTGAATCTCATACAATAGCAGTGCCGGATTAAGACCAAATTGGGCCTGATGCTGCTGCCCAGAAAAGGGCCTATTTTCTTCTGGGCATTCAAGAACCCTAGCTTGCGACACAATCACCCTTTACTGAAGTTACTGAATGCGGGGGAACGACATATAGTAGTATGGTACAATTTGACTATAACATCAAACTGAATACCGTACCATCAACAGAAAAGGTCTGAACTGTCTAATTGCTAGAAAAAATAATTTCAACAATTATTTGTCATGACTCAAAGCAAATTTCAAGCAATTGCACCAATAGAGCAAACTGGAGTAGTAAGTAAGTAAGTAAGTAAGTAAGAAAGACAGAAGATTGTGCACAGCGGCTAAGAGCAAGAATCGAGATCCTTAAGCCTATAGCTTTTCCTTGATCTTTTCATTGCTCAATGACGTTGGTTGCAACAGAAATCCGAATATTTTTTAAATATCGTCATAAGCCTTCAATCGTTTTTTCAGTTAAGTCAACTGACTGCCGATCATGCAACCAAAAATAGAGAGAAAAAATTACCCGTCCACTCCGAGGGCCTATATCGCGAATGGGCCTGACGTTGCAGCATCAGTAGTACCCACATTAATACAATGTTTGAATGATAAAGTCATGTTCGTTCAAATAGGTGTTTTTGGTATAAAAGATTTATTGTTCTACCTCTAATATCTTTAAGAGAAGTACGTGTGAAGTACATGGTTACTGTTGCTCCTAATGTGCTCGAATAGAGAATCGTCATCGTCGCTGAAAATGTCAGAAATCGGCACACTCTTGTCACTGTAACCCAGGTGCTTACAACGACTTAGAAATCTGTCAAGTTCCACACAGTCTACTGCCAAGTAGGCTCCAGATCATGCTGTTGGCCAGTAAAAATACTCCTCCCAGAAAGACTTTCAGTTGAGACCCTTTCGAGCCGGGGACTACCGTCTAACCCTTATACATATGGAAAATGACCACTAGAATGCTTATGTGAATGTGATTGAATACTGGATTGAATGTCAGACCTATCTGATGGTGGTTTTCGTGGCACATGTCTAGGTGGCTAAGTTGCATTGATTTGTGCAATTTGAGTTTGTATATTGCAGATGATGCTAGTGTGACTGAAGTGGATGCTGACGGCATGTCTTCAAAGATCACTGCAGTTGACAGTGTTAAAAGGATGCATCGTCGCAACTCGTCGCTGTCTAGCCTTCGATGTCATAGCCTATCACCGACAAAACAAGGTCTGTTGTTACTTGGATACCAATTTTGATGGCTGCAGTGTTGAAAAGATGTCACACACTCCCCATTTTGGGCGTTGGTGTGACAGTCTTTGCATATGACCCGCCAGCCACTCATCTCTGTCTGGCCATGAGTAAATGAGTGAGCAAAAGCTGGAGAGTACACAGACACACCACATGATGCATTAGCCCCATATGTGTGGTTTGTAGTGTAAACTGATGTCTGGCTGATTAGTGCTGATTATTGCCTCCAGATTACTGCCTCCAACTTGTGTAAAGAGGAACTTGAATTTCTCGTGCATAACAGCATTATTAGCAGGACGTATTAGTTTTTACAGGAATTTTAAGGCAACAACTGTGACGTCGTGAAAAGTACTGGAAATGGGTTGCTATATAGAGTGGTCTATAAAAACGTGGCGTTGTTTTTTGGCATACCACTACCATATACACAATTTTTTTAAACGGACCCGTATGATTTTTGGCAGAACTTGATCAAAACAAGCCAGCTAGGCATATTTTTTTGGCACAGAAAATCATGAAGCTATTGCCTATTAGTCTTGCCTAGATAGTTTGGTATTGGTCGAGAACCACCTGCATGGTTGCTGTAGCAACCACAGCATCATTGCAAAACCGCACGCTGGTCTACTGCGCAAGTTCGAAAATGGAGCTTCTTACAGTCTTCACTGATAATTAATGTTGTTTAAAACATTTCGTCTGTCCACACAATGCAAGATATCATGAATAGCGAGTGTTCAAAGTGTTGTCTTTTAGCTTGCTTGCTCCACTGGTCTATTGCCTTGTTAACAATCTGTTCAAAGTCAGCCCAGACTTCCAACAGTCGCTGCTTCTGGGCCATGTCACGTACTGGCTTCTTGTATGCTTCTGCATGCAGCTCCAAGTCTTGTACTCAACTGTGTTAAGGTATAGACTGATTGGTGGCCACATATCTGGTGAAATAAAGTCGGGTGTTTCTTGATGCAGGAAGTTGACTGTCAAATGTGCACGGTGTACCGGTACGACACCGGCGCACAGGCCTACTGGTAACCCGTTTAAACACAACTTAAGCAAAACACTTTTTTAATTAAATTTGTGCGCATCAAGTGATATTGATATTAGAGCATTTTGGTGGAGTTAAAAAGTGATGCGTGTTTCCTAAGAAACTGGATTGCCAAACTTGCGCAGTAGACCAGCATGCTGTCTTGCAATGATGCTATGGTTGCTGTAGCAACTATGTAGGTGGTTTTTGACCTATACCGAACTTTTTAGACAAAACTAGTCGGTAATAGCTTCTTGATCTTGTCTGCCAATAATTATCCACAGCCAGCTTGTTTTGGCAAAGTTATGCTAAAAAATCGTATTGGTCTGGTTCTTTTGAGACACAATGTATACCTATTGCTAAGTACAATTCAGGATTAGGATTACGATTGCTGATGCGAGAGAAGATGTTGCAGTGTTAAAGCATGTAGTTGCCATCCTGTTTACTGGGATGTTTCACTTAAGCTCCCCAAAAATAATTTTTTCAAACTGCATTTGTGTAATGTATTAATTTGCTCACCACAGAGGATGCTGGTGGCAACAACGAGGTTGAAAACGTGACGTGCAAAGACAAGAAGAAAATTGTGGAGGAGTTGAATGAAACATTTACATCGACAATGGCATATACTGTTTACATTGCTTTTCTGCAGCTTTTTGGCAGGTGATTTTTTAATCTACATGTTAATACAAAGTTTCTGTTTGTGTGTGTTTTATTAGTGAAGATTGAAGTTTGTGATATAATTTAAATGTATGTATAAGTGTGCCAGTGTGTCAGTTTTAACATTTAACATTTGGACGTTTATATAATGTTGTTTCAGGGCCACCCCACATTAGAGCCCGGTTTATATTCTGCTTGTCCTTTTGCTTGTAATGCTTTTATGCAAATTATTTTGTCATGCGACAATGAATAGTCAATAATTTGGTTAAAATATTTATTTTGTAATTACATGCGAGAGCAGTGTTGAAGACAAAAAGTCATAGTTTAATGGCACTAGATCACACAAAGTTTTAATGTCACCCTCTCTGTCATGCCACTTCAGCTATGAACAGTTCAAGTGATAGCTGGAGACATTTTTATTTGAACATTGAGAGCACCGCACTCTGTGACAGATTTAATATGTAACACCCTAGAACTAGAGGACTCCTTACTTATTAGAAATTAGTTGGACATTTAAGTTCAGTTGTATCCAAATGTATACTAGTATTGTATCCTGCTGTTATTCAGTGCATATATGAGTGAACATCTATCGAACGACAGTCTGCTACGAAGCCTCTGTTCTCAGCATCGTCCCAGTTCATCATCTACAAGCTCTTCATCAGGTTACTTTCTTAGATTGCTCTATAACTATCAAGTCTGATTTATTTTTCTTGATACTTAGACTTACTTAGACTTAGATCCTCCCACTCCTGTGGGAGTATTGGGCGATGAAGCTTTTCCAATCACTGCCTATTCTGCAAATGCAAGATACTTGTTCATCTTTTTTATTTCACTATTTTCACCATTACAAACCCATGTCAGCAAATGTATTGTTAACACTTGTAGAATGCATATTTGCACTAGCTTTGTCTGGTGTCACAAGTATCTCTACGTTTCTAGACTGTACAAAACAAAAACTGATTTTTCAAGTGTAATCAGGGTACATGTTAATGTCACTGAGATAAGATGTGCATTACTGCGCTTGTGATGTGTTGAAACTGTGTTGAGCAGGCAAGCCAGACAAAGGTGCACTGACTGACAGTGGTGTTGGCACGACGTCCACGAGTGATGCAGACAGTCACGATGATAGCATTGCAGTTGAGGGTGATAAACTTGTCATTAGACAACAGCCGCTGCCTGCTGCTGCTGCTGCTGCTGCTGCTGCTGCTGCTGCTGCTACTGCTGCTGAGCCATCTGCTAATGACACAGTGAGGTATGACCATACATGTTATCATTTCACACTGTGATTAACTTTCGTTAACTGAATTTGAATATACCTGTTTGCATTGTTGTTCTGGACTAGATTGCACTGCATTTCTACTGAGAGTTGTTGTTGACAATTGCTGATTTTTATAAATAGTGGTAGATGCAGTACGATTTATATACATCATGATATGGAAATATTCACCATACACCCCAAAACCAGCTGCACCAGATTAAAATTAAAAATTACTGAAAATAAAACTGAAATAAAATTCAATGAGCACACAAAACCAAAAGCGCAGTGTCTATGAAGTCAGTCCAGTAGGTGAAATTGATGAAAGTAAAAATGATTAGCTAGCGTGTGTGAAATGTCTTGGATGTAAAATTTTAAGTATTGCCTTAGTTATTGCAGAAAAGATGATTTGTTTATTAGCTCACAGATATAACAGCTGAGTGAGTGAGTGAGTGAGTTAGTGAGTGAGTAGAGGCTTAATGTCTCACTTGACACTTTACAGGTCATTTCGGGGACAATTTTTACGCACCAGATGACCTAACCAACAATGTCAAAGAACTGATGGAAGCCAGTTGGCCACTGAGATAAGCTTCAATCCTACAAGAACCACTCCACTGTGTTACAATATGAACTGTAGGCAACCGCATCAAGGCTAAGTACAGGGTAAGGATCCCAGTGTGAAAAAAACCCAATCTGCTGGAACTATATGCTGCCTAGAACATCGCGCAACAAGAGTGAGGCACAATACTATAGTAACTAGAGCAGCTATGTTAATATGCCCACTTTTACTCCAGACCATCATCAGTAATCAGATGAGGTCACGGTGGTTGAGGGGTAGCTAATGATACGGCATGGTTACTAATGATATAGGACCGAAGTATCTGATGCAAAGACATGGAGACATCTGCGAGGCAACTGGCTTGCATACTGGGAACATGAGGTCGGTCGAAGTGATCGTAACACAGCATTCCAAGTGAAACAGATCGCCCTGCAACGCTTTATTGGTATGCTGACTGTATTCATTCTCTATTACTGACATGTTTGTATAGTCTAGTCCACTATGTACCACTATGTATGCTGGCTGTGTTCATTCATGGTTACATGGCAGTAATGAAGTAATGAAGCTTGATTGCAAGAAGCCCAGTTTTTTCTTTATATTATTTTTTATTTATTAATTAGCACATCATAAAATCCGTACAATAATCAGCATTTATAATAATTACGAGACGGTGCTAATTGGATGTAAAGAGTCGAAGAGCACTTACAGATGCCCACAGTGAAAACTACACACAAAGTCCGCACACATATACGAATAGACACCTACATACATTAAAAAGAAAAAAACACATGGTGGGGATCCATAACAATAATAGAAAGGTTTAAAAAACACGGCTCATGTCAGTTAAGAACACGTTGGCACAGTGATAAAGCAAAATACAAATTCTACAGAGGATACAAATGCTAGTATCTAGTGTATCTCCTTAAGTCACAGTGAGTCAGTGAGGTTTTGAATGCCTATCTGTGGTGGCAGTTCATTCCTGTGAAATTCTCTGAGAAAAATGCTTACGTATATCGATGACAGAATGCTCAGGGAAGTCTTGCCTGTGTGTGATGCTGTCCCGGCATAGTTTAAAAAATTTATCTGTGTCCAGATCCCTGATCCAAACCAAAAATTATTTTGGTTCGGTGAATATGGCCTTCAGCCTTCACAGCTCAAGACCCTCTAGATTTCGTGCTTCCAGTCGCTGAGTGTAGGTTTTATTTCAGTGTTCTTAGTGCTTTTTCATTGTTTGTGTGAGATTATGATAATAAATGTCATTGTCTTGAAATTTCTCATTTTGTGTAACTTTCATATAACACTAGGAACACTGTTAATGTGTGTTGTAACAGTTATTTGAGCTGATAGACTGTGTAACTGCAGGTCACAAGGCTGCAATACGAGCTATATGTGTGCTTGAGAGCGAGAACTCTTTCATAACAGCTAGCAAAGACAGAACTGTACGACTGTGGTCTCTGCGTAACTGTTCTGATGGCTCTGCAAGGTCTGCTGTGCCTTAGTTGCCAAGAAAATTTATAGAAGTTGTTTTTCTAGTGTGCTTGGAGCTTTTTTCTGTGAACTGATGACTTGACTAGAAGTGAAACATAGCCTACTAAAAATTTTGGCTGTTATATTTTTCAATATAAACATTTAATTGACTGTGTTAAATTTTGCTTCAGTTAATGCTACAGCGATGACTTATTTGGTAGCTAACAGATATAGCATATGACATTGTAATAACTTGAGCAACTGTATTGCCTTAGATGCTGCAGAAACGTTATACTTGAGAATTCTGTTGTTGCAGATGTTTAAAACTATGATGATTGCAGTCAGTCATATTTTACAGTTAGTGCCATTTATCTGTCAGTCAGGTGATGTAATCTTAGTGAAGGATACAGTATTACTGCTATGCAGCGTTGGGTCACAGTGGACATACACACATCACAAGAAGCCGCTACAGAGCATCGGTTTTATGGAATCAGTGCGTCTGGTGACATCAAGTGATGGATCATTACATGTGTGTTTCAGTGAACTGAGTATCCTTTGTATGCTGTAACAGATTGTTAGCAGTTGCTGGTTTTACTGTAAGAAGTTCACTGAAGCAGAAATTTTTGTTGCACGAATCGAGTAAAAGTTAGACTTTATGTTATGTAGGGACACTTGTCTTGAGCAAATGTCAGTCAGATCTGCAGACAGCATACTGAGCGTTATTTACTAAGTGTATCTCGGAACAAAGCTTTTGTGGGGATAAACATTTTCGGGTCTGCAGGGCTAGAATGTTAGCTGCCGTCAGTTAACTTGCTTGGTAACTGCCACTGCATAGTGATATCTTACAAGATCTGCCTGCTGTAGCTGTTGTGTGTCTTGGTGACTTGGGTTGGCAGCTGGTGACCCTGTTAAGAGATAAGTTATAGCCACTTTTTCTGTCAGCACTTATACCGGGCGCAGCCCGGGCCATGCCGTAGGCATGGCCGGCTGCAGCCATAGTAAGATCGCGCGCATAGCGCGCGTAGTATTTGTATTGTATGTGGCCGTGCTTCCTAGTCTGCAGTTTTTGACTGTCACGAAAACTGTAACGAAATGCTGCCTTTCGCGAAGCGAAAGTCTGCCTGTCACGAAGTGATGTTTAACGTCCCGCTCGACACTTTATACATGCACACCTTACATAACGAGGTTTAACGTCCTCTCATCTCTACGTCGCTTGCAATGAGTTCTGGCTGTCACGAAGTGATGAGTAGAGGTTTAACGTCCCACTCGACACTTTATACATGCTGCCTTTCGCGAAGCGAAAGTCTGGCTGTCACAAAGTGATGAGTAGAGGTTTAACGTCCCACTCGACACTT
>Ga0126335_1003129_pt1 | contig 10188 bp, 7 predicted proteins | sample OlaspJWI45metaG_FD_108409 | JGI IMG/M metagenome (GOLD analysis project Ga0126335, IMG submission 108409) | Marine gutless worms symbiont microbial communities from Oahu, Hawaii - Olavius sp. 1 OAHU.JWI-45 metaG | ecosystem: Host-associated > Annelida > Digestive system > Unclassified | place... | reverse complement strand
TTTACCCCAGCCAAAGCTGGTACTCGATTTAGCGACCCCGAAGGGATGCAAGGCTGAGTTGACCTAGGCACACTGGGTGCGAACAGTTTGCCCAAGACTGCTACTCGACAGCGTCGCGACTGCAATTCAAACCCGTGCTCTTCCGAGCCAGAGTCCGGTACGCTAACCACTCGGCCACCGAGCCACCCTAAGTGAGAAGTGGAGAGGGAGCAACTGCATGAAATATCTTATTTCTGAAATGCCACTGCCATAACTTGATGGAAACAGTGAGTCAAATTCTGTTCACTGAGGCGACCTGCTATCCAGCTCACATTAAATTTCAACTTTTTAGCACAGCAGACGAAAACAGTGACGACGACATGAGAATGACGAAGAAAAAGAAGTTGAATTTACCTGGCACGCATCACCAAAACGGACAACTTTTTTTTGTGCAACTCTCCGAGACTGAGAGAGCCGACCTGCACTGCTGCCTGCACACCCATTAACGAACAATTAACAGACAATGTGGACAGAAAGTACAGAAGAATGTATCTCCTTCTCTTCAACAACTGTTTTTGTACAAGCCTACAGGTGTACTGCCTTATAAAAAGTAAATCAAAAATAGCTTTAGAAGCAACGTTTTCCGTATTATTAAATCATATCAAGAATGCCACTAGATACGCAACACAAGTCCAATATAAGAAACAGATAACTACAATTGTAAAGACCTTAAAATATCCAATTTAAACTAGAGCTGTCAAGGCACTAAATTTTTTCATCACATTAACGCACGCATCAATCTATTTAATTGTGCACAATGTATACTGTATTCGTGTAGAGTTGTGTCCTTCCAGTTTTAGTGAAGGCACAAAATATACGACTGCAATGTAGGTTGCCATTGTATAACAGTGGTTATTCGTTTCATTAGTGCATGTGGCCGGCGTGTTGACTTACTACAGCCCAGTCCCCTTAGTAAGGCTATTAACTGCGTGGCATCTGTCCCTGTGTCCTGGAGTCACAGCATACTTTAAATAGACAGATTTCGCAAATCTTGCAGCAATTTTGTTGCTGTTTTTTGTCAGTGTGTTATTTATTAATGGTGTTAATTTTTTTTAACTGCAACTAATTATGTGATGCACTAACACGTTAATTTAACAGCCCTATTAATAACCTTCATAGAAAATGTGGAATCTCAGCCCAACAGTGCGAAGGCCATTTTCACGAAGAACATCCAGTTTTTCAAGGTAACAAGCACCGTGGAAACAACTGGGTGGCAGCGCTGGAGACCTATCACAAACAATCACAAATGTCACTGCAATAATCATCTAGCTGCAGAAATATTTAAACAGAAACTTAAACGACTCATGCTTAATCCCTCATCTGAACACTGACAATTATCTGAAGGATAATCAAAAATTATCAAAATTAAGCTGTAATTAGAAAGTAAAAACGGAACTTATAGGACCATTAAAACCACTAGTAACTGTGTCTAACAGTAAGTACGAAGACGTCTAAAGTGCTAACATATCAAACTGAACAGAGTGCTGTCCAAATGCCATCCGCCATCATCATCATAGTGTAGTTGTCAAGAACCATTGTATCTCTCCTCAGTGACCACACCCGACAGCATCTCTCCATACATCGACTGGTTGGCATTGGCTGTCGTCACAGATTTGGGCCAGCCAGCATTTCAGGCAACGTTTCCATGATCTGTCTGGGAAACGGCCCAGAGACAGGTCAACCTGACAGCGCAGAGCTTGATGGACTGGGACAGTGCACGGCATCCTGGCGATGTGACCAAAAATGGAGCTGTGACAATGACATGTCTAGCAACTGTACCACTGAGTTCCAGGCCAATAGGGCCATGTCAGAGAATGGCCTCACTCATAAGCACACTAACGCGAACAGATCACAAAAATAATTAGGTCTGCTAGTTTACCTGGCTGGAATGATCTGCCTACAAAATCACTGCTAATGTGCTGAAATAAAGCTAAAACTCCAGTCAGTCACTCACTCGCTTCTATCACCAGTTCTTCGAAGTGAAGTCATGTTCACATTTAAGTCTGTAACTTTATGCCAACTTACATGGCGGCTTCTCGTGTGTGGCCGGTGTATAAAAACATGCGGCTGACGACCGGAGACACACCTGGTGGGAACCGTAAGGAACCAATTCCATGCAGGTAACTTGGCTACAAGCACACAGTCAGTGATGTAAAAAATAGGGCACAAGTCAGTGACTATCATTTCAGACTAGACATAAAAACAAGAAAATGTGGCAAATAAGATGTACTGCCACTTATAGATGCCGGCTCGGGGCACTCCAAAACGAAGGCCGGCGGCTAAACAACACATACAAAACAGAAATCTTACATCTGCCTGAAGCTCAAGATCCAATGACTGTGAAGCAGTACTGAAATCAGTGTATCAAAGAAGTGGTCATAAGCTTCATTTTTTGTGTCAACAGAGTATTTCATCTAAACACTGAAATGTAACAGAAATATCGCTAACAGTGACCTATCAGTCTATCAGAACTGAAAACATAGTAATAATAATAATAACAGCTAACGGTGCATTAAAATGGTAAAGGATGCAGTTTGCAGAAGTAAACAAGAAGAACAGATGGATCGTTCAAGTCTAATTTTGTGTCATCATTACCTGTACTTACAATCAAATGTCCCAACCAATGTCACCGAAAAACACCCAAATAGTACTACTTACAAATTCTGGCATGCTTAAACCTATCCAGAGAAGGCAGTAATAACCCTCATAAAATGAATACAATTGACTAAACCTATAGTGTATCTATGCCAATATGCTTCTTGCTACTACGCAAATACATTAGGAGTACATTAACACAAGTTCATTTGGCTCGTCACTTACTTCTAGTTTAGGATCAATTCTGAACTCGAATGAAAGACCGCGGAAATTGAGAACGAGCAATTGCTTCTCAGAAATGTACACTACAGTGCAAATAACAAACAACCACCACATAACAAATCCAATCCACTGACTACGGATGTACTGGATATCCGGTAGTATCTGGTTCCGGCCGGATATCCGGCCACTTTTCATTATCTGGTTCCAGTTCTGGTTCTAGTTAAGGCTCCTGGCAGTCAAAAAATGGATAATAAAATAAAACTGGATAATTCTACTTATTTATTAGAGTCAGCTGACTCTTTTGCTGTGCCTTGGATTCGAATCAGGACATCACAAGCTCAAACATGCAACTTGTGACTCCACCCACGCAGCAGTCTAGGTGTCCAAGTCAAACTAGTATTGTCGCCAAATTACTGAGTGCTCACTCAGACGGTGTAGAAATGTGGTCGAGTAAGTCGACTCAACTCAACTGTCAATGTGTCTTACGGTCCTTATGCCACTATCCGGTAATTATCCGGTTCCGGACGGATGGTGAAAATCCCTACCTGCTAAATACCTACAACTGTCAAACAAGTACTGGAATTCTGGTATACAACTGACCATACATATTTAATGCATCTGTAAAAAGAGCACCACAGAGCCAAGCATTATACTGGTATGCCTGCCTGGCTGTGATCTTGACTGTTCTAAAGATATACAGGTGTGTCGACTTGGATTTGGAAAAGTGGATATTAAAAACTGCATTACTTCCTATAAGCCACAGAGTGCCAGCATGTGAAATTTCAAGACAATGTGCTAACACACAGCTGAGCTATTTTAGTGTAACCATTTTTCGAATTGTTGCACTTCTGAGGCAATTTTTAAGCAAAAAGATCTCAGTATTGGGGGCCCTGGCTTCATAGGGTCTGTGGCAGATTAGAGGCCAGACATTGGTGCTATGCACGATGTTTTAAACTTTTGATTTTTTGCTGCCTTTCCATTTCCATCTTAGACCCCAAAAGCAGTCCCGGGTGTAGTCTAGGCGATACATGAAGTTTGTGCAATGTGCAAAGAAACTTGAGTTATCTTCCAGAAACTAAAAGTGACGAAAAATGGACAGTACCAGAACATAATACATTCCACCTCAAGAAGGGCAAAGAATGATATATATTCTGTCAGACCGAAGCTGTTTAGACACTACTTGTGTTCAGAAATTCTCTCACTGACATTATTTGTTGGTAACTGTAAGAAGGAAATAAACGCAACGACGACTGACCGCCGGGATGAGTAGCGCCAAATGATTGATCAATCTGAGCAATGGTCGGCTGAATTAAAGGATTGTTGAAGTACATTCCGCTAAAAACAAAACCAATTCGCTGAACAATTTACTATCAATAAAACTGTTGTCATCGTCCTCTATTTTCAGAAAGTCACTCCACAAATAAAAAGACTAATCTAGTTAAAATCGCAAATCAGAAAGCAGTCAAATAGTGCAGATCTATGCCAAGACTAGCTACCAACATGCAAAATCTTACTCACCAATACTTTAGTTTCACCCTATTCATGTTGTAAATTTCAATAACCTGAAGAACACAGTCAATTAATAGCAAGTGATAACAGTTTTACCCTTTCAAATGACAAACATATCAACTAAACAGAAACAGACAGCAAGCCATCAATGTCTACTGTGTATGCCTCTGCCCATGCCCACCTGTCTCGGGGTTTTTCTCAGGGTTTATCCAAGGGGTCTGTTCAGGGAATGTATCTGGGGGAGGGTTTGTCTGGGATTTACGTCATGGGGTGTTTGCCTAATGGGTTATACCAAGGAGACATTTGTCCTCAGGGGTTCGTCAGGGGCTTTATCCGGGGTTTAACAGGGCGTTTACCGAAGAAGGGATGTTTATCCGGGTAGGTTTAACCCAGAGGATGTTTATCCCATGGGTTTACCCCAGGAGGTGTGTGTCCAGGGACAGTTTGTCTGTGGTGGGTCTGGTGATGTTCTCCTGCGGCTGGAACATGAAGTGTCATCACATATGGCATGACCAAAATGCACATTGCCTCCTTCACCTATACAGGCAGGCAGAGGCATAAAACGGCTTAAATACTTCGGTCACAGTTTCCACGACTGAGCCTATGCCACACCTACCATGGCTAAGTGGATATGAAAGTGAAAGCTAAACAACCGAAATAAATGTTACTAAATCAGTATTAGCGCTAGTGAAACTGGAAGAAGATCACATATCAGTGGCTCAAAATATGTAAGTAAGTAAGAAAGCAAATAAAGTTCAACATCCCTCTTGACACATTATAAGTTATTTTGTAAACAAAAAAACATAAAACTAACCATAATAAAACAAAAACCTGGTTTAAATGCATTTTACACCATACGGACAAAAAATGAACCAGGCCCCATGGTTTGAACACAGTTATTTATGCTCAAGACATGAACATGGCACCTAAATGATGACGCCCACTTCTAATTCACAAAAATGAATGGACCAGCCCAATGACACAGTTAATCAATGTGCAGTATCACTCGCATTAAACAACATCAATAAAAAAATTGTCTGCACGTCATCAACATTGCACAAACATAATATAACAGCGAACAATCCAAGAAATTTTCGGTCACAGCTATGGCAGATTTACGAACCTTCAGCGTCTGCAGATGAGAATCAAATATAAGGCGAATTCCGTCCTGAGAAAGATTCAGAACCAGATCAGTTGATTCTGGATTCTGTCAAACACCGACCATTTAGTACAATGTTGATTCAATGACAACAACAGGTAAAAGTGTATGCCTATGACATTAACTTAACATGCACTGAAAAAAGTTTTAAATATAGGTTAGGTGTGGAGAGAAAGTGCTAATGAGTTTAGGAACGAGACCTTGTATGGGCTACATTTAAGGGGGAGGGCTAAGAAGTGTCAGGACTCCCAAAGATTGTGAAGTGGAGCCCATAATGAAAAAAATTCTGCATAACTCGGACAACTTAAAGTAAAGGTAAAGGTAAAGGTAAAGTACACTTGACATAGCGCCTCTTCGTGAGGAAACCTCGCCACAGAAGTGCTCAGGTATGGCACGCGTTGTCAAGGGATCACACAGTTTTACCTGCCACCCATGCATTTATCCACAAATGGAATGCACCATACCTGCCTTTGCCTCCCCAGCCGTAGCTGGTCCCCATTTACCGAACCTAGAGGGATGAAAAGCTGACTTGGCCTAGGCATCACTATACGGTGAGTAAAGTCTGCCCAGGATCGCTACATGACAAAAATCACCATTATCAGCTGTTCAGACCGTCACGCCTCATCGGGCAACTGGAAACGCAGCCGGCTATGAGCTTTCAACTCACAACCTCTCCGACTGAGAGCCACGGCTCAAACACACTATGCCACCAAGTCACTATAGATATCAAGATGTCCCAGTCCCTGCATACCAAAAGTCATTTCTGTGTGAAGATATACAAAGGTTAAGAGCTAAAAACTATGGAATGTATTATCATGCAGCACTAGGGGGTAATAATAAATTGCGAAAACAAAATAAATATATGTATGCATGTATGTATGGAAAAATTTATAACGTGCTGCTCTTACAGTCTAAACAGTCAGGAGTGCACGTCCATAGGTCAAACCGACGAGATGTGTCTTTAGCCTGCTACAGAAACTAAGTGTCAATGTTGGATTACAAAGTGACGATGGCAGCTACAGTTCTGGAGTGCAGGCAGCAAAGCTGCATGGTCCAAAGCTGGACGTATGACAGGTAAGCACTTGTAAGTCCCCATGAGTGGCAGAGCGCACACGGTGACGACTGGTACTCGCTGTAACTGGAACGCACAGCTTCTGGAGGTACTGTGGTGCAATTTAAAGGAAACACTTGAAGATGATCGTGCAGAGCGCGAAAACTATTCTTTCTGTAACTTGCAACCAGTGAAGATCATCTCGAAGTGTTGGTGTTATGTGCTCAAACTTCCACTTCTGTATTACGAGTCATGCAGCAGAGAACAAAACTGACTGCCGTGTCTTTGAGGCAGTGGTGTTCATCTGATACAACACACAGTAGTCAAGACAACTAGCAATCAGTGCGTGCACCAGAGACTTAGCTGAGTCTGTTGTCAGCGTCCGCATCACCGACCACAGCTGCTGACGATGGTAGAAACAACGACAAGCGAGGCACTGAACATGGGGATGAAAGTAAGTTGACTGTCAAACTGGACCCCAAGACAAGTGACTACTGATGACATGGGAACGTGGACTGCCTCCAACGTGATGGACTGAAATTTGGTTTTAGCTAGCTGGTGCTTAGAGGCAAGCCAGATGAAATCTGTCTTATCAGTGTTCATTTTTAGCCAGTTGGCTGTCATCCAGGTCTCAATCGCTGCAATGCACTCCATGAAACGAGGGGGTCGTCTCTCACATGACTCAGCTTTATAATGAATATAAAGCTGTGTGTCATCAGCATAGGAGTGCACCTGGCAGCCGTAGCGTTAAGCTATAACGATAACGTCGGCGGCGCACAGAATAAACAGCAGTCCAAGGATGCTTCCTTGTGGTACGCCACAGAGAATAGATGACCATGGCTCCGGCAAAACTCACAGACTGTGTTCTGTTGCTGACAAATGAATGGATCCAGTCCAGTACTTGACCACGGAGACCAAACATTTCATGATTTCACATAGACGGTCAAGTAAAATATCATGATCCACGGTGTCAAAAGCTGCTGTGAGGTCGAGGAAACCTAACAATGTAACCTTGCCTCAATCAGCAGCTAACAGAGTGTCACAAATGAACAATCAAGATGAACTGACTGTACAAAAAGCTACAATACCTGTTCATTGTAGCACAAGTGAACACTTTTGATGGCAACATCTTGGCTCTTGATCACCTGAATGGCCTGAAATAGTGGCATACCTGTAAAAAATATCATGAATCAATATATCCAGACAAAATGCAAAACAAATAATATATAATTAATAACTTTTTCTTTACCTGTAATTAATATTAACAATAGACACTAATTCAATGACACTAAACCGAGAAGAAAACCACCAAAAATGGAGCAAACCGATGATTTAAACCTGGATTTGTGGAAACAGAAGCCAGAAGCAACTGGATTTTGGTGATATCTGACCTTGACCTTTGACCAAAAGAGGTGTTTGAATATTTTTGCACAACCTGCTACCTTCCATATATTGGATTTTGACTCGACTGCCATACAGCACATCAAATACACTGACAGCAAGTCCCATCTGCCAAACAGGGATGTCAGGTCGATCAAAGTGCACAGAATAGAGCTTAATTCAGACTACTGAGCATCAGTCAGTATACAAGGCTCAGTCCAGGTGTATGACAAATGCAACTGAAGGCATAAACAAACAGAGACAATGTCCACAGCCTGCCAGCTATATCTGCCACACTGCACGAAATCTGTACTTTGACCACCGACATGTGCATGACAGATACGTGATCTAACAACATCCTGTCTGTGTTCTTGTTGCAAGGCAGGGTAAAGGCAGCAGAAAAACCAATTAGGCCAACACTCACTTACACCCTGAAACCATTATGCACAAAGAGTATACTGCATGCTTAATATCAGTCAGAGACTATACTACTAGTATTAAGTGTGTATTACTGTCACTGTCGCTGACACTGATTCATTTCTGTACACTGTTGAAGACTGTGCTATTCTGCAGAGATTATGAGACAGCAGACTAGTCCCTCTGTTGCAGTGTAGGCTTCAAGGACTGTTGTATAAACATAAATTTGCCTACTTACTTAGTTACGTAATCAACTGATAACAATGAAAATAGAAAAGAGGAATAAATGCACTTAAAGTGAAAATAACTAGGCTACTAAGGTTCACGCAAGTCCAGGTCCTACTGTTGGACTGGGCCAGTCCACAGCAGATTCAGTACAATTCTTGGATTGATGCTGATCCATTCACAGCACAACATTTCAACAATGTATGTACTCTACATCTGGGGCTCCCCTTGAATTTCCGAGCCCTGTCAGTTAAATGTATACGATCTCTTCAAACATATGTTCGCAGACGAAGTCGAGTGTAGGCCTGTGTGAAGAGATGGGTTTTTAACCGATCCCTGAACTGTCCACGACTGATGCAAGCTAAGCTCAGATATGTCAGAAGCAAGTTCCAGTAGACTGGAGTTGTGATGTTGACCGAGCCGAGTCTTGGACTGTTGAAATTTAGGCCTATATAAAACGTTCTTGGACCTGTCCAGTCCATTTTTGGTAGGCATGTACTATCTCTAAAATTACTACTGTATTTAGGTATGTCAATGGGTAAGAAATTTGCCAATACATAGCAATCAGCTGATGGAATATTGAATACAGTTATTCTATTGTTGACATTTTCAACTTCAATCATTAAGATTAAACAGATATCATAAGCTACAGTCACACTACGCATTCGAAAAACCTTTGTGGACACTGGACTATTTATGTACGGCCAAACGACTAGGCCAATGAAATTACTGCTAGATGCAAAATGAGCATTAGTCACCCAAAACGAACTCCCATTGCTCGTTTCCCAACGATCGCTCCGGCTGAACTTCGAGATCTAACATCGTGAAATACTCCAAAGCACACAAATATCAATCCAAAACGAAACGTCAGCGAAAATTCAACGCGTAACAATTCATTGAATGTCCTGTCACAAATTTCATTGATCACACTTCTCCGTCATTTATTGCAACAACGATGACCCAATACGCATGCGCGCAGCATGTAAACAAAAGGGTGTTCCCAGCGCGTGCCTAGATATCCAAAGGTGACATTTATTGTGTGCCGACTCGTGAAATACTATCCTAACGTAGCACACATGTCACATGCACAGTCACCTTTAAAGTTTGAACTCCGCCAGCCCACGGATCCGAGCACAATCCGGCCGACCAACGATTTCAATGCATTACATGTCCAAAAAAATTAAGTAAGCACCTTATGTGGACTACATTCTTAAGGTTTTTTTAACTTAAAAATTACTTCTTCCGTGTTCTCACCACCAATCGTCATAGGCCTAGTCGATGTCGGATACTTAAATATGTAAATTGTCTTAAAAATACTTTTGTGAGTTGCACTGCCAACGTGTAGAATTCTTTCAATCTTCCCCTGCATGTGCATTTGACCGAGAATTTCAATGGTTCTATACATTTTCTTATGATCAATTTTGTGTTAATGAAACGTCTCAAGTTTTTAATGCATATTCTAAGATAACAACTTGTCTGTAAACCTATCCTTCTGCTGAGATGTGTTTGCTATCAATGTAGGCCTGCATGACAGATGTTCTTTCTGCCTAATGCGACTCCAGCTTACATGTATATTTTTCTACACAAATCT
>Ga0126335_1003128_pt1 | contig 10191 bp, 11 predicted proteins | sample OlaspJWI45metaG_FD_108409 | JGI IMG/M metagenome (GOLD analysis project Ga0126335, IMG submission 108409) | Marine gutless worms symbiont microbial communities from Oahu, Hawaii - Olavius sp. 1 OAHU.JWI-45 metaG | ecosystem: Host-associated > Annelida > Digestive system > Unclassified | place... | reverse complement strand
TTCTGATCAGTAGTTTTCCAGATTTTGTGTGGACCGACACACAGAGAGACACTGCCAAAAACAATACCTGCTCACAATGCATGCGCGCAGGTAATAATAATCACTTCAGTGACACTAAGTTAATATCATTCATCAATTATATTACAGTGCTGAAAATAGGAAACTGTTCAGACATGCAACTTACCAGAAGATCCAGTATCTCCGGGGCTTCCCATGTCTCCTCTTTCACCAGGACTACCAGTAGGTCCAGATGCTCCAGTTGCTCCATTAGGACCAGTGAATCCAGTGAATCCAGGAAGTCCCGCGGCTCCAGAAGCTCCAATCTGTCCTTGCAGACCAGTGGCGCCAGAATCACCAATTGCACCAGTATCGCCAGTACCTCCTGGTATGCCTGTGGCACCCTGAGTACCTGTCCCACCAGTGGCTCCCGTGATTCCCACAGGACCAGCCATTCCTGCTGTCCCAGGTGGGCCAGTGTCACCTACAGATCCTGTAGCTCCTGTAGCACCAAGCATGCCAGCTATACCAGTAAAGCCAGTCTCACCTGTTGAGCCGCGTGAGCCAACTGATCCGCTGCTACCTGTTGCACCAGCTGATCCACGCAAACCTTCATCACCTGACGGTCCCGTATCACCCATGGGGCCCGTGTTACCTTGCTCACCTGGTAATCCAGTAAAACCCATACCACCAGTGCCACCTGTTGGACCAGTCCACCCTGTTGACCCGGGTGACCCTGCTGGACCAGAAGCACCTTGGACACCGGTAGCGCCAACAGGTCCCGATGGACCCGTCGCTCCAGGTAAGCCACTAGCTCCAGTGAAGCCCTGGCTGCCAGGTGACCCAGTGAATCCACGAGGACCTGGACTGCCAGCTAGGCCTGTGTCGCCATGTTCACCAGTAAAACCAACAACCCCGGTTAAGCCAGTGTCACCTGCGTCACCCGGCTGTCCAGCACTCCCGGCTGGCCCTGTAGCTCCTACAGTAACACAACAAATTCACTGGTTAATGCTTCACTTATACTAGTGTTGCAGTGTGCAAGATTTCATATGACCTAGTGACCTTCTTAAACTGAGTATGATAGTGAGAGTTTCACTTGCCATGGACAATTTGTAGACCAAATTATTCTTGATTTATAATCCATAGCTGCGTGCATGGAAAGACAGCAACCAGGCATGACTTGATACCAGGGTCACCAGGTTAAACTCCTGGCTGGAAAAATGGAAACTCTTGGGACAGACAACGTAAATTCTTCCAGAACAGACCCCGTGGTTTTCCCTGCCATATTCTAACTTTTGATGACGGCTGGAAAAATTTCACAAATGTTTGTATTAAAATAACGCATGGCTCTCCAAAACAAGTTCTAGCTTATATGGCAGTTTTAACAGCAATACATCACAATATGACCTCAGCTTTTAATATAAAAATTGTTTCAAAAGTTAAACGTTATACAAGCAACTTTCAGTCAACTTCAGCCTTTCTAGAGCATTCTGTTCTTCAGTTATAGACAAATACTGGATGGATAGATAGACATTTCAAATAATGTGGCCTCTGAGAAGGAATAATGCAATGCATAATAAAGAACTTTGCTTGTTCAGAGAGACTAGCAGCTATGAACCTGTGAATCCTGATGCGCCAGTTGCTCCAGCAGTTCCAGGTGATCCTATGTCGCCAGTTTCTCCACGTGGTCCAGTGGCACCGGTAGCTCCAGATGATCCAGTTGCCCCAGACTGACCTACAAGACCACTGGCACCCACCACTCCTGGCTGTCCAGAAGGCCCTGTACTACCATGAGCTCCAGTAAAGCCTGTATCACCTTGAGGTCCGGCCGAACCACTTGCACCCACTGGCCCAGTAGATCCTGTAGCACCGGTATCTCCATCAGAACCTCTAACTCCCACAGCACCAGTTAAACCAAGATCACCAACAACACCATTAGGACCTCGACTACCAGCAGGACCAGTGAATCCTGTTGCTCCAGTGTCACCACTTGGACCAGTCCCACCGGCAAATCCTCGTTCACCCTTTGGACCAGTTACACCCGTGGAACCAGACATCCCAGTGGCTCCTCTGTCACCAGCTGGACCGGTATCCCCTTGTATGCCTCGTGCACCAGTGTCACCTTCGGCCCCAGTATAGCCAATTGCTCCTGCAAGGCCCTGCTCACCACGCACACCTTGCTGGCCAGTCATTCCAACTAGCCCAGTTGCACCTACTGGCCCAGTGTCTCCAGCAGGCCCTGATGCACCCCTTGCTCCAGTACCTCCCATCAAGCCAGGTGCACCGCTAGAGCCTGCTACTCCAGTTCTACCTGGCATACCTGTTGGCCCAGTGCTACCTGTATCCCCAAAGACACCAGCCGTACCATCAACTCCTGTCCTACCTTGCCGGCCTGTCGCACCTGTCCACCCTGACGATCCTGTTACACCAGTGGCACCAGCCACACCGGTCATTCCCTCATCACCTGTATAAACACGTCAGCACACTTGCACTACAACCACCAATTTTATGCTAGGTGTTTACATTTACCTGTCACTATAGTTACTACATAACCTTGGCCAAATACTTGCCAACTTCATATTAATTTATGCAGCATTATACTTCTTAATCTGAGAACAGTTATTTGCATATCATAGTACATAATGGACATTGGCATTGTACGAGAATTTCTTTCAACTTTCACTCACTTTGTCTTGACTAATTATTCTAGTTCTTCTTAATTAACTTACATACTTTATGCAATTCAGCCAGAGTTAGATCAGAGACAAGATAAGATATGCAGAGTTTAGCCTGTAGTTAAAAGCCAGCTTAGTCTAGCACACATAATCAAACCCAGCCGTTAAATCATAGGCCAAAATCCATAAAGTCAATCCAGGGTGAAATGACTAAGATGAAAAGGATCTGTGAAAAAAATTTACTCAAACTCAGATAAGGTGGATAAAAAGAGAAAGACAGTCGTGTACATCTGCATAGAGGCGGTGATTTTAAAACAGTGATAAAATAAATGTACAAAGGGATTGTATAAAAACAAGAGGCCAAAGTGATTTGGCAAAGGCTGCACTGAATGACCCTGCACAGTAAAGCATAGTCTCAAGTCGGCTTCACCGTGCAAGGTCATTCGATGCATTCGTGACATAGAGACTGACGGACAGACACCGCTCACATCAGTAACAATAGTCTGCATCTCATGCATTCGATGCAGCCTAAAAAGCAAAGGACCAAGAACAGAGCCTTGAGAAATGCCACAAAGAAGGTCATGAAAAGAAGAGAGTCAAGAGGCCAAAGTAATTTGGCGAAGGCTGCATCGAATGCACTGCACACACTGCACACGTTGGACTCGCTATAGCCATTCCTGAGATGTAGGGGATCGCAGAAGTTAAAAGTAAGTCATGTGACCCAGACGCGGATCTGCATATGACCTACTGTTGCATAATTTTCGTTAGGGCCCCCACCCCTCTATATGCCCGCAAAATTCCAAGTCTCTAGCTTCCGCTGTTTCGAAGATAGGCGGAAGGTCCCGAAATTTAAAACAGGGCCCCTTCCCCTCTCTGTGGGGAGGATCAGCACCCACGTCTAATACAATGTTCCACGGGCCCCCATGAGTGTTTAGCCCAAACATCATCTTGATCTGTTCAGCCATTTTTGCACAGTGAAGCCGAGATGAGCCGCGTGACAGACAGGCTGACAGACAGATGCTGTGAACATCGGTAAGAATAGACTGCATTTCATGCATTCGATGCAGCCTAAAATCACTGTCAAAGTATCATATCAATGGCTGATACATTAAAGACAAGTCTACCGAACTGAGCCACCACACAAACCTTGGACATTTTCACCCCAAACACCTGCCCTAGACCATCACCCCCAGATATTTTTCCCTGAGACAAAATGCCCTGGACATACGCCCCTTTCATTACAAAGTCCACTGTTGGATACGACCCTAATCTAGACCTTAGTTCTCTAACTTGTCAGTTCTGCTATGGGGAGCTGACGTCTGGGGGGTGCTTGAAATGGGGGCAGATGTTGGCGAGACGAATTTTCAGATACCACTATGAACAAGACAGTAAACGTTAAGCACAAGGTTTGTCAAGCTGATAATGACAATGATAATGCTGAGTGCACTGATATACGGTACCTGTAGGGCCGCGTGGTCCAGTGTCACCTGTGCTTCCTGTTGCACCACCTGAACCAGTAGGACCTGCAGGGCCTGGCTGGCCACTAGCACCAGTGTTTCCCATGACACCTTGTGGACCTGTAGCACCTGTTACTCCTACCATGCCCACTGGCCCAGCCGGCCCACTGCTGCCAGCCGGACCAATCACACCTGCACATAACACCACATTTCAACACCGAGTTCAAAACATTTCTCTGACACATCACTGGCACTATTAAATATTATGTCCCAGCAGCACTTAGCAGCTTAACACAGCTTCTTACACACCATCTGAGAGGCCATGCAGTGGGCTTTACACACGTTGTTATAAAACGACAGTTTTTGCACATCATTATTTCAATACACAAGAGACAGAATTCTTCAGTGCTTTAGAAAATATACCATCTTAAATCTCTCAAGAAAATTTCTTAATAGACAATGCTGACATAGTCGATAAGCATAAGAAGGGAGGTTAGAATTGTTGCCAAATCATGCGTACATGCAACAGTTCTTACAATTAACCGTTAGCCTGTTGCTTTATAGTTAATCTTGTGCGTTTTCCTATACTTTCTCATGTTTGTTCTGGATTTGGTTGTCATTTGTCCGGAAAAACTCTTTATCAAAAACGACTACGCATCAAACAGGATTTTAAATTCTACTCCCTCATGCATTCCTCTCACATTATAGTTCAGCAGCTCTTCAGTGCTCAACGTTAAAAGGTGTATATGTGAATACGAGCAACATAGGAATGTGAAAAAGTCATTACCTCTGTCACCTGCAGCTCCTGTAGCACCAGGTGCACCACTGTCACCACTAGCACCAGTTCCACCTGGTGGCCCTGTGTCTCCCATCACCCCAGTAAACCCAGAGTCACCAGGTTGACCAGCTGTACCCCGAGGCCCACTAGCACCAGTGAAGCCACGAACTCCAGTAGCTCCCGTACTGCCATCTGGCCCCATTGCACCAACGGGTCCCGGCGCTCCACTATTGCCTGTAGATCCAGGAAAACCAGTGAAGCCGGTAGCACCAATGACTCCAGCAGAACCAGTTGCTCCGGTTGCTCCAGTCCCACCATCAGGACCAGATGCACCAATCACTCCTGTATCTCCTGTAATGTCAACACACTGTCCAGTGTCAATGCTCGATTCTTACAACATGTATCAGTTTATTTCAACACTTACTTACACCTTACACTGCAATGATATTAAAACAAAATTTAAAAGAAATTAGAATATTTCCTGACTCAGACATAGTGCATATAAAAAATTACAATAAAAATAGCATAAGTATAGTAATCATCAGCATTTATAGACTATGCTGCTCATTTATAACACATTATTATAATTAATCTTCAAACATGAATTTGATCAAATAACAACCATAATTAGTTCCAGGATGCAATAACTAGCAACTGTCTGGCTAAGGCTTGGCTGCAAAAACTTAACGTTTATTCTACTGGACTGTTGTGAATGCATAGATAGCACATGACACTCAGGCATACAAGTATATTATATTTCAAATGATTTGCAGCCACTCACCCTGTACTCCAACAGCACCCTGCAAGCCGGTATCGCCAGCTGGTCCAACAGGCCCAGTGTCTCCCTGTATCCCTGCTGGTCCTGTACCACCAGTAAATCCTGTATCGCCAGCTGAACCTGTCCAGCCTGAGGCACCTGTAGCCCCCATACCACCAGCAGGGCCGGGGTCACCTGTATTACCAGTGCTGCCTAGAGGCCCAGCAGGCCCAGTCTGACCAGTCTCACCTGCCATCCCCGCGTCACCACGTGGACCGGTTGCTCCAGTTGCACCTGGTTCTCCCTCGGCTCCAGTGAAACCAATCTGACCTAACGGGCCTGTCGCTCCTACTGCCCCAATGTTTCCAATCACTCCGGTAGAGCCGGCACCACCTGGTTGGCCGGTGAAGCCCGTATCACCTGGACTGCCTGTCACACCTACCACGCCTGGTGCACCGGTGTCGCCTGATGCACCGCTAGCACCTGTATTGCCCGTCTCACCTTCAATACCTGCACCACACACATCATAGTAGTCTCATAGTAATCTCAATCAGCAATCACCTTAACTATTGCTAACATATCTGAATTGCAGGGATTGTTTGATCTAAGCTGAGTTTAGATCCATTCGATATGAAGTCGTACCGCCCAGAATCTAATCTAACATTCATTGGCAAGTTTCTTGAACACTTAGCTGTTAAACGTTTTCATGAACATGCCAGTACACACAGTCTGTTCTAGTTCTACCAGTCTGCATACAGACCACGACATTCCACCGAGAGAGTGGTCGTCAGCGTTCTTCGTGAGATCCTTCGTGCAGTTAACGTGGGCAAATTTGCACTCGTTCACTTGGATTTAAGCGCTGCATTCGACACAGTAGAACACTCAATTTTGCTGATGGTGCTAAAGGACAGATCTGGTGTCAAAGGAGTGGTGCTCGATTGGTTCAGGTCATACCTGACTGGTCACTCATTATGTCAGCACATCAACTGGGTGGTCAGAATCGACACAACTCACTAGTGGAGTGCCACAAGGATCTGTCCTTGGCTTGGTGAAGTTCATCAGTTGTACAGAGAACCTCCACACCACCATCGACAGATTTTCCTTTGTGGACGACACTCAGCTGCTGGCAAGTGTTCAGCTGGTGGATGTGAACTTGGCTCGCAACGGTCTGGAACGTTGTGTTACTGATGTACATGAATGGTGTGCGCAACAAAGTTTGCAACTGAACCCTAAATAAACTGAATTGATCTGGTTTGGTGGACGTGCGAATTAAGAGCGTTTACGAGCGATGGACACTAACATTCGTCTTGGACAGGTGGACTTAGAGCCAGTTAACTGCGTTCGAGACCTCGGCGTTTTATTTGACAGCTCGCTGAACATGTCAGCACGTCGCCAAAGTGACATCAATGTGCTTCTTTCACCTTCGTCGGCTTCGCAGGCTTGGCTGCATACTCAACATTGATGCACTTTAATACTGGCTCGTATAGACTACTGTAACACTGCGCTTGCCTCCCGACTCTGCACTGCAGCCGTTACAACGAGTACTGCACGCCACCGCACATGGTGCGGCTATGAGATCACATCCTAGCTGCAGTGCAGAAGCTCCACTGGCTGCCGGTCCATCAACGTATTACGTACAAGTTGTGCATCTTGATGCACAGTGTCGCATTCAGATATGTGCCAACTTACATTCAACACGCAGTCATACCACTCTCGACATTTCCAGGCAGAGTGCATCTGTGCTCAGCAGACACTAGACAGTACGATATCCCAGGCGTCTCGTCGACGTTGGATTCCAGAGCATTTACAGTCGCTGGACCACGAACTTGGAACTGACTTTCTACATCACTATGGAACATTGTTGTTTGGCCGCTTTTAAGAAACATTATTTTTTAAGAAGGCTTATCACTAGTTATTATTTCATTTTTAGTTCATACACATTTTTTATTGTTGTTCAGCACCGCTGTCCATTTTACTGTAAGCGGCGTTGTATAAATTCTCAGACTGATTGATTCATTGACTGATACTGATGACCACCATATGAGAAAACATCAGTGCAAACCTGCTGCACCAACAGGCCCAGACGACCCCACTGCCCCACGAGGTCCTGACATCCCAGTTGAGCCCTGTAATCCCGATAGTCCAGTTGCTCCAGTGAAGCCTGTGTCACCAACTGGGCCAACACTGCCAGTAACACCAGTGTGGCCAGTACCTCCAGTCCAACCTGCAATATCAACAGATAACTATGACTACAAATTGATTATACTATAGTAGCCTAAGCAGCAAACAATATTGAAAGTTCCATTATGTATGCCACAACACAAAATAACCTAGCAGTCAATGTGCATAATGTCAAGAAATGATTGTTGAGACCAAATGTTTTTAGAAACATAGAAATGACTACACCGAAAGAACGTAGTCAAGTAGACTGCTCAACATCTGTTAGGGCCGAAAGCATTAGCAACATCCTGTTTCCAGTGGCCACAGTATATGAAGGCAGCGCCAGTCCTCCCCCTTGTTGCTGTACCTTCGACCATGTAAAAACCTGGTCTACTTGAGTAGGAGAATAGTGACTGAGACAGAATATTTACACAAACAAAATAATGCCCTGGCTCGGGTTTGAATTCAAGACCTCAATGTGCCAGTGCAGCTACACCACTGGTGCAATTGCTCAAATCCAGTAAAACATCAAAGTATACATATGGTAAACAGAATCACAGTTAATATTCACAATCAAACTGTCATGACATGTCCGTGAAAGCAACCTGTGAATCCTTGACTTCCAGCTGGTCCCGATGGTCCAGTGAATCCAATCAGTCCACTGGTTCCAGTATCACCGGTGTCCCCAGGCTGACCAGTGACACCCATCCCACCCTGAACTCCAGTTGATCCAGTTGCTCCGGCAGCTCCAGGCTGTCCCGTGGCACCCATACTACCTGCAGGCCCTGACATACCAGTACCACCAGTGTTGCCAGGAACCCCATTGAATCCTGCAGGACCTTCAAGGCCTGTGGCACCTACTGGCCCTTGCAGGCCAGTTGCACCAGATGCTCCAACTACTCCACTGAGTCCTGTGAATCCTGTGTCACCAGGTGAGCCTGTGTAACCGGTGCTGCCTTGTGGACCAGATGCACCAGTACCACCAGTACCACCAGTCATGCCCACTACACCTGCAATACACCAACATAATATTCACGATTAATATCCCTCAGTTACAGCAAGTAACCATGACTAATCACTGCAAAAATTTCGTCCACCAGTGCTAGAAAAATACAACAATGTATGGAAATGCACATTACATAATACTTTAGAGCATAGCAGCAAACTAATAAGTAAATGTGACTATTTTATAGTTCATTCAAATGCCAGCCAAACTACAGGTGCTAAAAACTTAAAAACAATGGGTGGTTAGAATTCAGTAAGGCCAGTCAGCGAAATAACAAAAAGGCCACAAAAAAATTAACTTAAATAACATTTACGGGTAAATAATAATTTGTTTATTTGCCACTGAGTCAGAATCGAAACAATAATGAATAGTTAAGTCATTGCTAATTTCAGTGGCACATCATTATTTTTACACAATCAATGCAAACATCAGGCTACGACTGGAGTCAGACCTGTGTCTCCAGCAGGCCCTGCAGATCCAGCAGGTCCCATAGCACCAGTATATCCGGTGTTGCCAGTCCCTCCAGGATCTCCCACTACACCAGTGAAACCCGTGGCTCCAGGCCCACCAGATAACCCAGCAGCTCCCTGAATGCCAGGCGATCCCAGAGGACCAGTGGATCCACTGGCCCCAGTCGCTCCAGTTTCGCCAGACATACCACTCTGCCCTGAGAACATTTTCACACACAAACTCATGCACCTTTGGCATTTGGTTTAGTTTTAAGCATTCAGTGAACACATACGTGTACAATTATTAGGCTTGGTTCTATGTTGCAACCTCACTGCGCTGACTTTGTAAACTGTGTGTCTTTGAAATGACTGTTTACTACCAGTACTGCTATTACTTTGGTTCCATCATAAAATAGTAAAACATGTAAAAATTGATTTCCAGTTCTCAATGGTTTCATTGGTTGCTGTGATACCGGTACTCACTCAGTGCAGCTTGAGCAGCTACACAATTCATAAAAAGACTGCATATCTGTCCTAGTCTCTGGGACTATTGTCATATTGTGTGCAGGTGAATAATTATTCATATTAATGATATTATAACATAGTACTAATGTGCTACATTAACTTACTGCAGCATGCCAACTTTTAACATTGGGCTTTTTGTAGTTTCTGAGCAATTACGTCATCATCATCATTTATTTGCTCAATGACAAAAGTACAAAATATAGGCAATAAGTGACATTGAACTGAGCAGGACAAAGAGGCACAATGTGCACTAACATCTGCCCCAATAAACTGACACATGTATGAGGTCGATCTATCTGCCGCTTTTGACACCATTGACCACACCATCCTTCTAGATCGACTATCTCTTTGGTTCGGAATTCACGGTACTGCATTAAATTGGTTCAG
>Ga0126335_1003127_pt1 | contig 10191 bp, 6 predicted proteins | sample OlaspJWI45metaG_FD_108409 | JGI IMG/M metagenome (GOLD analysis project Ga0126335, IMG submission 108409) | Marine gutless worms symbiont microbial communities from Oahu, Hawaii - Olavius sp. 1 OAHU.JWI-45 metaG | ecosystem: Host-associated > Annelida > Digestive system > Unclassified | place... | reverse complement strand
TCCTGTGAAAATATTCTTTTAATTAGCAGACTGTTTTGTATGAACAGGCCCAAATGTTAACAGCATCATGCACACCGGGCATGCGACACTGAATGTACGACTTCTCGAGCAGGCAACACCTCTTTCATTCGACCAGATCTGTGGCCACCGAACAGTCTTAACCTCAATCTCGTCTACCGCCAGATATAGGGTGTCATTCGGCAGCCAGTTTATCAGTCACAGCCTCACAGGTGCCCAACGATGACGAACTGAAGCAGTGATTGCTCGGCGTTTGGCATGGCACTGACAACAGCATCCTTTAGAATGGAGCTGACGAGAGGCGGGATCATCTTTGATCATGCATACGGGCAAATTATGTACACGTGAGCAGTGGCTGCTACCCACTCAGCCATGTGCCATAAAATGTTGCATTTAATATCATACACGATGCAATGTTTAAGTTGTATCTGTGGTAGTTAAAACTTCGAACTTTTAACTTCGTAGGGTGGTGCAATAACATACTTAAAATATGATGAAAATATTACACAATTTTGTAGCAAATTTCGTATCCTTTCCAGCAGTGAAAAAATAAAATCGGTTTCCGTTAAGTTTTGACACAGTTAGAGCCGATAACAATGTGGGAAGTTTTTTGAGACACAGTGTAGATTTTAGTGTTGTATGGTTGGATGTGTCGCCTCTGCTAATAATGAGTGAATAGATGATGGATGGATGGATGGATGGATGGATGGATAACTGAATAAATAACGAATTTATAACGCGCGCATAGTCGAGAAACCCGAAAGGTTTTGAACACACGCCTAAGACAGTATAGCTAACGTAGCGGTAATCATGGAATGGCTAAGAAAGTTTCGGCCAAATCGCTGAAGTAGACAGGTCGCGCAGTCCATACGTTGTCTAACGAGATCAGTCATTCATGATCTGGCAGGCAGCGCTCAAGCTCGAACGAGTTTTATTCATGTAATATTCAACAGCTAATGTTCAACCTTCAGACTTAATCAAGAGATTGCGTTTCGCCGACGTGGGCGCTGGGTTGATCGACATGCTTATCAAACGAAACAATGTCGTACTTCATCACAATTAACGCTGTCTGGCAAGTAAACTTCCAAACCACGACATTTTTATCATGTAACTTTTACTGTCTACAATAAGGAAAAAGAAAGATTTTAAAAATATATTGAAAACGAAAATTAATTAACATTCACGATACTGTGGTCATTCGACCTACGAAACTCGAAACTATGTGTCAGGTTGATGGTACGGACTATATCAGTTGTTTGCTATTGCAACTTGCACATTCTCGGCAAGGAGAAGGATATTAGTTTACTTCTTTTGCCACAGTTTGCGTGTCGACAGTATTGTCCATATTTCAATTTCAGCAGCAACAGTTAATCAACGTTGCGTGACATAGAAATGAGTCTGAACCCTGTAGTCTGCCTACTTCATAATTTATTACTTGGCAATCACGTGCCAGATGGTGGCCGCTTACTGCTCACCTGTATTGCGTGACGTCACGCAGGTGCGCCGGCGCCAGCCAATCACGTCGCTCCATGACGTCACTGCTGCTGTTGTCCCAGCAACCATATGACGCGCTCTCAGCAGCACAACCTCAGAAGCCAATCGAGTGGAACGGAAGACTGATAAGGCAAGTATTACTTGAAATTATCTAATGTTTCAACATTGCATGAGTTGACATAAATTCTAACATTTTGCTTCGTTTTGGTGTAAAAACTGTTTTGTAGTTTATTTCTGTACCGCGTTGTTCTTCGTAGTCGTTTTTTCGTCAGTTATGAAAACTCTGGACAATACATGTACCCAGGTAACACAGAAACTCTCACAGTATACATATGTCCATGAAAACGATGGCTCTAGCAGACAAAAATGTTGCGGCATTTTGTGAATGGGTTTTAGTAAACGTACATTCAGTAGAATGCTGAAACAGGAAGTTTTAATGCTGTATAGCCTATGATGAACTTTACAGCAGTAAAAGCCCAGCAAACTTTTATGTCACTTTATTCGTGCGAAATAAATACATTAAGTAAACTCCAAAGAAGTCGATCGATCGCTAATTGCCTTCATACGCTTTTTTGTGGTTGTAGAAAAGAACAATAAGACGCAGTATACCAGCAGGCACGTAGGAAAGATGTCAATGAACGGGGACGTCATGTCTGATGTAGATCAAAGCAACATCAATGATGACTCACTGACATCAGATCCCACCGGCTCCGAGGTATGTCAAATCAGCAAACCACCGGCTCTTTCGCGTACACATTCAAGTGGAAACGAAATTACACTGTACATCGTACATCTTTGTGGTTTAGCTGAAGGGTACGATTTTATGTTGCAATTGTAAGAAAAGGGTGTTGTGAGAGATCTGACATCTTATTTCCATTTTTAATCGACAACAGCAAATGACATTCAAATGGCAGACTTTCAGATGATAGACAAGAACACTAAGAGTGCTTTGTCGGCTTAGTAAACACAGAATGTCTGTTATTGTTTCAGGTGAGAACGCTGTTTGTAAGCGGACTTCCCATGGATACAAAGCCCAGAGAGCTTTATCTTCTTTTCCGAGGATTTGCGGTGAGTATTAGAAACATCATATATACGATATTCTTTTTTGTGAGCACTAACATCTTGGTGACATTTTTTCAATCGCTGCTTCGATTTTGTCTTCTGGATGTATCATGCCAGCATCTGAGAATTAAACAACATTCACAGCGCGTCTACATGCAGCCTTTAACCTAATGAAATTGTCTATTTATTTTCTGTGCAGGGATATGCGTGTTCTCAACTGAAGTTTATGGGAAAGCAAGTCTTTCCTCAGAACTGCGTCAGTTTTCAACCGTTGTTATATTTGTTATCGTAAGCTGTACGTTGAATCTACAGCTTATAATTAATCACAAAAGCATAGAATTTGTTTCATTTGTGCTAATTAATCGAATTAATTGAATTTAAATAGTCTGCATAACGCAAATGTATTTGTCGAAACAGGAATAGGCATATTCATATTTGTGTATTATGCCTGGTTATGTTAGGTCTACGTGTGTGTGTTTAGCCGGTTGGATTCATCACATTTTACAGCAAGCATGATGCTGAAGTTGCAAGACATGAATTACAGGTTAGCTAATGTACTTAGCTGGCCTATTAATTTAAAAAAAAATTATGCTACAGTATTCGACGAAACATCTTTTTGATGTCTCTTTTTCTACAATCCTTGTCCTGAACTTCTACAGTTCAGTTTCTTCTTAACAATTGTCGTAATGTTTTGACCATTCTACTGTATGTTTTCGAGAATGTTGTGGCAATTTAATGGACTTTGAGATAATGTCTGCTGTTAAAGCTGCTGTAAATAGTTTATAGACTGGAATCACTGGATTGCAGTATAGTAGTTAGTGTTCGTGTTACTATACAGCGACACAGAGACCGATGAAGTACTTGGATGGGATGGTAAGTCGACTTGAACCATGTGCCACGCTCCACACAAAAACTCACTTTTCACTCCCACTAATTTTCATCACCTTACGGCGGATTGCATTGCTAGTCTCATGCAGTAACATTGTCAATGATAACTAACTCTATGATCGTGCATTAATTAACGATTTTACTATCCATAGGCCTATGCATGCGCGTCTGCCGACGGTTTGGTATTTTGGACTTTGGTTCTTTGGCGTGCGAAGTTTTGCAGCTGAAAGTAATCTATGTAAGAGTAAAAGATTATGGAGCTGGAAATTTGACCTGACCTATTCATTGAGCATTTGATGTATATAGTTTTATAATGTCTCGACTGATCAGTGGTAAACTAGCTCAAGAGTCAAGTTTAAGGTATCGTAGATAGACATGTGCTAAAATCTCTCCATTGACAAATGTGTTCTTTACTTATTAACGGCTACAGTCACGAATAATCGTGCCATTTAGCCTATGTGAGCGTGTGTGGATTTTTGACGTTTGGAGCTACACACTGCCTGTAGACTGTTCCACTACACAGTATTACATTGTACATGCACCAACCGATTTGTTGGAGTGGTCAGTCGTCCACAGAAAACAGTGATTTTACCACATCCATCCCACTTAGTTTAGATCTTTCACCGCTCACTGACTTGTGCGAATAACAGCATTGATTAATCTGTTAATTTAGTTGTATTCAGCTGCTTAAAACATCATGAGCACGATCACTCACAGAATAAGTGCCTGCAAAATTAAACTAACCCGGTTACGCCATTCACATAGCCAGCCTTGAACCAGTAGTTTAAGATTTTTATGTGATTTTTTTAAATTTAAGTTTCAGTCACTCGATGAACACTGATGAACACAGCGAGTGTATTAGCAGACTGAGTGTGTGTAAAATAATTTATGCGGAAACGTTTTGCAAACTCACAGATCATCATCAATGAACGCTGGTCACTTCGTTTCAGTTTCATATTCACTCATGCATTTGGAGACGAGTATTCTGTTTCCGTCTTTTACGGCTATTATAACTGTATTATAATGTTTACGCATAAAAGCAACTCCGGACATTTGTATCATGCTATTTGCAATGATAGCAAGATATATCCAACGAAACGCAATTACTAAGTGCTTTTTGCGTCAGCACACCTATAGAAGGAAGATGGCCTGCACTACAGACGCATTATAGGCTTGCCATAGATTTTCTACTTTCACGCAGGTTGTTAAACAAACGAAAATGTTAACGACGTCTGTATTCTATTATATGTACTGTCCTGCGTGGCAGATGATGCTGATTGTTGTTTGCAGCGTTTGTCTGCAATTGTAATAAAGAGACATTATTATTATTATTATTATCGTTGTTTTAGCTGAACCAAAGAGTCGTTCACAGCCTCACAAAGAACAGAAAAATCACCCACTTTTAATGTTGTCTTCGTGGTGTGACTTAATCATTTAGCGACCACATTTCAGTCGTCAAAATTTTAGACAATTAATCACGCGATGAATCGTTAATCTGCCCATGCACTCTTGATATCAATTAACACAAGACTGCACTGGGCGTTGATGTGTTTGGCAGGGAATACGGTTCGACCCGGACCTACCACAGACATTGAGACTGGAGTTCGCCAAGACCAACACCAAGGTCGTCAAACCGAAGCAGCAACTGGCACAGTTGGCTGTCGCTGCTGCCGCCGCAGCCGCTGCCGGTCAGGGTCCCTACATGCAGCCCATCGCCGGCCGTAAGAACACCCGCTTAATGTCGTCGTCAGCAACACACAACTATTTAGCTGCACTGTACATCGTATTAATTAAAGTATTGTCTCTTCAGTTTGTTGCTCGGTTAATTGGCGTTCAAAGGCACATTTATCACACGCTGATAAATACCTATGATAAATTGATACTAGGTTACAACTTACATTAACAGTTTGCTAAATCATAGCAGTAAACGTCTTTAAAAACCGTCAATTACATCTGTTATTAACTTTATTTGAAAGTAGCATTCTGCCCGCCTAGTCGGGCATTACGTACGCAGCCCCGTCCCACTTTGCGCCCTCCAAAGGCTTCCGCTTCCCGTACCCGTGTGTAGTATGCATGCATGCGGGCTCGTCAGCACCAACGCCTGCCTCTATTGCGTCTGCGCATTGTCCGCCTGCGCCTGTGTGTCAAATGTCAAGTGCTCAATCTGTCTGCAGTGGCGCTTTGCCGGCCAGTCCCGCGACAAATGGAAAAAGTCAATTTTCTGGCCTCTACCCATGACCCTTCATTTTTGCGCCTAAAACCATCCCTGGGGCACCCTGGAGCTACCCTGAAATTTGGAGATAATCGCTCCTCCTGTTCCACAGTTATAAGCGTACAAACATACATATATAGGCCTACATAAAGTCAGACAAATAGAGAAACTCGTTTAGTGCACATGACGGGAAAATACATCTACTGAAATCCCGCACTAATAACCACGTTGATGAGTAACTTATAGGCCTACAGGCCATGAAATTATTAATTGTGGCCCCTTACCCAAGACCCTACCCCCAACGTTTTTTTCGCTGTAAACCATCCCTGAGGCACCCTGGAGCTACCCTGAAAATTTGGAGACAATCGCTCTACCTGTTCCCGAGTTTTTAGCGGACAGGCAGACAAACAGACATACCCACACAAAGCGCCTTGGATATAAAAGAAAGGTGTAAAAGTCTAGGAAAAAATTAAATGCAAAGTGTTACTTGTGCCTTGTTGGCCCGCAGAGGTGATGATGCCATTAAATAAGTTTCACTCTTTGTAGTTTCAACTGACAACGAACTGACCGAACTATTTCACGTCTTGTACCGTGTACAGAGGACTATCTGGCGACTGCTGGGGGAGCGACGGCCGTCATACCGTCGTCATGGCCGACTGCGGCCGGCTATCAAATGGTGCCGACTCTGTATGCCGCTGATGCGGCCACGGCTGCTGCGGCTGCTGCCGGAGGTTTCTACAACCAAACTGCATTCGTTCCGCAGCTCGCTGTCACCCAGATGCCTCAGGTATACTCAATACTTACGTGAATAGGCGTGCTTTCAGTGAATATGAAATACGGACTATAGAACAAAAAACAAGCTTGCTGTAACTGTATAGTAATCTAACTTCTGAGACCAACCATATACGTGTATTTTAGACAGTCATGTCCTCTCTAAACCTGTACAGCTAAAATACACTTCGTAGACCTAAGTAGCATAACCATACAGGGAGTTTTGAATCTACAGTGCTACGAATATTACGTTTAGGCCTACACAAGAAGCACTGACGTCACATCTGCAGTCACGAGGCGCCCCATTTTGCAGGTTACGAATGCTGGTTACATGTGTAATGTAAATAACATTTGATGTCTGACAAGATGGAGCAGCAACACTGACTGCAGAGTAAATTAGCAAATGACGTCATTGTCAACGTATGTATAGTATAAATAAAATACTTGTATGTTCAGGGCTATCCGGCAGTCATGGCGTCTGAGCACCTGCAAGGCACAGCAGGCGAGCAAGCTCTGCCCGTGTCTCACCTGGCCGCCGCCGCTGCTAACCCGATGTTGGCGGGTGCCGTAGCCGCCGCTCAGCAGCCGCAGCAAGCCGGTGCCGCCGCCACGCTGCTGCCGCTCGCCGCTGCAGCCGGCGGTCTGCCCGGGATCGCAGCCGGCCCGCACGCCAACCCGTCAACTGGTCCGTGTCCCGCTGTGTTTGTCGCTAACATCGGCCACATTGGTACTGACCGAGACCTCAAAGACCTTTTTAATAGGTTCGTCTCTAGCTCGTCGTTTTAGCTACTTAACCAATTTATCAATAGGTATTAATTTGCACTAAGTTCATGTAGACTAGGCCTGACGAGCTTGCAGTAGCAGCCTAGCAGACGATCTTCGGAAAAGAAGCTATCAAGCCTGGTTTAATTTGTTTTATTGCATTTAAGTGAGTTCAGTCCGTCAGTAGGCTACTGGCCCCTTAGTCGTGAAGGTCAGGATGGTGTTCGTCGTCTTAAAAGACACAAAACAGTGGCACGCTGTTTGCGTTTTCGTCACATTCTGTTGCGTCGCTGGCTTCTGTAGACGAAATTAGAACCTGTTCAAACGTAAATCATTTAATTAGTATTCTGGCTGGCAGATCTCACTATATTGGTCGACTGACTGCGTGAATAGTTAGAAAGTTATGTGCAATTATCGGTCGACTTGGAGCTGTGTTTACGTAGCATATGCTGTATGATTTGTCCTACTGTATTATAGTCAGACAACGGCGTAGCTACAGGCCGCCGCTTGCAAGCTTTGACAGTGTTGACTACTGCATAGTTTCCCGGCGATATTGCATGCAATCAGATATGACAAATCTTACTGATAAGCTGCAGCTGTATAACCTATAAATTACTACTGACAGGCTATATGCAGTTGCTTCAACTTTGGACAAGGAGACAACAGTGGGCAGGGGTGGCTCACTAATTATAGCGTTACCAGTACTTACGTACTTGATTACACGTTGCCATTTGTTGGGAGATGGTGCTGAAATCTGATAAACTTCTGTACAGTCGCCATTGCTTTTCGCCCAAAAAATGCCGCCAGGTCTACTGCGACGAGAAAAACTCGCCGGGCTGCGTATGTTTTGCATTGTATAGCTACGCCATTGTGGAGTCACTTCTGTTAAACTGCTACTGTTTGTGGCTTGTAAGTATGCAATAAATACGGTAGCTGATCTGTTTTAGTCCGCCGCACAGTTTTGCGGACCTTGGCAATTGTTACAGTTTTCCAGGATTCCAGCGGCAAGTGCGGGCACCGCGCAAGTCTGCCGAGTCGCCAGCAATATTGCTGGACTGTCAGGTGCGTCATCTTCTGCGTGTTATATATACTTATAGCTAGCAGTAATAATACTAGGTCTGATAAATATCATAGGTTGTTATAATCGTCGTCATATGCATCGCATAGACGTCGTAAAGTGACATTTCTTCTACGCATAGACAACATAGTTTCTATACTAAACTGCTAGTGGATGGTGACAACGACCACACAGATAACGAATGCAAGACGAGCTGTGACATTTGCCTATTTAATTATTAGATTTTGATTTTTTGACTGGCATTCAGCAGTTTTCAGTTGATGAGGTGATGAGTTGTTAGTTTCTGTGGATCGCTAATATTTCATATCTTAACCTCAGATTTTTTCTTTGTTTCACTGCATGCCTGTCTGCACCACAGATTAATGCATTAATTTATTTAAACTGAAATTCCATAAGCTATATCGTACTAATCTGTGCTTCGTTCTGTTCTTGATTATAAGAGACATGGTTCTATTGCTGTAAGCGAGTTTGATGAAGTGCAAATGTCTTTCTGTGTTATACAGATCAACAAGGAGCGCGGGTTACGGTACCATCCATACAGTATAGAAAGCAATAGCCACGAGAGGGTAAGCCGCCACTCGTTACATTGTTTATGATATGTTTTATACCTTTTTAAGCACGAGCTTCTTGACATGCCAAAATGCGTAAAAATGCACGTGTTACTCAAAGTTAAATAAAAAAATATTCTTCAGCAATGTCTTGATATTAAAGAAAGACTACAGCATTTTTTCTATACTCTAGTCCACCCCAACTCGAAATCACTATCGTGCCTGCAAGCCCCCTTGTTCTGGTGCCTGTTTCGATCGATCGTGGAAGAAATTTTAGATCCGCGTGTAATACAACTTTTTATGTTTGTGCGATTTTCAGTGAAATTTTACACTCATTTACTGAGTCTAAAATATACAGCTGAATACGACGGTTTGTGTTTGCCTGTCGCAGATAGAAGAAGAATCGTAATTGTCGCATATCATTGAAGGTTTGTGAAGACTTTCCTGTCTTTGGTAATTGATAGGACTTTATTGTAAACATACCCAGCTTTTTGGAAACTTGGAACATGCATAAGAAAGAAGTGAACTATGTCGTTGTTGGTTTTATGAAAATTTTTTTAAAAAATCGGCGGCAAAATCATGCAATTTGACGTACTTAAAGCCCAAAAATTTCTGCATTTATACATCGTTATAGAATTTAGAAATGGCACCATTTTTGGGGAGGGAGGGTGCAAAGCAGCTGAGAGCTAAGGAACCTCATCAGACAAAAAGTGTATTTTCATCTTCTATTCCATGGCGTTAGAAGATAGAAATCGAGGCAAGATATTGGAGACACAAAACCCAAGAAAAATCAACATTATTGTATGGTACTTAAACGCACAACTTAGCAGTATACTGTTCGTGTAGCTTCTTTTAAAACATAGGCTACTGCAGCATTAACCAGTTATTGCTTAGAGTTTTTCCTTGCTAGAAAAAAAAGATTATTTTTGCGTGTTTTGTGATACATTTCAGATGCTTCAAGTGGCGGCCATTATTTACGTCGATCGATTATTGTCGCGGTGGCATTTCATGGATTCGTATTTGCTAGTGGTAGTAATTGTAAGCCTATAGGATAATAGATATACTTGTAGTATAGACAGAAAGCAATTTCATGTTGTGGCATGTCGTGTAACAGATCTGTGTTAACTGGAAACATACCAATTCGAACATAGAACTAGGCTTATTAATAGGTTGTTAGTTGTATTGAACTCGCGTACAGTGTTTGTTGTGTGCCTGGTGGGGGGCGCTGAAAATGCGAGACTGGAAAATGCGGGACTGGAATTATCGGCACCATATTACAGGGGGTGGAAAATGCGAGACTGGAATTATCGGGAACAGGAAACGTATGGAACGCCACGTGTGGCATAACCTAGTTTTTT
>Ga0126335_1003126_pt1 | contig 10196 bp, 10 predicted proteins | sample OlaspJWI45metaG_FD_108409 | JGI IMG/M metagenome (GOLD analysis project Ga0126335, IMG submission 108409) | Marine gutless worms symbiont microbial communities from Oahu, Hawaii - Olavius sp. 1 OAHU.JWI-45 metaG | ecosystem: Host-associated > Annelida > Digestive system > Unclassified | place... | reverse complement strand
GGGGGGGGGGGGGGGGGGCAGAAAATTGGCATTTGTTTTCGCGGCCGGCGATTAGTGGGCGGTACTCGGCAGGCCTATAGTCTACAGTCTCAGCTTGTGGCAAACGAAGGCTGGGCACGCGGCTTCACCACAGTCTTACACAATACTCGGCAGCGACGGGTAGCCTGGCTAGTAAACCGTAGATACAATGCCCAGCTGGATGGGCCATATGGCTAGTTATATATAATCTTCATGAAATTTTTATTAAGATATTCAATAACAATTTCAGTGAAATTTCTTTTCAGTTTATTTGCCAAGTGACCATTATCGGTTTAGTTTCAGTGGCTGGTGAAAGATATATAGGCCTAAATCACTGATTTTGTCGCTTTGGTTAATGAGAAATATTGTAGCCCAGTGCTTTGGTTATAAATCCAAATTAGCCTGTAAATAGTCGTTAATTATTTGTAAAGTTAACTACCGACTTTTGTCGTTAACAGTTGTTACAAGCCGGTAGGCGGCTGGTCTGGCGCGCTGTCTCGACTCCATTCAGGCGTTAAGCCAGTTAAGTTGTGCGCTTTCGTACTTTGTGCAGGCAAATAAGTCACGTGACCAACGAGATGTTGAACATCTACAGCACTGGGGTCGTAACAGACAGCCACGGTCACGAATACACTCTGGAGCCTGACCTGGTCCAGATAATGGCCACATCACGTGACTATGACAGGCTGCAGTGGGCGTGGCAAGGATGGAGAGACGCAATTGGTCGGAGGATCAAGCCGCTCTACGCGCGATTGGTTGATATGATGAACCAGGCTGCGGTTGACAACGGTAACCTTGGAAACATTTACGCGTTGACGTCTAATTATCCCGAACCTTTGAGACTGAATCAAATGCGTGGGCTGCGGACTACTGCCATCGATGATCCCGGGCGTCTGTCAGCTAGTCTGTCTGTTACACGGCTTCGCTGTGCAAAAACGCTGAACGGATCGAGGTCCTGTTGGGCTGGAGACTCTCCGCGGAACATTGTAACATACATAGGCTGGGCCTATTAGACGGAGTTCCGATTTTCCCCAGTGTTCGATGCGTCTTTAGCACAAGTAGTATAAATTACTTACACATTATTAGCTGGCCTGCCACAATGTGGGGGCCAGCTATAATAATGGTCCGCCTTGTCCCTCTGTCTGTCTGACCGTCGTACGCAAATATCTCCGAAACTAAGCGAGATAGACATATAGGAACATGGACTTCCCGATTCAGAATCTACCTCCAGATTTGCAATTGCAAGTACGGTACCGCCATCTTGGGTGTTTCTGGGTTGGCAGTTTGGCACTTCGCTCATTCAGACAGAAATGGCCGGCTGGCCTAGTGAATGTAGTGAATGGATCAGTGGGAACAGTCACCAGTCGGCACCACACTGGGCACCGAGCTGGTCCCATCCTATAACGGACGATGTCTTGTTACAATGCTGGATGATCGGGTTTAACTCAGTTTGTGTCGCATGTAGGCTATTCGGACGTAGGCAAGGCTTGGCAGATGACAGACTTCGAAGAGACAGACATACAACCAATGATTGAACGTCTGTATGATCACACCAAACCTTTCTATCAACAGCTACATGCCTACGTACGACGGCGTCTGGCTGAGGTCTACCGAAACCACGAATTGGACCCACGCGGACCCATTCCCGCACATCTGCTTGGTAAATAAACACTTTTCGACACATTTTTGTAGACTGCAGTGCCGGTTCAACGCAGGCGGGCGGGGGTTAATCTGGACACAGCTCTCCTAATGATATGTACCCGCAACAAAACCAGATGCCTTCTAGACGGTGGCTATAGTGGTAGGCACTGGCCGGGCTGTTACAACTAGTATTTTTTAGTTCTTTTTTAAATTAAAAATACCCCAAAAGTCCAATTTTTGTCTTTTCGTTTTTTAGTTAAAAAACAACTTTTTGGTATTTATTGTAGATTATGTCTGACAAAAGTAGTGTTCAAATTTACACTGTAATTTGTGATAATAATCTTTCCTCGCCGGGATTGTCTTTCTCTTTAGCATGACAGGCATACAGTCTATAGTAGTGTATGGAGAAAATGTCTAGCGTGACATTCTTTACCGCCACCAAATGGCTCAGTAGTGTAGTGGTTTGGATGTCGCGGTCGTGGGTTCGAATCCCGGTCACGGCACTGCCGGTTATTTTTCCTGAGGTATCTTGCTGACTGTCTTGGGGATGTAACCACCGCCGAGGTCAACTCAGCCTTGCATCCCTTCGGGGTCGCTAAATCGAGTACCTGCTTCGGCTGTGGTAAAGGCGGGAAAGTCACCTCTGCCGGGTGGCAGACCCAACACGGTGCGATCCCATGTGGTATGTGATTTCCCGTAGCAGTGAGGTGAAGTGAACGAACTGAATGTACCCTTGTTAACCTTTACTTTCACCTACAGTGTACTGTATATTGGCGTGTTGATAACATCGTGCAGGTAACATGTGGGCTCAAGACTGGAGCAACATATTCTCAGTCGTCAAGCCGTACCCGGAAGTGAATTCGGCCGACGTGACGTCATCGCTGTCACGTGGCAACTACAGCGTCGAGCGCATGTACAAGGAGGCGGAGTCATTCTTCACGTCGCTCGGTCTCGAGCCAATGACAGACGATTTCTGGGACAAATCGATGTTAGTACGGCCCTCTGGCAGACAGGTGGCATGTCACGGCAGTGCGCATGACTTGTACTCACAGACCGACTTCCGGTATGACGTCATCGACGTTGTTACATTTTAGGCCCGGAAACCTACGAGTAGCAGTGCTTAATTCCTGTTTTTTCCTTCTGTTGCTCTGATCAACGGAGTTAATCAACATCCGGCCCGGTTAGTACCTGGATGGGTGACCGTCTGTGGACGAGTAAACCATCTAGGTATGTAACCAGCCAACTAGCTCGACTCAGCCTCTTATCCCTCCGGGGTCGGTAAAATGAGGACCAGCTTCGGTTGGGAAGGCAAAGGCATGGTTCATACCGTTCGCGGATAAACGCGTGGATGTGTAATGCTGTGAGATCCTTGACAACGCGTGCCATACCTCAGCGCTCCTGTGATGAGTTTGCCTCATAACCAGGCTCTATGTCAAGTGTTACCTACATTTTTACCTTCTTACTCAGGTCTACTCACTTCAACCGTGGGACTCAGAGTCCGCTGGGTCGTGACTGATTTCCGCCAACATTTTTATGTTTCTGCCCGTCTGAAGGCGAAAGAGGCATATCAATTGGTCTTTGCCGTCAGTGCGTCAGTGATCAGCATAAACGGCCTCCCGTCGAATTTTAGACTGCATAGATTGCGTGAAACGACTGAACGGATCGTCGTCCATTTTGGGATGAAAACTCCGGGGACTCATTAAACGTTGTATGAGACGCGTGTGCGTTCACGAAATGTGAACTTGAAGACAATTTTTGGCTGCATTTTTGGGAAACAAGTAAGGCGACTATCGTCACAGGGTCCTCAGTGCTTCGCACTGTCTGAGGTAGCTTGTTGTGAATCCACTCGCAGTTTGGCGCCATTGTTTCGGCGTACACGTGGCGCCAACGTGCGGATGGAAAACATGGGGCTTATTAGTGTTTGCCGGTTTTGACTAAAAGTTTTGCCACAATTAAACATTAATGCGTTGCATAATTAAAAAAAACAAAAAGTTCGGGCATCCTCCTCCCCATTGCAGCTGAGACTGTTTTAATTGTAAAATTTAAGTCATATTATAGTTTATCAGTTTTTGATGAATTTTCATTCTCTGTGCCGTGCGTCCAAGATTGTGAATCCTGTGAACGCCTCTGTATCAGTCTGCGTAGGGGGCGCCACGCCTAAATCTTTGGGTGGGCCTAATCTGCAACCCACGGACAACGAAAATATGACGCAGTCGATTACGTCATTTTTGACACAGGACAATAAGTAAGTGAGGAATCTAAAATATTAGCTGTGACGATTATGTAAACATAATGGTTTTGACTTACTGATGCCGACAAAACTTCGATCGGCTGGTAACTTATCACAGAATCCACAAGAGGCCGTTATTGCTACGTATATTTGCTTTTTAACTAATTTTACTGAGCTAGAACTAACGAACGTGCAGGCCAGTTATTGGTGGGGCCAAATACATTGTGGCCATGGTCCACCCGGCCCACGCTGCAATGCCCCCCGTGTTAGTCGGGGTATCCATCCACCACGGCGAGGGGAGGCGGTTCAATGCGGCCTTTGCTGAATTACCTTTGCCACTTGTCTAGTTTTCAACTGTGCAGGGGCTTAATTAATAAATGACTCGAGATTGGGGTTGAACTCCCGAACGGTCACTGACAATAATTCGCTGTCTTCGCCCGTATAGGATAAAGATGTGTACTGAGGTGAACGGCGAGGATTTCGAGGTCGTCCACCATGAGATGGGTCACATTGAATATTACATGCAGTACCGTCACCTGGCGACTGTGTTCCGTACTGGAGCCAATGCGGCGTTCCACGAGGCTGTGGGTGACACCGTAGCCCTGAGTGTCGGTACACTGCAGCACCTGCACGACGTTCAGCTTAGCGACATCGACCCGCAGACAATATCACACAGTAGGAACTCTGCTTACGTTCTACCCACAGAGAGATTCTCGGGCCGCTTCGAATACGTCAGATGCGGGCTATTGCGGTCGGTGATTCTGGCGTCTGTCTGTCTGTCTCTGTCGCGGGCGACATGACGTCGTCACTGTCACGTGGCAGCTACAGCGTAATGCGCATGTACAAGGAGGCGGACCACTTAACACTCGCCTTTACTCTAAGACGGCTGTCCTGCCCCTATGGACCCGCTAGTGTCCGTGTCTAGGCGGTTGTTGTAGCCTCTATACCTAATTGCGCTAAATTAGCTGGCTTTCGGCCACGCAATGAATATTCATTAGAAGGTAGGCTGGTAATTAGGTATAGCGAGAGGGCTGACATAGAAAAGATCTACTTGATTTAAGACACCGTATCGTTCTTGGGCAGACGGTTATATGTAGGCCTGTGAGAAGCGATATGTATACAGCCCATTTTTTGACGCCCGACGCAGTGCGTTGGTGCGTCATTTGCTATGGCAACGTGGCTGTCTGTCTGTGTGTCTGACACGTTGATGTATTGTGCCCAGTCGACTGATTCGATCATCATGCGACCTTCACCGCATTACAGCCCAGCCCTTTCTAGTTTTCCCATACCAAATACGGTGTACGAACCCGATAGCTCGAGGGATCCCTCTCATTGAGGGCGTCAAATTGGAGAGAATAGGTAATAGTCGGAAAATCCGGCCAATAAATCGCAGTCATTTACCAGAGGGCAGCTCTTGGCAGTACAGCATGGAAAGCTGTGCTTCGTAACATTTTCTGTTAAGATCTTAGCCTAACATCGGCGTGCACAAACGTCGAGCGGTTTGTCAGCGATAGCTGAGTCTTTTGTTGAACTGTGCATGATTGACAAGTTCTGGTGTCGTAGTATTACGCGTAGACTATCGACGTTTGAAATGAAAATCGCCAGTCCTAAGCCTAAAAGCGCACGACGCTACGCATTGGTTCGGGGCTTGTGATGATGTTCCAAGCTACTAAAATTCCTTTAAGCTTTGTCAATGCAGAGCGGCCGACGACGACGTTTTTTTCGCGACACAGTGTAGAATGTGCTGATGTGACAGAGCAACATATCAATTATCTGATGAAGATGGCGCTGAAGAAGGCGTCTTTCCTGCCGTTCGCCCTCATCATGGACAAGTGGCGCTTTGAAGTGTTTCGTGGGGACGTCAGTCCAGCACAGTATAACAGTCGATGGTGGCGACTCAGGTAGGCGTAGACTTTGGAGTCTACAGCGTACAGTTGCGCTATTTCGGGTGTTTCTTGCGGCAGCCAGCTATCTTTCCGTCTCATCACTATGACACCTTTTTTCAAGGTGACTATAACGTCTGCAGGGTCCTCAGTGCTCCGCGTTTTCCTCTCGACGGAAGAGAGCAATTAACATATTTAGGTCGGTGACGTCATGTTACTAACTATAGCTCACTGTGCGCTGTTGCAGCTTTCGCCCTACCATTGAGCCACCACGCGTAGGCCTATTACTTGACTAGATAACCGAATATTATCATTCTATAAGCACAAACATTTCAAACAAACACGTTACCTGCAACAGAAATGCAGAATAGTGATCGGTCTTGAGAGTTCTGAGACTTTTTGTCTCAAGACGAAGACCGAGACTTTGATTTTTGTGGCCGAGACGCCTCGAGACCAAGACATTGTCCTTAGGACATCATCACTAGTTCATTGCTAAGAAACGTTTCTGGCGTGGATTTAATTTTGAAAGATGATTTTATTTAACATAAAATAGGCCGTATAATAGATTTAGTTGACTGGAACCTTATGACGATGCTTAACTCTGATAACAGTGCGGTACACATGCAATTATTTAAACTGAATTATTATATTAAAATGTCAACTAATTTGTGCCCGCAGGGAGGAGTATCAGGGCATAAAGCCTCCGGTGCCGAGAAGTGACGATGATTTTGATCCAGGATGCAAGTTCCATGTTCCATCAAATGTTCCATACTTCAGGTAACTTCCGCTCTGATTCTTTTACTCCGAGAGCAGAGATTACGTCCAAAACGTGCAGTTTTCTCTACGGTGACCGAAGGCTCACTGTCCAGTCAGTGAACAGTTAACATATTAGATATTTTCTAATATGTTTTTTTTCTCCAAAAACGAAAACTACTGCGTAGAATATAGGCTATATGTTGAATGAATATTTTGTAGATAATTATTATCGTTTATTACGCCACAGAGGCAGCAAAGCAGCGACATAGGCATACACATCAAAAGCGCAGACAGTTTTCCATCCATCCATCATTTTATTTCAGGCATAATTATGTCCATTGAAAAAATACAAATACGCATAAAACACACAAACATATGAATAAATGTAGAACTACACATGCACCTTATATGACTTTCACAGCATTAAACCACTGGACTGTTTTGCTACTGGACATAACATACTGGTTATCATAGTGTCAACTCCCATTTGGGCTTAGGCCTATTAGACATTTGCGCATTCCCACTTTTCAATCGCCCCTTTAGGCCTATACCGTGTTGTTTGTTTGAATTGTTTTTTATGTCAATATGTTACCACGACATGTCTGGGCTGTTATGGTCCAATCACATCCGACAAATGAGTCTCAGGCCTAATTGACCTGTTTGAGCATAGGCCTATGAGGTACTGAAACTGGTGTAGATGTTGCAAGGCTATTTTCGAAAAAAAAAACATTTTTTTGGATTCGCAGTGTAGGCCTATGTCTGTAAAAATGATATTGTTCCTACGGCGTTGTGTTGTTGAGCGAACGAGTTTCGCCTGGTACCTACATGTACTGTATGTTGGTTAAACTCGCAGATCGTTGCTGATGTGGCTGTCGCAGGTATTTCCTGAGCTTTATCGGCCAGTTTCAGTTTCACAAGGCGCTGTGCGAGGTCAAAGGTCACAGCGGCCCGCTGCACACGTGCGACATCTATCGCTCAGCGTCAGCCGGACGCAAACTTAAGTAGGCCTATGATTATTATTGCTATTATTAGGCGGCACTAATGCATAAGATGCAAACTATCGTTTCCGATGTGTGCGGTGTCTGTCAGTCTGTTACGCGAAGCCTTTTAAAACAAGGACGTATAGGTCTATTCTGGACTATAGTGAATTATCCCATCCAATCCAATCGAATGTGTTCTGACGGGCGTAGGCAGTCCTCTTTGATCGCATCTTAACATCGCTTTTACCTACAAACTGGAATTAGTGACTTTTCGACTATAATTCGTTAACAGACCCACCTGGAGCCGACACCAACCAGCAAGCCGGGCCCCGGGCCTCCCGCATAGGAAGTCCTGCCCTGGCACCAGAGCCACTGATCTCGTCTTCTCCGTCTTCGGAATTGCTTCGTACCCGTTCCGCTCGCGTTTATGTCTGTCCAACGCAGCTCGGCGTCTGATGTCTGCAGCGATCCGCGTCTTCGCTGCAGCTCGACGTGCCACGCACTCATTGTCGGACTGTTGGCGATCGAGCGTTCGCTGCTGCCGGTCCGACGCTCTGGAACAGTCTGCCACACGACATTACTGACTGTGTGTCACTGGCGTCACTCTGCCAGAAACTGAAAACTTTTTTGTTTTCTATATCATTTCCATGACTACATTTTTCTTTTTAGTGGTCCTTGAGGTTTTTACTTCGGCCACTTGAAAAATGTCTTATGTATGCATGTATGTGTGTAGGCGCAACTGACTATGCGCTATCAAAAATGTTGTGAATTAGCCATCATAAGACTGTCGTAAGTCTAAAACGTCTCAAGATGTCATAAGGTCGCTTGTGAATTATTCGGCCTACGGTCTGTGTATGCACAGGTCAGTTCTGCGGCTGGGCTTCAGTCGTCCGTGGCGTGAAGCAATGCAGCTTATGACGGGACAGCGCCAGTTCGACACTCGACCGATGATGCAATATTTTCAGCCGCTCATTGATTGGCTTCAGACGCAGAATGCAGGACACCATGTCGGCTGGCAGTGACGCGCTGTTGCTAATGTTAACAGCGCAGCCCACGGCCAAACTCCCTACAAAATATTTAATTTTTTGCCGCCCGATGCAGTGCGTTGGCGCAGCATTTGATATGACGACGTGGCTGTCTGTGTGTCTGTCACGTTGATGTATTGTGCACAAACGACTGAGTCGATCATCATGTGACCTTCACCGGACTGTAGCCCAGCCATTTTAGTTTTCTCATACCAAATATGAACCTGATAGCCCGAGGGATCCATTCAAGCGTCCGGCGGTTTGTCAGCGATACCGGAGCTTCCTGTTATGTTTGCTTTCAATTTGTTGTAGGCCTACAGCCACTGTCAGCGATCAAAAATGAATTGTTAGCCTAAATTTGCAAAACACAGCGACTACGCTTAATTAATTGGCAGGTACCGGAATCCTATCACATTCCATACAGCTGTATCGAGGAATATCAGCGGGGCAAAACCATTTTGATCAGATAGACAACATCCCTGCCACTTCAGCCGTTGTCGGGGAAGCCCCGTCATATTTTACCAAACAGTTGTTTTTAACCAAGTGCCATTGCCTACACTACGACTTTGCTAGTTGCCACTCATTAATGATACTCAATATAGTTCCACAACTTTGTCATTTTGTCTTAAACTCCGCAGTCACTATAATTATTAGGCGGCATCGGATGTGCGAGATGCAGACTATTGTTACCGATGCTCGCGGTCAGTCCGTAGGTCTGTCTGTCTGTCTGTCATGCAGCTGACTCGGCGGCGCGAGCAGTGCGTGCGCGGTCTTTCGATGCAGCCTTTGACAAATCACTTTGGCCTCTTGAGACGTTAACTGAACTGTATAAAACTTATTTTACACTCAACTCCAGCTTTTGTCGACACTTCACTGCCAAGTAGCCCAAACTCTACCAGTTTACACAAAGTGTTTATAATATCTAAATGTATCACACAGTATCGTGTGCTGATGTGCCACTAAAAATCATTCAGTCACGTAATACACACAACTTATTATCAAACAATAATGTGCAAAATGGCAATTAACTGGAACATGATGGCAGCACGTCAAACAACAGAAGATGATATGCACCACGCATTTGTCACGCAGTCACAAAACACAGTCTCATACCCTGGCCTTTCATTCTCAGTTACAGCATGTTATACCTCGTCCTTGTATTAATTTGTGTAACGCGACCTTGTAATGTCCCCCGGCATGTTACGGCGCGATATAAGTCGTCGTTTTAGTATTATTATTATTATTATTATTATTATTATTATTATTACAGCAATTGGTTTAAGCACAAGTAATGACAAAAAACTTTTAACAGTGTTCTCTTCTGCATTGTATTATTATTATTATTTAACATTTTTATTATTCAACAATGTGTTAAGTGACTGCCGACAATCAACAGTCCTAAAATACCAAAGTGATCGACTACAGGCTGAATGACCCACTTGAACTAAGAGTAAACCACACCCCGAGGGCTTAGAATAGACCCACTCCGTCTCCTGGCCGGATGTCGTAAGAGGCGACTAAATCAGGCACCCCTCAACCGCCGTGGCCTCATCTGATTACTGATGATGGACTGGAGTGAAAGAGGGAACATTCGGAAGAGGGGCCCCTCATGGGAACCCTTCCACAAGAACTCAGCTCTTTGCAGCTGACAGGCGAACCAGTC
>Ga0126335_1003125_pt1 | contig 10199 bp, 4 predicted proteins | sample OlaspJWI45metaG_FD_108409 | JGI IMG/M metagenome (GOLD analysis project Ga0126335, IMG submission 108409) | Marine gutless worms symbiont microbial communities from Oahu, Hawaii - Olavius sp. 1 OAHU.JWI-45 metaG | ecosystem: Host-associated > Annelida > Digestive system > Unclassified | place... | reverse complement strand
GGTTGTTGTTAAAAGTCTGTTGGGTTTGCATGGATATCTGATGTGTTTATTGGAATCCGATGACATCTGTATTAGTATCTGTGATTGGTTGTTGTGAGTTGCAGTGGTCGCTGCGAGGCAGAAGCATGCAACGAGAGCGAGAAATTACAGCGTGAACCACCAACTGTCAAGAGGTTGTCACTGTTGTGCTTGATTTAATTTTCTATACAGTTTATGTATCTCTTTGAAGTAAGGTTTGAGGAGAAGATGAGTTAGACGCAAGATGTTGCAGTCTCTTTGCATTGTGTATTGTGATGGTTTATCTGCCCAAAGATAGTTACCCACCTTAGTACTAACTGGACCTGATGCTGATTAACTGAGTTGATCAGACCAACGTCGTTAACCATCATGCCATGCCGCCAACCAAGTTTTGATGTGGTTGCCAAGTTTGGACATGTAGTTGAAGTGTCGCGTGGTTATTGCACCTAGGTAAGTGGACAGACTAACAAACGACAGCTTTTTTCGGTGATGTTTGTTGACGATAATGACAGTAATGTGTCAGTGAATTATGAAAACACTGGAATGAAGCATTGAGTTTGATTTGTGATTTGACTGTCTAGTAATGGTAGGAACAGTGTGGAACTTTGTGTGGAATTTGCAGGTCTTCATCAAATCCGCAAATTGTTCCACGCATGGTTCGTACAATAAGCAACCTGCACAGTGGTTCATTGCCACGCGATGCTCACCTCTTGGACTACAATGCAGCTTGTGAGTTGGTGACACTGTCATCACATCTTATGATGGATGGCTTGACTTTGAGACACTAACACATGGCATTCCTTATTATCCTGTTGTTTAGTGCACTTTGTAACTCGGAATTCTAGAGCATGAGTTGAATATGGCTGATAGACCTTTGTCTATCTTCCTGCTTGTTAGTGTCTGTTGTTCAACTACACTCTTTGTTTTTGCTGTTTGGACAATGCTAGGAGTCTGGAAATTGACTACTGTTTGCTCTGTACACAAGCCATCTGTCATGCCATTGCTTACATATGGTCTGTGGCATGTTAATGTTGATATTGATACTCTGGCAGTCAGCAGTTGCTAAACCATTCTGTAGTTTGTGCCTGCAGTGGAAATATGTAACAGAGCAAAGTGTAGACAGTAATTCATTATGGGCTGTAAAAAGGTGCCACTATTTATTTTGGTTCTAAGTTTGTCAGATGTTAATGGATCTTGAAAATTTTTTACTGTTGGAGAGGGAATGAAATTTCTAACAATACTCATGTTCCACCACTCCTTAAATATGTCGCTGCACTACCTTGGGAAGTTAGAAGGCCAGGCAAACTTGTTTAAAACTTACAAACTTAACAACTTAAATACATGTCACAGAGCACAAAGACAGAACATCATGTTTAACTGCTATTGATAATTACTGTTCAATAGTTCAGTAGTTCCTGAAAGTGTAGACCAGTGCTAACCAGTCGACAGAGGTATTCCGTCTGGCCCGCCAAGGCCAACAAAAATACTATACTTTACTCTCTGTTCTTAGCATAAACGTTTTGCTTAAAGTTAGATTTTACACTTTTTTGCATCACTTGAAGTTCCACAGACATCTTCACTTGTTGCTCCATGTTTGTTGCAACATGTAGATGCGGCCTAGAAGAGTGAGACTCCTCTAAATGCTGGTCACTATGTAAGAGGTAGCTGCACTGCATTCATTTGCTATAGACCAGAATTCTAGACATTTGATGGCATGATTTCATTTGCAACAAAGCTGGCATCTGATGAGTTTCTCTGTTAGACGTCATTTGTCGGCGATGCCTGATACTCTTCGGGCATTTTGTTAGATAGGACACTCATATTGACACTCGGTGCTTGTTGACTGCTCCTGTTCCAGATGCCTACCGATGCCCGTTTGGTATCCTACAACAGTCACGGCTCTCAAACATCTTGCGTGACCTCTCACAGCTGAACCTCTTCCTCATTGAGGCCCTTGACCAAACAAACAGTCATTTAGAATGGAGAAATCTTGTATGTCAACGTGAGATGCTCTCACAGAGGAGTTTGCTGCTGCTGATTATGACCGTTTTCTTGTAAGATTTGTGAGACATAATAAGCTGTCACTCACTTACCAGATTTCATTTAAATTTTAGAATGCTGCCCAGTGCCACTATGCTTAATGAAGTTCATACATTTGCAGCTGAGTTGGATATATTTATCTGCCAGTGAAGAAGTCTGATTTTGCACACTTTCCAAATTCCGGAACTGTCGAAAGCTATTTTTAAAAATCAACTTTTTTAATGCAATTAGTTTGACAGCCCTAATCAAAACTGGTGGTGATTGTGGTTGATCACCACTACAACTAGGCCTAAACGACGTATCTGTCATCACAAATAAATGTTTCTCTTTTATAACTATTGCATTTACGTTTGGTAGGCCATGTGCCTTTTCAAAAAATTAGCAACTGGTGTAGACTGTTTGCTTATGACTGATGAACTCACTGGCCTGAAATCCTGCAGTAGATAAAAGTGAGGTTGGGTTGGCGTCCACTGATCTGGGTGAATGAAAGAGGTGCTGCCTGACTGAGAAGTTTAGCACGTGCTTTGTGCAACAGCACTGTCTTCACTGAAACCGAATTACACAAAACCATTTGATACTTCAAAGAATGTTCGAAGATTATTTTTCATTTTAAGCCCCTAAAAACTAAATTTAAGCTAGATGTATTAAAATGGGTGCATGTAGAAATGAATGTATCTTGTTCAGAATTTGTTGCGATATTAGCAGCAAATTAATGACTTCGTACATGCGTTTGTTGAAAATTTCAGTGAAAGAATTTTCATGATCAGTTAACATTTGACAGAGTTAGAGCCAAAATAAAAGTGGCACCTTTTCTTATGGCTTACAGTGTGCAGGGTTTTATTTCATGTGTTGATCCATCCACTGCCCATCTGTCATACTGTAGTGGGCTGCTGGCTGTCCACAGCCAGGTGTTTGCCCTAGGCTGGTGCATTTATAATGAAACTGACGCTGTTTTGTGACTGTGACATTGAGATTAACCCACCTTGAAACTTGAAGGTGACTAGATATTCTAAAGATGTACTTTCATACGGAAAATGAAGCTGCTAGCTTAAGGCATTCAAAACTTAGAGCTTGAGTTGTGAAAAAATACTAAAATAGGTATCGAGGTCAAAGGTCAAAATGTCAAAGCTCCGAATTACTTAGAGCGTTATCATAAAGGAAATTCCAATCAAGCTCCAGCAATTTCCGGCCAGTAGTTTTTGAATTGCACGATACCGCTTTTTCACTGCCGCGACCTTGACCTGGGACCTGTGATCTTGAAACTGAACTGTGACTTAGATATTTTGAAGATGTGTCTCCGTACTGAAAATGAAGTTGCTAGGTAAAGCCGTTTGAAATTTAGAAAAATATGAAAATAGCTCGCAAAGTCAAATGTCACCAACTTCCAACCACTTCTAGCCAGTGTGGTTTAAGTTAACTATAATGATAATTAATATGTCAAATAACGAGAAAGGTCTGTATTAGTTAAGTATAACTATAACTACAACGAGAAGGTCCCCAGAAATGATAACTATAACTAAACTAGAAAGGTGATAACGACAACATTTTCGTTGTTTTCCGTAGCATCAAAATTCGTATTATAAAGATTCAAGTTTACAGCAAGGAAACTACGGGACAGGGAAGGCGAATGTGAACTGGCATCATGTAAATATCCTCTGTTGTCAAACTGAACTCTTGTCTGAAGAGACAATGATACTGCATTCAGAGAGAACACCCGTAGAGCCTATCAGTGGAATTTGCTTCACTTTGAAGGTGTCAAAATGCACAGCTGATAACATGTCACCGGCCGCTGGTGGTCCACACACCTGCTGCTAAGTTGCTAAGTACTGCAGCAGACTAACGTCGTCTGCTCACTTGGGAGGAGATGGCCGCTAGGCAGTTTGTCTTTGAAGTCTGACTCATGGCTGCCGCACTTTTATGAATGGTGTTTGTCACTATTCCCAAGCATATATTGAAAGCTTTTTTACAGTTTATGGCAAGAAAACATGCCATTTTCACAATAATGTTACTCAGATGTTTGTCAGTCAGTTAATTATTGTGACCATTTTTGAATGAAATTCCACCATGGAATGAAGAGCAAACTGGCCAGAGTGAATTGTAGAGTTAGGATTTGGAGGTCTTCTGCTGTAAATATGTTGTCGGAGCAGATTCCAGTAATGACTGATCTGAATTTATTGTAATTTGTAATGGCATTGATGCAGTTCATTGTTGTTTATTGTTGTTGACCAGTTTATTTGGCGTTTGAGACAACGAATAACTAGAATTGCAATAACTAGAACTAGCACTAGAAACTGAAAATAACTATAACTGCAACTATAACTAGAAAGTTGAAACAACCATAACTAAAACTACAGTGAAAAAGTTTTAAAAAATAACTAACGGTAACAACATCTAGAAAGAAAACAATAACTTAAACCACACTGCTTCTAGCGTTCACCGTGGGACATATTTCTACCAAGTTACATCAATTTCTGACCAGTAGTTTTCAAGATTTTGTGTGGACAGACGCATGACACATGCACAGGCAGACGCTGCCAAAAGCAATACCTGCTCACAGCATAGCTGGCGTGCTGGTAATGAGCTGCCATTCCAGTGCAAAGTATACTGCCAACCCAAGCAGCAGCTTGTCTTTTATCTGAACGTCATTTGTAACTTGGACAGTGCTTGTTGCCACCTAAAACATGTGGAATTGTATGTGAGTTGAATGTTATTTTTGACATCTCTTTTGCTATTTCTTTGTGATTGTGGTTGAGATTATTAGTTGTAATGAAGATGTCGGCAATGTAGATGGTGATGGAGGTCATGTAGCAAGTTCACGTAGTTTTGACAACAGCATTGTCACTCGTCCTGACGTTCTTTCACTCAGCTTGTCAATACCAGAGGAAACTGCTGTGGAGATTGCTGACACAGCCTATGCTCCACTAGCTTCACCTGATGAGCCACAAGAGCATCCAGTTAGTGCCAGGAGCTGTGAAACGTCACGTCAAGACGTTGACAGTCAGATGCAAGTACCGAGTCATCTTCTGGATGATCACCAAGTGGCTGGTGACACCGATGCAGCAGTGAAGTCTGAGATTGCAGCAGACAACGACTTGCTGCCAAATGGCAAACAAGTGCCATATGCAGCATCGTCACCAGCGGACAGCAAACCAGCTACGCTTAACAAATTGCAGTCAGTACTCGTCGCTGTTGCCGCCATTCTCATTTGTGCACTCATTGGAGCAATAATAATGTTTGAGTTTGATGGAACTGCACCATTTTCATCATCCCTGCATGCAATTCCAGGGGTTGGTTATTTTCATCGCAACATTTATCGTCCACTTAATGCTGCAGTGGGTCGCAGTCTGCCAAGTTGAGCATAACATTGAGTCTGTGTGTGTGGAAACCCAGGTATGTTGCATTGTGACTTGTCATTTCTCAAGTTGGTAATGCAGTGACCTAGTGCTAGACTGCTAGTGCTGGTGCTGGGCACCCTAGAGTGTGCTCAGTGACTAGTTGTTGGTGTCATCGTTGTCGTTGTGTTAGCTGTTGTCTTTGTTGTTGTACTGACTCATGTTGTCACTGCATGCAACGTATTTTACACCGACTTAATTCACTCAACAGTATTGAGGTATTGGTCAGTTTCTTGCAGCCATTCTACTAGTCTTTTGTGTCATTTTGTTCATAATATCTATAAGACTTTGGTCACCATTAAGTACGGACGAGATAGTATTAACATTGACATTTGTAGCAGTGCGTTTGTCGTTATGGTGCTGGATCTAGTAGCACGTATGTGAAACTACTGGTTATGCGTATTTTAAATGAATTAGACTGTTACACAGTTCTAATAACATTTTTGTTGCTGTAAGAGTTGGATGTACAAAAACAAATTCTCTGCACAGTTAATGGCATAGCACATTTTCACAATAATGTTACTCAGATGTTTGTCAGTCAGTTAATTATTGTGACCATTTTTGAATGAAATTCCACCAATATTTTGATTGTATTGAAGCTCATTTGTGCATGTCCTACTCGCCGAATGTCGTATTTGTTAGTGTTTCGAGATAAGTCAGTATCAGTTGTGTGCTTCCAATAGTTATTTTGTCATGCCATCTTCTGGAACATATTAAAGTTAAATGTATAAAGCCCCTTTCAAAAGATGTATGTATAGTGGTTTTATTGTAAATATCTATAATTGTATTGGGTATATTAGCACAGGAGTGTTTTTATTATCTTTTTATTAGAATTTGCAACAAATTTTACGTGCCATTATGAATTATACATTCTATCAGCCTGTTACTTCAAATGTTTTCTAGACTTCTTTGTGTTTTTACTATGATTTCCAGAAGCTTTTGATGCCTTTTAAGGGTTATTTGTTATATTCATAATTTTTCCGTGTGCATTCATTGTTAAAAGTGTTTGACTGGTGACTTGCATAGTGCTTTACCTTACTAATTGTGTTTTAAAAAAACTAATAATCCTTCTTGTTTGCCAGTTTATTAGTTTGAATACATTGCTGAATTATTTATCTTTCTTATGTTCTAATCTAGGTAACAGGGGACTTTGAGCACTGATGGTTAAGATATGTTTATTTTCTAGTTCGTGCTTGAATCATTCTTCTCATATACTTCGCTCTCTGTATGTGCACCATGCAACATCATATTGCTAATGTAAACTGTTAATTTCACTGAACATTTGTACATGTGCATTATATAATGTACTGTGAGATCTTGCTCACACTGCACCTCTTATTTTTAGCATTACTGCAGTCAGCATTCGTGTGCAAGTATTTATCATATTTTCCAGTTGCTAACTTTATCAAGCTTTTCAGTTTACCATAAGATGTTAGAAGCTGTAGCAGTTATTTTGTGTGGTTTGTTCTTAACATTCCTGTAATGTTGTTTTTGACATTATTACCCAGTGTGGGTTCTGGGGCTTAGAATAGACCCACTCCGTCTCCTGGCCGGATGTCGTAAAATGAGACTAAACCAGGCACCTCTCAACCTCCATGGCCTCATCCGATTACTGATCATTGACAAGAGTAAAAGAAGGAACATTAACATAGCTGCTCTACAGTGCAGTACTTTTGTTGTGCTATGTTCCAGGCAGCTTATAGGTCCGACAGATTGGGTTTTTGTCATACTGGGACCCTTATGCTGTGATTAGCCTAGAGGCGGTTGCCTGCAGTTCATAGTGTAACACGGTGGAGTGGTTCTGTTGGGATTGAAGCCTATCGCAGTGGCCAACTGGCTTCCTTCAGTGCTTTTACACTGTTGGTTGAGTCATCTGACCTGTAAAAATTATCCCCGAAATGACCTATAAAGTGTCGAGTGGGACGTTAAGCCTCTACTCATTACTGGTTACTCATTTTGACGTTATTGTCAAAGTCGTATCTGCATGTCGTGTATCTAGTTAGGTCATGTTTGTTGAGACGACTTAGTCATTTTAGGTGCATCAGCTGTTGTCACTGTCGCATGGTTTCTACAGCGAATGTGTTAATATTGGCATGACTCCTGTTGCTGAGGTTGTATGTCTTGTCATTGACTAACATAGAATGCAAGTTGGCCAAGCCATTAGTACGTATTATGTGTATACTGTGAACCAAAAAACACCCACATGTTCTATTTTGCTGTAGTTTTTACAAGCATTGACCAATTTCTGTAAAATTTGGTACACAGTATGCTGAAGGAATTTGCAACACTATACTGATATGTCCACTTCATCTACATACTGTTGCTACACTACCTTGGGAAAGATATATCTGTGGTTTTGTGACCATTTTGGCGGATTTGCTTCGTCAGAATGCTGTTAAGTTGATGTCCAACTTGAGGATAAAATCCAATCGATGAAAGATTTTTGCTGTTGCATATTGTCGCGATGTTGCGCTAATGCAAGAGATGCAGTCACCCACCTGTGCCATTGCTGTGAAACTGACATCTAACAGCAACACAGTGTGCCAGCTCCCTGTGCGTGTCAGTCAGTTAAGTTACTGCAACATGAAACTCCTGAATTCATTGGTCCAATGATCCAGGCTTTATGACTGCCAGTTAGCTTGGATCTTAGTTCTGTTGAATAGCGAATATAGGATATGAGTGGCAGAATCATGTATGTCAGATGCCAGTTCAAGCATGGCTGACCTGAGATAGTGCTTGATTGACACTTGAAATGGCTTGTCATGAGGCACTGTCAACAATGCCATTGACTTAAATGTGTAAGAGACTTCAGGCCTGCATGTGTAAAGGGGAGGCTATTTGAACACTTGCAGTAATATTTAGAGCTAGGTGGACAATGATTTTGTGGAACAGCTGGGTGTTTTTATTCTGTGCAACAGTAATGTGCAGCCTTTGTTGTTAAAGTTATTAATGTGCAGTTCATATTTCTCAAAGTAGTGTAGCAGCAGTATTCAGGTGGGAAAATCAATAACTCTTGTATTGTGTGCCAAATATTGAAATCGGCAGGGATGTTAACGAGGCCAGCTGGGCATGAGGCCGAGGCCAGAAAGAGTGAGGCCGAGGCCCAAAAATTTTTCGAGGCCGAGGCCGAGGCCACAATGTATGAGGCCGAGGCCAGACACGTTAAAGAACAACTCAGTGTGTATGAGCATGAAGACTAAGATATTGTTTTAACTTCTTAAGTCCAAAGTCCTAGCAATCATTGCACTTGAGAAACACGAGTTCTTCCAGTAAATCATTTGACATGTGAGCACGGTTTGGCTTCATAATAATAATTAATGTCATGTGCGCTGTAAATATTCGAGGCCACGAGGCCAATTTCTATGAGGCCAAGGCCAGATGCCATGAGGCCGAGATCGAGGCCGAATGATTTGGCCTCGAGGCCCATGTGGCCTCGAGGCCTTAACATCCCTGGAAATCAGTCAGCATTTGTAGAAACTACAGTCAAATTAGAATGTGGACACTTTTTTGGTTCACGGTGTAGTAATGGTAACTAATGATCTCTGAATAGTGGCAGTCACAGTACTGAATTGTCTTGTAGTTAGCTGTTTGGTCATCATTGTTTACTGTTCTGTAACAATGCATTTCAGACATTGCTGTATCACGTGCACTACACATACAGCTACACGTTTTGACTAGTGTTAAAAAGCAAGTTTCTGTGGTTATGAAACAAAACATGCTGCTGCAGACTGAAGCAGCATGAAATTGTGTACATCTGTTTGCAGATTTTGTTGTGAACCATTTGATATTGTTGTTTCAGTGTATTGAAATCATGTCAGCATCATCAGTCTGTCAAATAATAACACACATGCCACTCATTATGACCTGCAAGTTCTGTCTGCACTGTCATTGTTGTTGTTGTTGTGTGTTTTGTCCAGTGCTGTAGACACTTACGTATGTTATTTATCCAGTTGGCTTTATTTATCACATTCCATATCAGTTTTTGTGTTGTATTGGTATTAACTATTTATAGCTGTCTTGGCACTGTTTATTTTATTTTACAATAATGGGTTTATTTGGCATTTATGTTTTACATTTTTGTTTAATGTAGCACAGTGTTTTGATATTTTGTTGTCATTTAAACCATGATGGCCAAGAGTACTAATTGTAAGCAGCACCTTGCTACCAATTATGTGAATTATATGTGTGTATTGTTGTGCAGGTTTTCTTGCAAGCTATTCGGTTTTATTGTTGGGTTAGTTTATTTTTTATTTATGATATGTTGTTATTGCCACAACCCATGTGTATACCGGGGCGTAACCCCTCAACCTCCGCGGCCTCATCTGATTACTGATGATGGTCTGGAGTAAAAGAGGGAACATTAACACTGCTGCTCTAGTTACTGTCTATTAGAGCCGAGTCGGTAACTGAAAACCGAAACCGATATCGCAATATTATAAAAAACCGAAACCGACACCAACGTCGGTATTGAAAAAAACGAAAACCGACAGAAAAAATACCGAAAAAAAAAACGAAAATTCGGTTTTTGCTGATGACGATTTACTAATCTCAAGTATATTCATTTTTTGCCGTTAATGTTAAGAAATGAAGATGTGAAACTCCACTACCCCCCGGTACTGTCACTGTTGCTGTGTACTGTACTCGAAAATTGTCGTAACAGTTCCAGCACTAGTAGAAATAATAATTAAGTAGGATAGTTGTGATAGTTGAAAAGCTTATTGCAACGAGAAACATTGTTAAATGTCATCG
>Ga0126335_1003124_pt1 | contig 10200 bp, 4 predicted proteins | sample OlaspJWI45metaG_FD_108409 | JGI IMG/M metagenome (GOLD analysis project Ga0126335, IMG submission 108409) | Marine gutless worms symbiont microbial communities from Oahu, Hawaii - Olavius sp. 1 OAHU.JWI-45 metaG | ecosystem: Host-associated > Annelida > Digestive system > Unclassified | place... | reverse complement strand
TATCGGCAGACGTTGTAGTTGGTGCCAACTGGCGCTGCTCCAGCATCGCTAATACCTGTGGTTGCCGTTGTATATTCATCTGCGGTTTGTCGGATGTCTTAATAAACGAATATTTATTTATTTATTTATTTATTTATCTTGAGACAGCACAGAAAACAAACAATATTATTTCTACAAGGTAGTGTAGGAACGCGCAGTAGGTGCTGTGGACAGTACATGCATTGTTTTGTTGGGAATCTATTCAGGTGTAAGTCTGCCAAAAATTATAAAATTTGGTTTAAGATTTTACAAAGCTATATCAATTTAACATCAAGCATATGGAAATGTGCAGGTTTTTTGGGCCACCCTGTATAATGCACGGTTGTTCTAATGTAATTTGTAAACCGGGCAGTATTGTCATGATAATAATAATGACAATCTTGTAAGTCCCGCAAGTAACCGCGATGTGGACGCATAATCCTAGCCTATTTGACAGATACAACTCTACAACTGCACTTTAGGCCAGTAATTTACGTTCAGCATTAGTAATTTTGTATGCTTGAAAAACAGCCTGTGCGACGTTCCATCGAATAATCAGAAGCGTTATTAGAAATAATTTTAATTATTTAACTTGCGAATAATGTTTTCTCAAAGTTACTGTAGGTCTAATTCTCGCAGCATCGAACGAAAAACTTAAATAGTACTCAAAATGTCTAAATAAACTTGTGACGTCCGCCTTCTGAAAATAGGACTACAAAACGTAGCGTAATATTTACGACTGTTTGCAGACTGAATCCGCAGACTATTATTATTGGCGGTATTTCCTGCAGGCGCTATCGTTGTTGACTCCAAAATTATTAAAACTTCATTTTCAAATGCGTCAAAATAGCGTGAGCTACAAAGAAGCGTACACGAGTACTTGCAGCGTTTTTGTCAAGCTGGCAGGTACCGAGTTATACGCCGAGTCAGCCTCAAGCATGACGCTCAAGTATCTGTAAGAGAAATACAACAGCCGTATGTTATGCTCCAAGCAACAGCGAGGAAAATTTATTCTTTTTAAAGCTCGAAAGACATACAGTTTAAAGGCAACTGTTAATACCTCTAACTGCTAACATAAGATACTTATTGAGCGGTTTATGTTACGTGCATACACACAAAGCGTCTCAATACGTTATACCGGGCGCAGCCCGGCCGGCTGCGGCCATAGTAAAATCGCGCATGTGTGCGCGTACTATTTGTATGTTTTGTATGTGGTTGCTGCTGCTGACTAGTGTGTAGTTTAGAAACGTGACGGAAGTAGTTTCTCAGCGTGACGGAAGCATTCATGAAAACTACGAAAAAGCGTGAAATTTTTCTTTTTGTGAAGGCCTATGAAGCTAAAATTTGGACACGCGTTCGTCGTCGGTATTTGACGTCTTTTGCTGGTCTCCATTTTGAAAATTAGCCAGACTGACAGAGTTAGATGCTGCAGAAGATCGGCAAAACAGCCAATTGAGTGTATCTAAAACTCCGCAACAGCGGAAACAAAACAGCCAATTCGCGACGAAGGAATAATTGGGCGTGGGTTAATGTCGTATCACAAGAGTAATTAGTGCACTGCAGAATCGACAGGTAAATAGTATTTCCACCGTATTTCAGCGCGTTGATTCATCTGTCCTCTCACCTCTACGTCGCTTGCAATGAGCTCCGCTGCCAGGGCGAGCGCCCGGAGTTTAGGTTTCCTAATGGGTTATACTACAATGCGAGACAAAATTTAAACAAAGAAATTGCATCTGTTTATTTTCTCGCTAACCGTCAAAACTCTAACTATTGTCATCGTCAACAAGACTCAAAGCTGTGAAAGTGTTGCATTGTGGCTTAGTAAGAAGAACGCCAGATTTAAGTCAACGTGCGAGCACTGAGACAGACTGATAGGCATACAGCACGACAGCACGAGGGAGAAAAATAAAAGTGAAAATGCAGTCAAAATGCAGGACCTAGTGGATTTGAGAGCGCTGTTACAGCCGTCGACAACGTCACGATTCACAGCTGGTCCATAGCGTTGATGCAACCTGCAGGCACTGAGCGCTGTCGCTGCCGCCAACTGGATGTGGTCGCACAACATCGTCAGTTGACTGACACCGACCACTGCAGAACTGCCACTGTCTGCCGCTAGCGCACTTCCCCATATCTACACCAAACCATAGCAATATCGTCAAATATTGACGGATTTTCAAAATTATTTGACCTTTGCAAAGAGTATGAAATTTTCAACAAAATTCATACGATATTTCCGAAGAACGTTGACGCGCAACGCTGAGAAGTTAAAAAGTTCAAGTTTGTTGAAATAACAAAAATGCTACAATTTAAAGAATAAGATTGTATTTCGCGTCATATGGCTAAATGGATATTGGCGCTATCACAATAGTTGCTCAACGTGTCCACCATTTATTCACACATATACTGGAAGCTACGTACGCCACTCGTGAGTTGCATTGTAAATGATTTTCTGGTCTATGCCGCGCTAAACGTGCAGCAAGCGCTACGTCAGAGGCTGTCAGCATTTATTCACACGCTTCTTACACGATGTATACCAACTAACTAAATAATTCATACTGACTATAAAAAATCGCAAAAAGGAAACGAAGTTACAAGCAACAACTCGCAATGTACCTCAATGTGTTGTTTATGCTGAACTGTATCGGACAAATAATTCTGCTCCACCCACTGCGTTCTGTGAAGCACATTCATACTTGCATTCTTCGCCGTAATGTCGAGAATTATAAATTCCAACTTTTACCGCCTATAGTTGAAATGATTCGTTACAGAGACGGCCTAGTACAAGAATTAGCCTGCGTATACAATCGGAGTCCTTAACATTCGTACGGTAATTAAGAGCGTCGCACCTGGAATTCCTGATAAAAATATTTCCAGTGGCATGCAAACACGAGAATAACTCTGCGGTGGTATTAGTTTAGCTATCCAGGACTTTTAAATCAGAAATTTCGGCTTCGCCCCTGCTTAGGATCATTAACACAAGCACAAACTTAATAGAGATAGATGATAAAAACTTCGGCTGAAAAGCACGGACCGTGACTGGCGATAACTTTCTATCGGCGCCATACTACAGTCTGACGTGTTGTGGATATTATTGATATCGTTTGACAACAGCGACATCCTTGCAGTTGCTATCCCGCTGACATGCACCAGTCCCAGTATTCCCACCGGAACGTCACCCTAAAACACATCAATACTGGACTGGTCCACCGACCGTCGTACGACTATGTAAGACGTGCGTACGGCCACCTGCGATCTTTAACCGCTGTGACAGGATTCTGAATAGGATAGAAGATTTCCGATTCCCCGACTGGTTTTTAATCGTGAAATTGTTACCTTCGAGTAACGACAGCTAAGACTAGTTTCTCGATTCTCTGTGATTGCCAGTTCTCAATGTGACTAGGCCCGATATTCTCCAGACTAATTTTATCTCGAGATTGCCCTCTCGACTACTGGGACTAGTTGCACGATTTTTCTTGGCTTATCGACGAATTCTCCACTTCCATGATCGTACTAGGTCGCAATTAACCTGATCGCAAGGCAAGGCCTTTATAAGACTACAAATAAAGCCAATGATTTCTTTCTGTCAACTCAAGACAACAACACGTATGAAACAGAGAGAGTGCCAGGAGGTACCATGTAACGGATTTGCTTTTCCAAATCCGGCCTGAGTCGGAGACGGATTTGTAACTTTGTTAAAATATTACAAGGAAAGAACTGTGAAACATTACTAGCATCCCCAGAGATTTCGTTCAGTAACTAACACGATGCTCACATCAGTCGCAATTAAGGCATCTGTTTCGTTTAATTGTTTTAATCAGTTTTGAATTTTACCTCAGAAATATTAGTCGAGATGCTTTGTCAGGTAACATCACTTTCTCCGAAATCCGGCTGTACCGTATCCGGAAATCTGGCAAAAATCTAGACCGGAGCCATTCAGCTGCATTTGGGAAAATGTCCGGATTTCGGCCAGAGTCGGAGCCGAAATCCGGTACAGCTCGATAGTGCATCCGCAGCAAAGAATAGTTTGAGTTTTGCGAGTTTTACATGGTTTTTGCATTTAAGACCAAAACCACGTCCACCGATAAAAACTGACCTGAGCTCAGTCTGGTTATACTACCAAAGTCGTCACATCAGTGATATTTCTAAAATGAGAAAGTTTGTCTTAAAACGAAAACTTCTGCGTTTACCTCCCCATCACTCAGCTGTGAGACACCATTGGGTTCATCGCCATTTGAGCTGATTAAGCTTTCGTTGGTCGCCTGTTGTCGTTGTCGAAGTCGTCGCGGATCCATAGACGGTGGGAATCCTTTGACTGGTTCAAGAGGGATTGGCAAAGGCTCGACCGATGATATAACGGACTTGTCGCTAAGTGTCGACGCACTTTGCACGTAATGGGCAAACGACGGTGACGTCAACACTGAAGGCGGATAGCAGCTTCTACTGTGGACAATTGCTTCAGGAGGCTCCTGTTTAACAAGTCCGTATGCTCTTGGAGTTTGCGAATAACGAGTTGTGTCTGCTGATCGACAACTATATGACAACGCAGGACGTGAAAACACACTCCGTTCCGTCGGTGTCACGTAGAGGGGTGGGTGGTCCATCGTGTACTGCCGATAACTGGCCGCTTCGTCCGGCAGTGCTAGTCGCTTGTCGGCGCAGTGATGATGTGGCTCGTGCTGACAGACATAGCGCCGACGACGACGACGACGACGTGAACCACGTGCACGACGAATACGATAACCACAACACTGACTGTAATGACCATCAGACCGATAAAGATGAGCGTCACCGTGACAACTGTATTTGGTCGTCGTTGGACAGTCGGCGTTAAGCTTGCGTCGCTTTCTGTCTGACGGCGGCGGCGGTGACGACGCCAACGATGAAGCGGATGAAGTATTTGACGGTGACAAAACCGACAAACGTGAACCTACCGATCGACAGTCACAATACTTTTTGAAACAACGACAGTCGCGTTCAGATGACAGCTGAGTTCCTCTATTGTCGTTAGCGTCACAGGCCATCGATGTCGGATGACTTTGCGTGCTGTCTGTTGCTGTCGTAAAGACAGAGTCGATGTCGTCAGTGCTGATGTCGAGAGGTTTCGAATTCCGCACAAGAGCATTCCATTTCTGCTTACGCCAAAATGACACACGGCCACTACCACTAAGCTCCGATTTTGTCATTGTCTTCGACGCACCTATTGCGGCAACAGTGTCCATTTTCGCCGGCTGTTTTGTTTTAGGTGATGAAAGATAGAGCGGTGATGGCGGAAATCCGCCATAGAGACTTTCTTCCATCGTTAGCTTAGTCGAAGATTCAATCATCTCTAGTTTCGGCGTCGGCGGACCGAATTTCTTCTGTATCTATATGAAAGCACACACAACCGTTGTTGCACAAGCCAGTTGCCATATCCGCCACGTAGCGCTCATAGGCAAACTGCTCAGCCACCTTTGTGGTGTTTAGGCCACATCAGCTTTTTGTCCCTTCGGCTGGGAAGGCAAAGGCAGTTTAATTCCATTCACGGTTAAACGCGTGCATGTGTGCAGGTAAAACTGTGAAATCCCTTGACGACGCGTGCCATACCTGAGCACTTCTGCGACGAGGTTCTTCCATGAAGAGGCGCTATATCAAGTATCCTCTACCGTCTACGTTTACCTTTACTTTTTAGCAAGTCTTTTTATCACACAGAAATGACTAATTTGCAGTCCGTTTTTCATGTCACTGTGTTGGCTACATAAATATTTACTGTCAATGAATATGTAGCATGCATATGCTGTATTTGTTTGGCACAGCATGTACCTGCTGTTTGCAAATATAGTTACGAAGTCGCAAATACCACTTGGAAATGATTGAAATCACACGTAAGCAAAGTGCAAATTGTCGAAAGCATGATTCATTAACAACGCTGTTGTGCTTACCTCATCCAAGAACGCAATTAATTTTTCTCGATGTTTGTTGACCTGAAACGTGAACAATGTAACACGTTATACCAACCAAATACAATGTAGGCCTATATCTAAAGTTAAAGGGAAATCATTTCATGTCGTCCTCGACAGAGAAACTTGGAGATCTAAAGCGGGCATCTATGCTGATGCTCCTACCCCTTGGAAACTACGTGATAAATCTATAGATCTCTCTGCTATTGTCAGTAAAATTAGACTTAAAAGGAAGTACAAGTAGGACCTACATGTACAAAGATGCAGAGAGACTAAAATCTCTCTAACTTACGAATGAATTTTGGCAAAATTGTCTTATGTAAATTGTGATTATTCTTATGTAGGCTACGTTGGCAATGTTTGCTCTACATGTAGGCCTATTCAAAGCCTTCGATATTGCTACAGCTGAGCTTTTGTGATTATTCGATAGACCTAGTCATATACTTTCTCAGAACGCTAACAAGAGCAACAAGTGTATGAGAAACCACACAGTGAACAGAATACAGTCAAATATTTCTATCAACATACAATTAGCAAAAGGGCTACGAAACGAGATGTTTATGAACATTCTAGCGGCACTCCAGCGGAGTCCACACTTTATCATCTCCATTCTGTCTGGTATGACAGCCGCTTGTCATTGCTTGGAGTCGGGCAATGTTGTAGACCAAATCAAGAGGCTAAAGTAACTTAGCGAAGGTCGCATCGATTGTGAGCAATGCTTCTATACTTGATCATCAGCAAAATTTGCCCTCCACCCCTCCTCCTAGTCATAGGGGAGTGCCTTGTGCCTTGGGTCTCATGCGTCATGTCACCACCCAAAACAGGACCACGATCCGTACAGTCATTTTTTCGCACATTGCCTCCGCATGACAGACAGACAGACAGGCTAACACACCACGTTACGGAATCATCAATCGCAATAGGCCGCACATGCAAGTTGTACATTCGATGGATAGTGGCGTTTTCCAGTACATTGAAATGCGTCAATGGGTCTCAAATCTGCTCAGACTCTTGTACGACGTACAATGCATACGACTATGTTTTTAATGAAATTTTATATTCTTAAATCTTATTTAAAATTCATGGGCCACTGCAGTTATACCTATTACCTAACTCTGCGCGTGTAAGTAAAAAGCTTGAACAATTGAGCGCTACGTACAATCTGTCGTTGTATCACAAAATCGTCGCTATTTAGGCCTACCTTAGAGTTACGTTTCTTTCTCCTAATCTTCTTCGGAACCACCGCTTCGTCAGCTTCAGGCATGTTAATAACCGAATCGACAGGTCGAGTCAAGTCAAACACGCTCAATTATCACATCAACCGTGAATAAACTACTCTATCAAGCATTATCCTTTTTTCCGTCGCTTCTTGTCGCATCGCATAAGCAGCACCCCGTCCCCATGACGAAAACGTCACAATTAGGGCCAAACGACGTTACACGACAACCTAACGCAATTCTTAGACCGCATCAACGAAATCGAATGCACGAAATGTAAACTACGGCGATCGATGATTCGGGGCGTCTGTCAGTCATGCGGCCGCTGCTTCGCTGTGCAAACACGGCTGAACGGATCCAGGTTCTGCTTGAAGTGGAAACTATTACGGACCCAAGAAACCGTATGGGATGGAATTTCTCCACCAATTCGACGTGACCTTCGCCTTCGCCAAATTACTGTTGCCACTTGTTTAGTAGCTGGCAAGAAACCATCACGGCCGTAAATACTAGCGCTGTACCGATCCGGCCAATTTTTCTAAATCCGGCTTTGGCCAAAATTTTGGCCGTATTTCCGGATTCGAGAAAAAATACTGTTACCTGATAAATCGCCTCGATTGATAGTTCTAAAGGGCAATTCAAAACTGATTAAGGTCAGTTAAAAAGAACATTAAGTGAGTAGAGGTTTAAAGTCCCACTCGACACATTATAGATCATTTCGGGGACGATTTTTACAGGCCAGAGGATATATACCCAACTAACGGCGTCAAAGCACTGAAGGAAGCCAGATGGGCACTGAGATAAACTTCAATCCCACCAGAACCACTCCACCGTGTTACAATATGAACCAAGGCAACCGCCTCTAACCAATGCACAGCGCAAGGGTTTTTTCCTTGGTCTTTGGTTCATCCCACGTCGTTGTATTTGGGCCATACACCGACGCCATTCTAACCTGTCGAGAGCTGCTATAACTAAGCCTCTTCCCAGGTGAGTCCCATTCTTCACAGATCTTTCTTGACTCTGCTTCTTTAGTTTGTCCTTGGACGACCAGGTCTTTTTTGAAGCCTGGAACCTCCAAGTGTAGTGCTTGCTGTGGAATGCGCTGGTGGTCTATTCGAATTAAGGGTACCAGTGTGGTAAAAAAACCCAATCTGCTGGACCCGTAGGCTACCTAGAACATCATACAACAACAAAACGCTGATAAAGCGCCTTGACTACCAGTTTTTAAGTGCAATTCTAAACTTATTAAGGTCAATTAAAAAACAATATTATAGTAACTATGCAGCTCTGTTAATATTCCCTCTTACTCCCGACCAATATCACTAAACAGATGAGGCCACGGAGGTTGAAGGGGCCTGGTTTAGTCGCCTTTTATGACATCACGACATCCGGCCAGCAAACGGAGTGGGTCTATTCTTACAACCCTGGAGACTACTCGAAGAGATAAAAGGAACAGATGCTTTAATTAAATAGCAGTTCCGCTATTTTATGTTTGTGACTGATGCTAGCATTGTGTAAATTGCTAACTAAAGTTTCTGAGTGTGCTAGTTAACGTTTCACAGCAGTTAGGCCTATTTGATTGTCTTCTTTCCTCGACATTTTAACAAAGTCACAAATCCGCCTCCGGTAGGATTTACACTTAGGCCTATAAATCCGGCACTGGTCGGATTTGGAAAAGGCAAATCCGGTACAGGCCTAGTAAACACGCTAAAATCCTGAAAGCAAAACCGAATAAAATTAACTATTTTCGTCGCGTGGCAGCGAGCGCCTCGTCGTGTTCGCTTGCATTTAGCCCACATATAATCGCTTTTATGCCTCTGCCGCCAAGATAGGCGCCGGATTCATTCTTTTCCGGTGGGCGCAGTGCCTTCTGCTTGCCCAAATCACAGTCTTCAAAGATATTTTTTACCAAAAAAAATTCTGAGCATCCCTAGACTAATACTACCATGTGGGCATAGCGCCCGTCTGTACGCCCTCACGGCCTTTACAAGCCGATTTTGATCCGATTGCCTGTCCGGTTACGACTTACGATCGCTCGTAACCTTGTCAGAGCTTTTGCTACGTCAATCTGGTAACTCACTGATAAATTACTCGCACTGAGAGTGACGAAGCAAGTAGGCCAGTAAAACCGACAGTATGCCTATTTCTGGCAGGCCTAACTAGTGTGCCACTGCCAGTGCTTGCAGCGGTAGATAATACAGGCCTAAACTGAGTTGATCACTCTCTCTGTGGAGTGACTGAACTTGCAGTTGGAGATTAAAAGCCTTGCAAATAACTGCATCCGAGTTTATCTGACTCGTCTCCATAACACCATCATGTATGTATGTATGGGAAAATTTAAAACGCGACGCTCTTACAGTTTAAACAGTCACGAGTGCACGTCCTTAAATATAAACCAAGCATGCTACAGAAAAGTGTGTTAGATCACGAAGTGATGACGGCAGATTATTCCAGTTTTTGAGCGCAGGCAGCAAAGCTGCGTGGTCCGAAGCTGGACGTATGACAGGCAAGCACTTGTAAGTTCCGACGAGCGGCAGAGCACAGGTGGCGGCGACTGGTAGCCTACTCGCTGTAACTGGAACGCACAGCTCCTGGGGGTAGTGCGGTGCAGTCCGATGGAGACACTTGAAGATGATCGTGCAGAGCTAGAAAACTATTCTCTCTGGAACTGGCAACCAGTGAGGATCCTCTCGATGTGTCGGTGTTATGCGCACAAACTTCCGCATTATGAGTCACGCAGCAGAGTGCAAAACTGACTGCAGTGTCTTTGTGGCAGTGGTGTTTATCTGATACAACACACTACTGCAGTAGTCAAGACGACAAGGAATCAATACAAGTTCCGAGCCGTTACTGCACCAGAGCCTTAGCTGAGTCTGTTGTCAGCGTCCGCCTCACCGACCGCAGCTGCTGAAGATGGTAGAAAAAACAGCGAGCGAGGCACTGAACGTGGGGATGAAAGTAAGTTGACTGTCAAACTGGACCCCGAGACAGGTGCCTACTGATGACACGGGAACGTGGACTGCCTCCAACGT
>Ga0126335_1003123_pt1 | contig 10203 bp, 5 predicted proteins | sample OlaspJWI45metaG_FD_108409 | JGI IMG/M metagenome (GOLD analysis project Ga0126335, IMG submission 108409) | Marine gutless worms symbiont microbial communities from Oahu, Hawaii - Olavius sp. 1 OAHU.JWI-45 metaG | ecosystem: Host-associated > Annelida > Digestive system > Unclassified | place... | reverse complement strand
TTCGGGGTCGCTAAATCGAGTACCTGCTTCGGCTGGGGTAAAGGCGGGAAAGTCACCTCTGCCGGGTGGCAGGTAACACTGTGTGATCCCATATGGTAAGTGATTTCCCGTAGCGGTGTAGGTGTTTTACAAACTGCTATACACTTACCTTTACCTTTACCTTTACTTATTTATGAATTTAATAGAGGTATCTATGGTTTCAGGGCCGACTGCCTGCGTCTGCAGTGTTCGTGCCGGTCAGGTGCTTTTAGTGCGCTGCGTGTGGTGTGAGGTTGAGGTCAAGTGCTGTGAAGTTGTTTGACTTTGAAAGGTTTTTCTGCTCAGTGACTAGGTCAAGGTAATATTTTCTGCATTTGCAGACAGGTTGTTACATAGAGAATGGCAGAATGTGCTTAAATCCAAATGCTTCAGAATTCTTTTTGCGGGCTGTCAAGGTCGCTGCAATGTCAAGGATAATGGTTGATTTTGTATAGGGATGTGGTAAATGCGGATGTGCGGGGTTGCGGATGTTACAGCGGGTAATTTACGGATGTCGATGCGGATACATATCCGCATTTTACCCGTTTCGGTAGAAATAAGCGGACCTGCAAACCATTATCAAAGACTTACACCATGAAGCCGTCCAAGGTTAACAAGTGACATTAAGTACTCGCCAATGATTATCAACTTAATTGCCTTTAATATGTTTCATGAGACGCCACACAAGGACAGGTCTACATTGTCACCTTAAAATGCATTCTTGCGGCCCAGCATGCACAGAGCCAGTCACCGAGCTACAGGCCTAAGTTGGTTTCTCTAGCGCGGCGTGCCGTCGTCTTTGATGTCGTGTGATGACTGACTGAACGAGTGAATTACTCGCCACCATAAGCCGCACGTGAGCAATGTTAGGAGGTATCACCAGGTCCCCACCAAGTAGGCTAATTAGAGAGCGCAGATGACATGATCTCCGACCCGCATCCGCAGGACCTCATATGTCCCATTATCACCAGGAAACGTCTTTTGCGTAGATTGCACTAACGCCTTCACTTGAACTTTTTGATGAGTAGATAGTGAACACAATTTTTTAAACTATATACACATCAGAGATGACCTTTCCATCCAGCTCGCCTATGGCCCATGACACTGCCCCACCACCCCACTACGTGCAGTCTATCGGGTAGTCAGAAAAAAGAAGACAAAAATAAAAATATCTTGATACCATTGTTCAGGGCCCCAAGCCGACAAATGTCTCGTCGACAATGTTCCAAACCCTGACACCTCCCCACCGAAGACGATGTCGGATGGAGTTGACCAACAAAGTATAAAGACGACATCTTGGACATCATTTCATAGTCTCACTACAGATGGCGAACTTGTGTTGACGACGATGGCGTAGCAAGGAACATCTCATCAGCTTTCCTGGCGTAATCACATCTCATCGTAATGCCACGGTGTGCACACACACATCGAACAGAAGATAGGCTACAGTTCTTTATCTATAGCACATCAGTGATCTGGGTGCCCTGCTCAAGCCACCCTCACTGGCAGTCACTCTCTGAGGCTCTCCATAGCCTAGACAGACAGCCACTTGGTTCTTAGACCCAGGCCTGTAGACCCAGGTGATATCAAACTCCTGGAGACCCAGCGGTAGTAGCCAGCCACTTGGCTCTTAGATGGGCACTGGGTTATGGTCTAAATATATAATCATGCTAACAGCAAACAGACACCTTATGCCACGTCACAGCCATAACACACATCCTGACCGACCCCCACGTCGTCCAGTCTAAGACCTCTACAAGGCCAGCTGGCATGCATGTGCTCTACAGTGGTAACCTTAACAGAACAGCCCCCCACAAGATTACTGACCACACCTCTGTGGGTAGGCCTATACATAAAAATGTGCTACGGTCTATATTCGAGCCAAGCGTCACATCAGACAGCACACACGATCACTATGCAACAGTGTTACATTAGTGATCAAACTAATTACCAATCGCTAACTGTCTGCTAGGCTAGTAATCCGTCAATCAGCCGCAGTGCCAGGTCAAGTAGCAAGTGCAACTTAATACCCGGCATGAGACGACTTGAGATGACGACATGTCTTCACTGCTGCGGTAGTGTTGTCGATCATGACTGGCTCTGTCTGTCAAGCCGGTGATCTGTCACTGAACTGCACCGTATCTGTGTCATTCTGACCGTGTCTGGAGATCGTATGTCAATGCTGTAGCACAACCAGATGTACGAACAAGTAGTCCTGTGTATAATCTAATGATTGTCTGATCTTCCAACGTCCTGTACTCGATGTTTTGGTATCAGTTCTAAAACAGACTGCACAGGATCTTGTCAATTGTGCCAAAACTGTCAGGACCGAATAGCTGGTTCTTCAGACAGTTTGTTGAACTTGAGTGGATAGTGAACACAATTTTTCTAAACTATATACACATCTATTTATATGTGCTTTCAGCAGCAAAATCAAACAGTAATGACAAAGAAGCACGCATCCATTCTGTTCAGATGTCATGAGTCGAATGACTGGACAAGGTCATCCCAGACCCGTGATGCCGCTCTGCCCTATTACGTGCGGTCTGTCAGGTAGTCAAGTCACGTACATGTCTGGCCCAGAAAGAAGACGACAAAAATAAAAAATGTTGTGACACCACTGTTCCATGCCCCTAGCCGACAGCTGTCTCGGCAGATAAAAATTCTGCAGTGTTGATGTAAAAAAGGTTGTGTCGCAATACTGGCAAAATGTGAAGTTAGCACGGCTATAGCTGAATAAGCCGCAGCTAATGGGAAGAAAATGAGAATAACTGCATAATAAAGACATAGGAAGTCATTGAAAGGCTGGTAAGTGTTTTTATTGTCACAGAGAATGACTGTGCTGGTATCAATACCATCACTTTGCGTGATGTAACAGCTATTGTCATACTCGTCTGAAAGTAATATAAAGCAGTTTTCACAACTCAGAATATCTAAACGTATTCATGACTAGTATTTTCTGTATTTTTCGCTTCAGAGACCTAGGATTTGTTGTCGAGCCAAATCTGCACTGAATCTATTTTGTTACGTCTGTGCTTTGCTTCCCATTACGCTTATCCGAACCTAGTAGCAGACCTGTGCATATGTCGTGGACGCTGTTTTTGGTTAATTAACTGGTTATAACCATGAACATCCTTAGTTACAAGCTGGTTGCAGACCTGTCGCAAACCTGGTCGACCAGTTTCGCAACCTGCTAGCATAATGGAATGTGGCCCTTACGTTTTTCTTATGATTTGTGTTTTTATCTGTTTTTTAGAAAAGCTACTGTTATTTGGGAAAATGGCATCAATAAAAGTAACAAAATGGGATGCAAAGAAGGATGGTGCAATAACAGCAGACAACATGGGTCACAAACTCCGCAGCAAGGGTTACCAGTATCTGCAGCATGTGTATGAAGCAGAAACAGTTCTTCAGGAGCACGCACATGCAGAACCTCGAAAATATGCCATACTAGGAGGCGAGTTAAAGATCAGCATGTATAATTTGGAAACAACGCTGAAGGCAGGCGATATTCTGGATATACCAGTGGGAGTGGAGCACCATGTCACTGTGATGGGAAGTCAACCAGTGGAGCTACTAGAGGGAGCACTGAGTGACATTGAAGTAGAGCACTGGAATCCGGAACGAGATGGACAGCTATCGCTAGACACCATGGCTCGTAAGTTAGCATCATACGGTTTCACCTACATGAAGCAGATCTACGGTCCTGGTAGTATTCTGAGTGACCACGCCCACCGTGAGCCAACACGAGATGCAGTTGTTTCAGGCCAGCTTGTGGTGTCAATGTTCGGCAAAGAAGCACAGCTTGTGCCTGGTGATATGGTTGAAATTCCGACTGGAGTTCAGCATGGTGTGCGTGTCATGGGTGCTGAACCTTGCATCATGTTTGAATCAGCAGTTGTGGATCTGAACATTTCAAAGTGGAAAGCGAAAGTGGATGGCCCACTGACGCTGGAAAACATTGCCAAGAAGCTGAAGTCTATGGGTTACCACTTTGCAGAGCAGCAGTATGCACCGGGAACCGTTTTCCACGAGCATTCACATGACAGTCAAACAAAGGATGCAGTTGTATCTGGCCGATTCAAGGTTAGAATGCAAGACAAGGAAGCGATTCTGGAACCTGGAGATATCCTGGATATACCACGGGGTATTGATCATAGCGCGGCTGTCCTGGGAGATGAACCAGTCGTTGTACTGGAGGGTGAACAGGGTCAAATCCATCGTATTCACTGGAACGAAGCCATCGACGGCAAGCTGTCTGCAGACACCCTCACACATAAGCTGCGATCTCGTGGATATGATCCAACACCAACAAGTCTTGCACCTGGCGCGGTTCACAATGAACATTCACACGCTGAACCACGTATGGATGCCATTTTGTCTGGTTGCTTGAAGGTCAAAATGTTTGGTCAGGACATTACTCTGAATGCTGGTGACATGATTGAAATCCCAGTTGGCATTGAACATACTCACGAGGTTAGTCACACTGCTGTTGTGGATTGTGAATTTTGACATTCTGAAGCAGTCTGATTTAAGACGTCCTTAATAACTTTTGTGACCTCTGCTATACCAACAGTGGATCTGTGTACGTTGATTGATACAGCTATGTCTGCTTTTGATTGTAACTGATCGTTATGTCATTCATGCAGTTGTTGTAATTGCTAAATTGTTAATTCTTTGTGTATCTAAGTTGCATGGGGCCAGAATTGCAGAGATGCCGCATTGGTGCTGGATGCTGTTGTCATATGAAGATGTTCTGTAATATACTGTTGTCATGTTGAATCCTCAGTCCTGTAGGCAGCAGACTTATCCACATAGACCACAAATCTTGCTGGATGATTGATGTCTGTACTGTGTATGATAATGATGATTTGCATAAATTTTTCTGCAGCTGTCAACTACAGTAATTAAACAGAACATTACAGAAACTTTTACATTGTTACAGGCCAAGAGATGATTCAGTCAGTAGATTAAGAATTGATAATAGGATGTATAAGCAAACACTCGGGCTGATGCTAAAGTCGATATGTTTACATTGTACGCAGTATATGCATTATGCTTTTTGGTTTCATATTTGGCTTGTAACTGCAGAAGCAGATTTTATGTTGGGTTGTAGCAGTTGTAGAAGGGGCACTGGCCAGGACATGTCAACTCCATGATGTTAATAGTAATAATTACCAGCATCAGTTGTTCATAGTTTTTGGTGTTACAGGTTATAGGAAATGAACCTGCATCACTGTTCGAGGGTGTTCTTGGTATCCTGATGGTGGATCCGTGGAATCCGTCAGTTGATGGTGTATTGAACGAGGAGAACTTGGGACGGAAGTTGAAATCACGTGGCTACCATTTCAAGCGAAACACTTATGTACCAGGCAGCATTCTTCATGATCACGCACACGAGGAACATCGCAAGGAGGCCATACTCAGTGGACAACTTAAATTCTCAATGATTGGAAAAGAGGTAAGAATTTTGTTTGCATTTTAGACTCAGTGTAAAATTCTGTTCTGTAAGCAGGTCCTTGTTAGTCAGGATGGCTAACATTATACAAATTGCATGCAAGCATTAGTCACTAAATTTAAAAGAATTGCTTTGGGCCACTGAATTATTTAGTTGTAAAATGGGTCTATGAGATAATCAGTGAATTTTGTTTGTATTTTTCTCCATATTGGCAGAATATTTGAACTTTGACTTTCCATGGTAGTGCAGAGCATGTTGAAGCTCACAGGTGTGGTAGGAAATTGTGTAGTTTTTGGAATATATTGTGGTTTTTCAGCGGTAATGAAAAAATCAGTTAACTTTAATGTCATGACTTGAGAGTGGCCCACTTTTTATCGGACACAGTTCGGTATAAGCACTATCCTTATAAAACTTAAGTAGAATGTTAGAAAGTAAAAGATAATTTATATAATGCGCTAAAGATTGAATGAGGTTTGTGATAGTGTGTTGCAAATTTGGTTTATGTTGATCGTTTCAATGTACAGGTGATACTGCAGGCGGGAGACACCATCTGTGTTCCAATTGGCATTGACCACAACACCGCAGTTGTTGGACCAGCACCAGTCGTGGCTCTTGATGCAGTCAAGGGTGACATGATCATGGAGAAGTGGGACAAGTCGACTGCTGGTGCTCTGACTGCAGAGAATGTCACATCCGTCCTGCACTCACGTGGCTACCGCTGTCTTGTTGAGAAGTACGACCCTGGCACTGTGATGCATGAGCACGCACATGATGAGCCACGCAAAGATGCCGTTGTCTCCGGGCGCCTGCAGGTTGGCATGTTTGGCAAGGAGGTGATTCTAACCCCGGGCGATATCATCAACATCCCCGAAGGAATTGATCATGACGCAGTTGTGCTTGGCAACGAGCCTGTTGTTCTAGTCGAAGCGGCCAAGTAGAAATCTATCATATCTTCCACTGCAAAGTCTTATTGTTGACCAGTATGCATAAAAGTGGCATTTGTAGTTAGTGTACAATGCAGTGCTGATGTAGAATTAGCTACGCATGATAAGTAGTCATCATGTTGGTCTGCTGCTTGGTTTGCTTAAGTATGAACTTAGTGTTATCATGGCTTGCACACAATGAAAATGTTTCAATGCATACAACACAACTGCATAATTTCCTTAAGCTTCTCTGATTTAGTCTCTTTATGTTTTACATATTTGTTTTACGTGTACATCATGGAGACATTAGATGACGTAGATATTTTGTTTATATTGTTTGTAATAGGCATTGCATGTTTATAATTTATAGTATGTGTTTTTTGTTTTCTTATTACTTTCATATATTTCTTATGTATTTGCTCCAGATACTGTGGACCATTAAGTAGTGTATTGTGTTGCTATGAAAATAATCGTTCAGATTACAATTTCATGCTATTTACGTGTTTGTTCTATTATTCTGAGGTGCAGTTAATATACTATTGAATAACATCTGAAGTTGGTGTTTGCTGATGTAGAATGTGCTGTTTTGTTAATTATTTCCTTGCTGAATGATGTTGGACATGAACATTACATTGTATTTCACTTACAGTTTCTGGTGTGGTAGTCAGTTATGCTATGCAGCACTCATGCTGATCAGGGTATGCACATAATGAATGCTTTGCAGTTCTTGAATACATGGAAGTTTTCTTCGAAAGAATGTTTTTATTTTATGTTTGTTACCTTAGCAGTATTGAAGCTTTGCAAAGAGAACGCACAAAATTTTTGACATTCCTACAGCAGCATTTATATGTATTTTGTTATGTAGTCTGCTTAATTGGTAGGAAACCAGTTGTGTGAATTGCATTCCCAGTCTTAGAGCAGCAAATGTGTTGGTCGTCTCTGCTCATGTTTGCTGTCTGGCGGCTGAACTAAATTGTACTGCAGCTGTAGTATTTTGTCCTCTGAGGATGAACTGGTTGAGAACTTGGAATGTCAGCAGCACAGTGTTTGTCAGTACCTAAGCACCAATAAGAAAGCTAAGAGTGATGGAGGTAATAATTTATACGCTGTTCTCTGCTAGATATGTGTATGATGTGTAGCCAGGTGGATAGTGGCAGAACGGCAATTTTTTACTTTTACACTACTTGCATCGTGATGGTGCATGTTGCGTGTCAGGCAGAAGGAGGAGTAAAGTGTTAGTTTTCAACTGTTGGTTTTGTGCACTGACTGAACTGTGGACATAATACAATGGCAACACTGGGGATACCGTATGAGTGCATGTACTCATTTTAAATAGTAGATCATTACGTCTCATCAACTCATACTCATCTGCAGCAGCAAAGCTCTTCGGAGACTGACAGCATCGCCAGTTTACAAGCAAGACTTCTCAATTCTATGCCATTACTGTTTACGTGATCAGTCGAGGACCTCAACGAAGGAAAGGTCACTCACTGACTGACACTCAGTATGTTTGAAAGCCATGATTGACGTGGTCTCGTGTCTACCATAGTGATGGGTCGGTGTCGGTATTTGAAGTCGGTATCGGTTTTTCGGTAATCTGTATCGGTATTTCAAAATATCGCAATATCGGTATTTTTTACACGTTTGTACTATTTTAAGTCTGTGCATAGCCTATGTGCATGTATAGTGGATAGGCCCCCTACTATAGAACGAGCCGCTATTTGCACCCATTTGTACAATGTACACTGTTAAGTTGCTGAAATAATGCATGAACTAGAAAGCATATATAGGCTGTCGGCAAAGTGTGATAATGACACAGACACAGCTCATGTCGAGTTATTAAATAACAGAGTTTACAGTAACTTATAGACTACAGATTATCACCGATTACCTAATTATTATTATTATATAGTTTTAAATTACTGCCAGCTGAGCGGCTGGGAATGGCAGATGTCAAGCAATTAAACTCCAATGTAAAGCGCAATGTGACTCAATTAAGGGCAAACGATTTGCTCAGTTAGAACTGACAACCATGTAATATATCTTTATCTTTATTCGCAGCGAATGCAGACATTACAGACAACAAACAGAAACTAGAGAAAGAAAAAACACATACAACAAGCACAATTAGCACATTATTCCGACAATGTCTATATATTGCACCAACTATTGCATGGCCAGTGCATTAAAGCACTGCAGCCTACCTCTCAACAATATAAGCAGCCTCACGAAACCAACAACTCTACAAACCCAGACCAGTATGCACTGTGCTAATGTGCTAAGCTAGGTGTAGGCCTATATTATGCCTATAACTACATGCACACTTGTCGTTTAACAACAGAATGATGAATGCGTCATTATGCCTTCAAACTTATAGGCGTACTGTGAGTTCAATAAATCGCGAAACGCAAAGTTTGCTAAGTCTGAAACATAGCTAGGATAGTTTCTAATCGATTACTGCGAGCATAAAATGCCTGTGTACAGCGTCACTATACACTATGACATACATCGTGGAGGCAAATACCGAACCACTTTCGATATTTTATCGTCAGTATTCGGTATTTTTCGGTATTGTAAATACCGACGTCTGTATCGGTATTGTGGTAAGGCTTGTAGTAAGACTTGTTGGTAGGTGCGCGCGCCGTGATGTAAACAGACATTGTAAACAAATGTTATAATTGGTTAGGCAACAAATATGTGATGTCACTTTATGTTTCTGATTGTCTATTGGTTGACGGTAATGTTTGTAGGCAGTCTTTAGGCAAGGCTGCTGCTGCTGCTACTTTATATACAGAGTCTATATAAGTCGTTCGTAGTCAGTCAGTGGGAGAATTAGTATAGAGCATGAAATTGTCAGTTAATTGCTTGCTGTAATATTAAATGGATGCAACGAGTTCTCAGAGCAATATCTTAATTCGCTGACAACACACACACACGGAAGTCCGACGAACCGGGAATCCTCACACGTCAGTAAGGGGTGCAAACACTCCTTATGACCTTACGACAGTATTTAGAAATATCTGATATCGGTTCGGTTTTTGAAAATTAGCCCCGTACGGAACTGACGGTCGACTCCTCCGAAACTGAATTTCGTTCATGAAAATTTGCTGCTACAAACTTACAACATCAGTCTGCCACATACGCATCTCAGAGACGCCAATCTAGTGCCAGGGACGCGTGATTGCTGAACGCTTTGCAACCTGATCTGTTGCATGATCATGTGCCGCTTTCTATTAACGGTGATGGCAACTGCTTTTTCCGCGCCTTATGCAGACATTTGTACTGGTCGGAAGACATGCATGCACTACTGCGTTTGCTGACGGCCGTAGAGATTGCTACCTTTACTTCCGTATACGACAATTCACGGACCGACTATGAGAACATTATTGGCGACGAGATCTATGTGCCTCCATATCACGAGATATTGCATACCGTGTGCACTTTGGGTGCAGAAGTGGAAATGATACACCTATATGCGGCCAGTGCTGTGATAAAGCGCCCAATACGATCAGCTTATCCCGTGGCCAATGCACATGTTAGCTCGTGGAATAGACAGGTAATAGGACGCAATGTTGATGCACAGACGCCGCACGTCCACATACTTTGGTCCTCGGCTCCATCACCAGTCGATATTCATAACTACACGCCAAATCACTTCGTGGTGTTATACCCAGTCGCCATTGCCGCCACCGTAGAACCGCTGGACTACGACGGTACCCAGTCAACAGCGAACATGCCTGCTGCTATCGTGTGCTGTGATGACGTCGTGGCACAGCCCAGGGCCAGTAATCATAACTCTGAGGC
>Ga0126335_1003122_pt1 | contig 10203 bp, 9 predicted proteins | sample OlaspJWI45metaG_FD_108409 | JGI IMG/M metagenome (GOLD analysis project Ga0126335, IMG submission 108409) | Marine gutless worms symbiont microbial communities from Oahu, Hawaii - Olavius sp. 1 OAHU.JWI-45 metaG | ecosystem: Host-associated > Annelida > Digestive system > Unclassified | place... | reverse complement strand
CGAGGGGTTGTGGAACGCACGTTCGTTTGGCTTGGAAGATACCGACGCTTAAGCAAGGATTATGAGCAACTCACCCAATCCAGTGAAACCATGGTTTATATCGCTATGATCCAACTGATGCTGAGACCCTTAGCATAGAGATAACTTCCTCTTTCAATTCAATCGGATAATTTCTCACGTATGGAGCAAAAAGGTGTTGTGCCCTTTTTATGACCAATGTTGCTATATGGCTAGTTCCCGCATCGGTTCTCATATAGTCAACAAGTTCTGCCCAATTATCAATTTGCTTGCGGAATCTATGCTTGTTCCGTTCATAAACCTTCTTAGCAGTTTCAAGTTTATTGAGGTAAACAATGGCTAGTTAAACGCAAACAGTTCCTTCTTCGAGGAAGTCGCAAACGTGATCAGAGTCATCCTTTATCCCCTGATAATGAGCCCGCGATATTTCTTACCCATGGCGCTAATTCTCCATAGGTTTTCACTATTTTGCCTTTACTTACTCTGAACATAAGAAAGGGGTCAACGTCCGATGGTGAATTATCATAGAAATATGCGCGGTCAACGTGTGGTACTACATTCATGCAATTTTCTAATGATTTGTAATACCGATCAATGATTTTGAAAATAGGTATGTCACGACCTCCTTCCATAACACGTAACGCAACCCGCTGTGCATTGATCGTAGGATCGTTTGTGCAAATAAAAAAATATCGGACGAAAAATCCCGCATCTATCGCAAGCTTGATAAACTCAACCTTATTCCTGAGTAGAAAAAACAGTCTCAAACGCCATGCTAATTTTTTTTGAAAGGCAATTTTCCCGAATTTCCTTCGCACGATTTTCTGCTTGAATTATTGCACTTTGAGAATTCCAATCGCCAAACTCTTGCTGTGCAACTAAGTCAGGGTTAATATAGATACAGTCTTGCATCCATTCATGACGTAGCAGTTTTTCGGTTATTGTTGTTTTTCCTAATCCATTTGGACCAGCTACAACGATTAACTTTGTTTTTTGTAATGTTAGCATGCAAGTTCAAAGCCATCATTTGGGTGAAGCTTCAGCAACTACTGCTTTAATTTTTTCGAAATGACGAATCATTGTTTTTCGTTTTCGTTGGGATTCGTTCCTTATTGCATCAACGATGTGGTTCGCGCTCCTCACAGTGCTATCCGCAAGATCTACCGTGCTAACCGCATCCTACGCCGGCTCATCGTATCCTACGTCGCCCGCAGAAATTGGGCAGCAGCAAGAGCGCTAGGAGCAGTAGGGGCAGATAGAAGCGTTCGTTCCAGATTCGGGTGCGTTCGTCGCTCGCCTCTGGGGGTAGACGGGTGATCGCCGCCGCTTCCATGATTTCTTCCGTGTCGTCGTCCCGATAGTCCGCTATCCGGTAGATCCCCTGACCGGCAGCGGCCAGTTCTTCGAGCAGGGTTTGATTGAGGGAGGAGAGGACGGGTTGGCCGCTGCGATCGAGGAGCCAGCCACCCTGTTGGGCCGGGACCCGTGCGCCTTCGCTGGTACCGACGCCGAGCACATGAAAACGGATGCCTTGCTGCGTTAGCTTTTCGACCCGTGGGACCAGCCCCGGTTCGTCCAGGTCACCGTCGGAGATGAGTAGGATGGAGCGGGCGCTGTCCTCCGGCAGGCTTCCGAGCAGACTCTCGGCGCGGTCCAGAGCCTGGTGCAGGCGACTGCCCTGGAGCCGGGCGAGATCCGTGGACAGGGCGGGGAGGGAATTGAGGATGGTATAGGTATCCTTGGTGATGGGGGAGAGCACATGGGGCACCGAGGCGAAGGCGATCAGTCCCAGACGCACCTGGTGATTCTGCAGGATCAGGTCCTGGATCTCCTGACGGGCGCGGCCGAGGCGGTTGGGGGCCAGGTCATCGGCCTGCATGGAGCGGGAGATGTCCAGCAGGATCAAGAGATTATTGCCGGGATGGAATAGGCGGATGTCCTCGTAGTCCCACCTGGGGCCGGCCATGGCGAGGATCAGCAGCGCCCACAGCCCCGACCAGCGCAGAAAGCGGCCCCAGCGTTCGGTCGGTTTGAGCGCCCGGGTTCCGGTCAGGTGGGGCAGCAGGTGCGGATCGGCGTAGCGGTGGATGGGTCCGCGCGCGGCCTTGGCGGAGCTGCGCCACAGCCAGATGGCCACCGGAATCAGGGCCAACAGGGCCCACAACCAGATAGGTTGCTCGAAGTGAAAGCCGGTCTCAGCCACTGGCTACCCTCGTGATGAAGCGTTTGCGCCCCTCCGGGAACAGGCCGAGCCCGAGCAGGGTCAGCAGGGCCACAGCCAAGGGGATGCGGTACAGGGGGGTGGGTAGGAAGGCGGTGCGGGACTCCGCCTCGGTCTTTTCGAGCTGACTGATGCGGGTGGAGATCTCCTCCAGGGCGCGGGTGTCGGTGGCGCGGAAATAGGCCCCGCCGCCGATGGTGGCGATGCGCTGCAAGGTGTCCTCGTCCATGGTCAGGTCGTCTCGGTATTTGATGACCCCCTCTTCTACGATGGGGATGCTTTCCTGTTTGCTGCCGACGCCGATGACATAGATGCGTGCCCCCGCCGCGCGGGCCAGCACGGCCGACTCGAGCGGCGCGAAGCCCCCGGCGGAGTTGTCGCCGTCGGCGATCAGGATCATGATCCGGGAGCCTTCGGGGCGTTCGCGCAGCTTTTTCACGCCCAGGGCGATGGCATCTCCCAGGGCGGTCCCTTGTCCCGCGATGCTGGGCACCACGCCGTCCAGCAGCTGGCGCACGGCCAACCGGTCCACACTCAGGGGCGAGAGCACGAAGGCCTGGCTGCCGAAGACAATGAGCCCGATGCGGTCTCCCTTGCGGGCATCCACGAAGCGGCCCATGACCCCCTTGACCACCTGCATCCGGCTCACCTGTCGGCCCTCGACGGTGAAGTCCAGGGCATCCATCGAGTGGGAGGCGTCCACCGCCAGCATCAGGTCGTAGCCCGGGGTGCTGACTTGGGTGTGGGGTTCGAGCCATTGGGGACGCATCAGGGCCAGGACCAGACCGGCCCACAGTAGATACAGCAATGCCTTGTGCAACCAGCCGGCGAGGTGGCGGTGTGGTCGGCGGACCTGGAAGGCGGATTTGATCTCCTGCAGATGGGGATGCAGCAGGGTGGTCCGTTGTCCTTCCAATTCCTCGTCACGGGCGGTGCGGCGATCCGGCCACAGGAAGGGCAGCAAGAAAGGCAGCGGCAGGAGCAGGCCGACCCAGGGCCAGTGGAACTCAAACATTCGGCTTTCTCCGCTCCTCCGGCTCGATCCAGCCGTAGGCGGCATCGATGAGCATGAGCAACTCCTGGGAACGCTTGGAATCCGCAGGCGGGGCATAGGGGACCTCCAGCAACGCCCGTCCCTGCTGGGACCAGTCGAAGCCCTTGGGATCATTGCCCTGGAGCCAGGCCAGCCAGTCCTGGCCCGTGAGCCCCGCGCAGGCATCGCGCCCCAAGCGCGCCATGGCGATGCGACGCAGCAGCTCGGAGAGCTCGCCCGCGGTCTGTTTGCCGTCCTGGGTGTCGGCGCGTTTGCGTAGGTCCCGCAGCTGCCGGACCGCGTCCCAGCGCCAACTGCCGACGGTGAAGAAGGGGATCGGCGGTACCGCGATGCGGAGCCTGGCGCGGAAGTGCCACATCAGAACGGCCAGCGCCAACACCGCCGCCGTCAGGAGCCACCAACCGGGCCCCGGCGGCCACCAGGACACGCCCTGGATGCCGTGGATATCGCGCAGCTGCTCTACACCAGGGAACATTCAGACCGCCCGCGACCGTGCCCGCTGTTCCAGGTCATGGATGAGGCTAAGGTGGATCTCCTGGTCGGTGCGGACCGGCAGGAGGATGATATTGAGCCGGTAGGCCATGGCCTGGAGCATCTTGCGCCGTTCCTCCCAGGTCTCGCGGTAGATCAGGCGTGCCTGGGGGTCGTCGGTATCGATCTCTATCAGCTGGCCGTCCGTGCCGGTGAAGGTGGTCACCCCCATGGCCGGGATCTCCCAATCCGCCGGGTCGTCTACCGGGATCAAGGTCACCGCGTTGCGTTGCGTCAAGCTGCCCAGGACCCGTTCCAGGTCGATGGCTCCCCGGTTGAGATCGGCGATGACGAACACCAGGGATCCGGTCGGCAGGCCGCGGGTAGCCCGTCGCAAGGCACCGCCCAGGCAGTCGATGGAGGCATCGCCGGCCGTCGCCGGTTCGGTGAGGGTACGCAGGAGCCGCCACAGGGCCCGGCGGCCACGAGCGGGCCTGAAGTGTTGTAGCCCCGCCTCGACGTCACCGAAGGTCAGGCCGCCCACCCGGTCGTTGAGGCGGCTGGCCGCCCATCCGATGAGAGCGGCGGCGCGGGCTGCCTGCACCGATTTGAAGGTGCCGCGGGTCCCGAAGCTCATGTGAGGGCCTCGGTCCACACACAAGACCACGGAGCGCTCGCGCTCCTCCCGGAAGACTTTGAGATGGGGCTCGTTGGTACGGGCCGTGACCTTCCAGTCCATATAGCGGATATCGTCGCCCTCGCGGTACTGGCGGACCTCCTCGAAGTTGACACCGGCACCTCGGAACACCGAGGCATAGAGTCCGGCGAAGGTGGAGCTGACCAGGTGGTGCGAGGGTAAGCCCAGGGTATGGGCCTGGTGACGGAGCTCCAGCAGATCGTCGAGGCGGGGATAGAGACTCATCGAGTCTCTCAGGGAATCGCGACCAGATTGAGCAACCGATTGATGAACTCGTCGGTAGTGATCCCCTCGGCCTCCGCCTCGAAGGTCAGGAGCAGGCGGTGGCGCAGGATCTCCGGGGCGACGGCCTGAACATGGTGAGGGGCGACGAACTGATCACCGTCCATCCAGGCACGGGCGCGGGCGCAACGGGCCAGAGCGATACTGGCGCGGGGCGAGGCCCCGAACCGACACCAGCGCGCCAGGTCGAGGTCATAGACCTTGGGATTGCGCGTCGCCTGGATCAGATCGACGATATAGTTGTTGAGCTTGGGGTCCAGATACAGATTGGTCACCTCCCGCCGCATCGCGAACAGCTCGGTCTGAGACAAGGGCTTGGACGGTGCCGTATAGCTGGTCTTCTGCTGCTGGAGGTCGAGCTCCAGGATCTTGAGTTCCTCTTCGCGGGTGGGATAGTCCACCACCGCTTCCATCAAAAAGCGGTCGAGCTGGGCCTCCGGCAAGTGGTAGGTACCCTCCTGCTCCACCGGGTTCTGGGTCGCCAGCACCATGAACAGCTTGGGTAGAGGATAGGTACGCTGGCCCACGGTGATCTGATGCTCGGCCATGGACTCCAGCAGGGCCGACTGCACCTTGGCCGGGGCCCGGTTGACCTCGTCGGCGAGCAGTACATTGTGAAACATGGGACCGGGACGGAACTCGAACTCTCCTTTTTCGTGCCGGTAAATGTCGGTGCCGATAAGATCCGACGGCAGCAGATCCGGGGTAAACTGGATGCGGTGAAAATCCCCTTCCACCGCCTCCGCCATGGCCTTGATGGCCGTGGTCTTGGCCAGACCCGGCATGCCCTCCACCAGGAGATGACCGTCGCTGAGCAGGCAGATGAGCATGCTGTCGACGAACCGCTGTTGGCCGATGATGCGTGAGGCGATGTGGTCGCGGACCGGCTTGAGATCTTCGGGGGTCATGCGGTGTGACTTCGGCTACCTGGGGCGATTTCCATGAGACAATCTCCGATTTGGACGGATTCGGACGGCTCTACCGGTAGGTACCACCTGCCCTCCGGACAACCGCTCGCAAATGGCAATCCTGACTGCTTTTCGGGTCGAGTGCAACCCCTGGATAGATCGCAACCGGTTTCCCAAACTTATGCACACCCGACTCTTGACCTCGGGACGATCGCATAATACTGCACTCCGGCCTCGATTCGGTCTATCAGGAAATCCTTTATCTATTTGATTAAACTAGAAAATCAAAAGGCCGATAAAAAACCCTCCAGCTGTCGAATATCCTGATTCCTCATCGGGTTAGGGATAGTGCACAGAGATTATTCACAGAGATATCCACAGATTCTGTTGGCAAGTGCAAATCTTTCATTCCCTCAAGCACCTTGTACCTGTGACCGGTGAAAAAAGACTAATAAATTCCTGCAACCTATTGACATTGTAAGGTTGGTAGGGATCCTGATCGGAGAAACTACGAATAGTGATCGAAAAACTCAGAAACATCGCCATCGTCGCCCATGTGGATCACGGCAAGACCACCCTGGTGGACCGGCTGCTCCAGCAGTCGGGGACCCTGGGGGAACATTTCGGCCCGGTGGAACGGGTGATGGACTCCAACGACCTGGAGAAGGAACGGGGCATCACGATCCTGTCCAAGAACACGGCGATTCGCTGGCACCACTACCGGATCAATATCGTCGACACGCCCGGACACGCGGATTTCGGCGGGGAAGTGGAACGGGTCCTGTCGATGGTGGATTCGGTACTGCTCCTGGTGGATGCCCAGGAAGGCCCCATGCCCCAGACCGGATTTGTGACCCGCAAGGCCTTTGCGCACGGACTGAAGCCCATCCTGGTGGTCAACAAGATAGACAAACCGGGGGCGCGTCCCGACTGGGTGATCGATCAGGTCTTCGAGCTTTTCGACCGGCTCGGTGCCAGCGACGAACAGCTGGACTTTCCCATCGTCTATGCCTCGGCCATCGGCGGCTACGCCGGACCGGACGACGGGGTATGCGGGGGCAACATGCAGCCCCTGTTCGAGGCCATCGTCGAACACTGCCCGGCGCCCGCGGTGGACCCGGCGGGTCCCTTTCAGATGCGGATCTCGACCCTGGACTCCAGCTCTTTCGTTGGCGCCATTGCCGTAGGTCGCATCCGGCGCGGCAGCGTCCGGCCCAACCAGCAGGTGATGCTGGTCAAGGCGCACGGAAACGACTATCGGACCAAGGTCGGTCTGGTCTACGGCTACCTGGGGCTGGAACGCCACCAGGTAGCGTCCGCCCAGGCTGGAGACATCGTAGCCCTGACCGGCATCGAGACCCCCAACGTCTCCGACACCCTGTGCGACCCGGAGCAGGTGGAGGCGCTGCCGCCGCTGACAGTGGACGAGCCTACGGTGACCATGACCTTCCAGGTCAATACCTCGCCCTTCGCCGGCCGCGCAGGCAAGTATCTGACCTCGCGTCAGCTCAAGGAACGCCTCGAACGCGAGCTCATCCATAATGTGGCCCTGCGGGTGGAGGCTGGCAGCGACCCGGATCAATTCAAGGTCTCCGGTCGCGGAGAGCTGCACCTGTCGGTCCTGTTGGAGAACATGCGCCGCGAAGGCTATGAGCTCGCGGTCTCCCGGCCCCAGGTCATCTTCCGCGAGCTCGACGGTAAGCGCTGCGAACCCTACGAACAGCTCACCCTGGACCTGGAGGAGCAGACCCAGGGGGCCGTCATGCAGGCCCTCGGCGAGCGCGGTGGGGAACTCAAGGACATGATGCCGGACGGCAAGGGCCGGGTGCGTCTCGACTATGAGATCCCATCCCGCGGGCTGATCGGCTTCCAGACCGAATTCATGAGCCTGACCTCGGGGACCGGCCTCAAGTACCACCTCTTCGACCACTATGGACCCGCCCACCCGAAGGGGGAAATCGCCCCGCGCCGCAACGGCGCCCTGATCTCCAACGGCCAGGGCAAGGCCCTGGGCTATGCCCTGTTCAACCTGCAGGAACGCGGCCGCATGATGATCTCGCCGGGAGAAGCGGTCTACGAGGGCCAGGTGGTGGGCATCCACTCCCGCGCCAACGACCTCACCGTCAATCCCCTCAAAGCCAAGCAGCTCACCAACATCCGCGCAGCGGGGTCCGACGCCAATATCCTGCTCACCCCCCCGCTGCGTCTCAGTCTGGAACAAGCCTTGGAATTCATCGAGGACGACGAGCTGGTGGAGGTTACACTCGGCGCCATCCGCATCCGCAAACGCCACCTCAAGGAACACCAACGCAAACGGGCGGGAAGAAGCGGATGACTGCCCGTGGGCCGTCGCGTTGAAATGTTTGAACTGCGGAGACACCGAACACGCAGAGGAGACGGATGATTTCCGAGCAAGCCGGTGTTGGCTTGCCGGTCGCTTCGGATTACGCGCTGGGTTCCGAGCGCAGAACCCGTCTTTTCGGCGTCTCCTCTGCGTCTCTGTGGTTCAGTGTCAAGACGATGGTTCAGCAGTAGTTATTATTCGGTAGCCCTGCCGTTCCGGTTGACCGCTTCCGGCATTTACATGTTAAATGGCCGCTTCGGCATACTCTGGAAAGGCCGAGCAGATTCAAACCCTAGACAATCACCGGGAGAGAGCTATGAGCGACATCGCGGCCTTGCAGCAAGAGAAACAAACCCTGATCGACAAGATGCTCGAGATGCAGAAGCAATTCATCGCCTACGAGCACCGGCACGGCGTTTCCGGCAAGGACTACTGGGCCTCCAGCGAGGGGCTCCTCGTCGACTATCGCCAGGAATACATGGACATGGCGAATCGGGTGATGGATCTCGCCCACGAGATCGTCGGCTCGTCGCGGGACTGATGCTCTCCCGGCGGTCGGTGGCTCAAGGTGCGCGATCCGATCCCGAGTCGATTGAGGTTGCTGCCGGCTTCGAGTTGCCAGCCGCGACTGCGATTGTTCGCCATGAAGGGTAGACGCCGGCTTGCCGGTGCTGGGCTGGAAGGCACCAAGCCGGCCGGTCGAACCCCAGGAAAGTGCGGGCGAGCCCGCGCCTGCGAGACCGGGAACGTTCCAGCGCGGGGAAAACCGATCCGGCAACCTCATGTTTTCAGGAAGCCTTATGCGCGCTCGCCCTGCCTGGTTTGCCGGGTCTCGTCTATCGACTCACCCCTAATCTATTAAGGCTCTTTATGGATTCCAGACTGATCGCTCCTCCACCCCTGGCATGGAGCCGTAGGATGTGGTGAGCGCCGGTCGCGGCAGCGACCGGCGCGAACCGCATCTTTGACTTCCGGCTCATTGATGCAGTTCGCGATCAAGAATTGGTGTAATCCTGCTGTGGCATACCACGCTCACCGCCGCTCACCGTATCCTACACTCCCGATAAGACCACAGGGTAAGGCAAAGCAGTCCGGAATCTATGTCACAGGACCATTGAAAGACCTCCATCCTTGGGACGTCACCCCCGCCCAGGCGCGGGCCATTCAGGAGCAGCTCCGCGGGCGGTTGGTAAGGCAGGACGACTTCGCGTCCATCGAGGCCGTCGCCGGTCTCGACATTGGATTCGAAGACAAGGGAAAGGCAACCCGGGCCGCGGTGGTTCTGTTGCGCTTTCCCGGACTCGAACTCCTGGAACGCGCCTTGGCCCGCTGTCCCACCAGCTTTCCCTATATACCGGGGCTCCTGTCCTTCCGCGAAATCCCGGCGGCCCTCGCGGCCCTCGCCAGGCTGCGGGTCGAGCCGGATCTGCTCCTGTGTGACGGTCAGGGTTATGCCCACCCGCGCCGCTTCGGTCTGGCCTGCCACCTGGGACTGCTCACCGACCTGCCGAGCATCGGCGTCGCTAAATCACGGCTTATCGGAGAGCACGGAACCCTTGCCCCGGAGAAGGGGGCCCAAACCTGGCTCCGGCACCAGGGCGAAATCATCGGTGCCCTGCTGCGCACGCGCAACACCGTGAGACCGGTCTATATATCCGTGGGGCATCGGATCGGCCTGGAGACGGCGCTGGACTATGTGCTGGCCTGCACCACCCGCTATCGCCTCCCCGAACCCACGCGCCTGGCCCACCGGCTGGCATCGGACGAGAAATGAAATGACTGCCGAAGCCTCACAATTGAGACCGGTTCAGCAACGCCTTCTCATCGAATTCGCCACAGAAGAAGGGAGCGATCCACAAGCACTTCTCGATAGCCTGGTCGATCATTTTCGAGCAGGTCCGGACTACGCAGAATATTGTCGTCGCATAGAGCGTGCAGAGCGGTCGCTTGATGCAGGGAAAGGGATACCACACGCTCAAGTCATGAAGGCACTGAAAGACCGGCTTGTTTAAAAGATGTCTCTAAAAGCATGAAACTCATTTGGTCACCAGAGGCGCGTCGGCAACTTTTTTCAATATTTGATTAGGGTCTAGATAACTTTAGAGTGGCTTTTCTCTGAGCAGAGTCAGTATTGTATCATAGAGATTTTCTTGTCGGTGATTAAATCTGAACTCACATTCTTTGAGGTGTAGATGAAATGTATGTCTG
>Ga0126335_1003121_pt1 | contig 10206 bp, 5 predicted proteins | sample OlaspJWI45metaG_FD_108409 | JGI IMG/M metagenome (GOLD analysis project Ga0126335, IMG submission 108409) | Marine gutless worms symbiont microbial communities from Oahu, Hawaii - Olavius sp. 1 OAHU.JWI-45 metaG | ecosystem: Host-associated > Annelida > Digestive system > Unclassified | place... | reverse complement strand
TCTCTCACATGCTACGAAGTTTTCTATTTTCCGAATATAATTCAGAAACTGAATCCATAGCTTTGCTGTTCTAGATTGCGATGACAACGAATGTTTTAATTCTTCAATACATTTGTCTAGCAAAAAATTAAAATAAGAACAGTAAACAAGTCAGAATGACATGAATTGACTGGTAACCAATATTTTGGTTTTTCCCGCCAAAATGGACGCCATCTTGGATTTCATTTATGATTACGTACTCAAATGAACTTGAAATATTAACCCCAGTGTAGAGTACTCTTTTTGTAACACAGCCAATTTATTTGCACTATCATATCTTGAAAACAAGTCATTTGGGACTTAAATTTGTTACCCCTACCCCTTCATTCAAGGGATTTTTGAGCCCAATTTTAGTCGAAAATTCAAAGTGCTGTGAAAATAATTCCCCAAGCCCAATTCATGGGGATTTTTTTCTGGGGCACGATAGGGTGTACTGATTCAGAAAAACTATAAACAAATTCTCCTTTACTTTTTTCTCACAAATTTTCTACTACAGCCAGACTAATAGTAATAAATTGTATGCTGATACCTTGCGTTAAATGCAAATAAATGTAATCGGGAAAAAGAACAACAAATAACAGGTTTGCAAATTGATGCGGTTATGGAAAGTTATAGTAAACTAATGAATGACAAAGATGATGACGATGACGATGGTAAATTTTGACATTTTAATTACTTTATTTGATTTAGCATAATATAGATAAAAAGCTATAGGCTTGTATCCCGAGAGAAAAAAACTGCACGCTACGGCTTTTTGCTGCCGTGTGCTTGACCTTGATTCCATGACCTTGAAAGCACGTAGGCCTAAAACTCGTAAAACGTTGAAAGCTTTCTGTGTCGGAACGGAATTTATATTTTGCTAAGTCTATTATCGTCAAATTAACGGCTGCGTAATTTTCATCTGTCTCGGTGTAAATGGCGATAGGGTGATTTGATTGGGTCAATCGACGATGAAGCGATGAACTGCTGTCAATGATTAATGACCTACACCTCACATTGGACACATTGGCGTGGAGACTCTTCAACACATCTATAGCCAGGCATTGGAGTGATTTATGCCGGCGTGATTCGCTAGGCGTCGCAAGCGTCGCATTTCGAACAATTCCTGTCTCCTATACAGACACTGCAATCATTCGCCAGTCACCTACTGTGTTCAGTCTCATTCCCAGGTAAATCACGGCCCTAGATTGTCTGTACTCGTGCCAGAAAGAAACGATAATGCAGCGAGAAAAAAACAACTCTGCTTAGTCACTACTTCACGTCACCAGGGGGCCCCGGCGTGCACTAGTCGATAGTGACCGAAAAGACGCACAGAATTTACAATTTCCTTCCGCTGTAAGTTCCAAGTTCTCTTAAAACAATAATATGGAAACCTGAAAATGACATCTTTGTTCACCAAGTCTAATTTGGTGGCAATAATAAGAAATAAAGCAAAAATTTAACGAAAAATTAATAAACAAACACAAAAATGTGTCAGAAAACGTGGTAGATACTCGCAGTCAGAATACAGTCAGCCAGCAATAGACATACTGCATACAATTCTTGGCCTTCCATCAATCCAAACATTAGGCTACTGTGGAACTGCGGATCTCGTTCCGTCGTGAACAGGTGAATCCGTGTCAATATAGGCAGCGCACCTGCCGAGCCGATGGAAAAACGATACAGTGAGTGATTATACCAGTAACAACAGCGTCATCGCAGCTACTACTGGCGAGGTGTTACTGTTGTCACTGTTGTCTCGAAATGCACCAGCCAGGCTTACATCACCTTTGCATTACGCGCTATTCCAACTGTCGAGCTTACCCTGGACTGCTTTACTTAGTTATTCCAGCTTTTGTTGACAGTTAACACTTCGCACAATTAGGAACGACGCCGTTGCATATTAACTTTACACTCGTTGACTGTTTTTAAACATTTTAGCTCGTTTGTAGTTGTAGCTGTAGTTTTAGTGTTTTGTGTGTGTTTGATTGTTTATGTTTTATAGGCCTAGCTGCCTGAATTAAAATTAAATGAAATGAATGGTGAATTGTACCGTCAGTACGTAGGTGTGGACAGCTGCGGCAGAGTGGCACCACCTGGTAGATGGAGCTAAAAACGTGCCTCAGACGTCCTTCAGCAATCAGTGCTGGTAACACAGCACACAACACACTATAAAAAGTACAACAACAGAAAAAAACAATAAGTTAGTAAGTAAGTAAGAAGTCTTCTAAAGCGCTACATGTCAAAACAGTCACGGAGCGTCGTGCTCTCAGTTTCCAAATGAGAATGCTTTCAGCTGTCCCTTGAACTTTAAGTTTAAAGCAATCCAAAACATGCAGCCATTTTATCGGTATAGTCTTTTTTGTCCAATTATATAACGATAATCTTTATTCACCAAAAAGGTAGAAAAGTACTCACAAAAAACAAACAGAAACAGACAAAGACAAAGAACATGTGAGTGTAGTACAACCAGCTGGTACAGGTTTAACATACACACAGTGTCTCGGACCACTACGATTTTTGGCATAGCTTCATTAAAACAAGCCAATGATGCATAATTTTTGGCAGAGAAGATCAAGAAGCTATTGCCTACTAGATGTGCCTAGAAAGTTTGGTATTGGTCGAGAACCACCTGCGTGATTGCTATAGCAACCACAGCATCATTGTTAAACGGCGCTCGTTGCCGCGAAGTTCGACAATGGAGTTTCTTATGGTCTTTGCTGATATAATTAAAGTTGTTTATAACATTTCAGCTGTCCACACAATGCATGATATTGTAAATAGCGAGTGTTCAAACTGTTGTTTTTTAAGCTGCCAGTAACATAATGTCCGGATTTTAAGAAACTATTTAGAACTAGTAATATCGATATTGTCAGAGAAATGTCGTTCTGAGTTTGGGTTTCAGCTGCCCAGTGTTTTGCTGTCGGGTAGTACTGAAAATTTCTTGTGTAAAATTATGCAAATTGGCAACTACCGTGTCTAAAAAACCGACCCCTACAATTTTTGGCATAACTTTATCAAAACAAGCCGATTGTAGATAATTTAAAGCAGAGAAGACCGTGAAGGTATTGCCTATTAGTTATGCATAAAAAGTTTGGTATAAGTCGAGAACCACCTGCATGGTTGCTATAGCAACCATAGCAGCATTGCAAAATAGCGCGCCGGTCTACTGCGCAAGTTCAAAAGTCGATGTTGTCAAGAAACACGTGTCACTTTTCAGCATAGCTTTACCAAAATGTTCCATTATCAATATTATTTGACGTACATCATTGTGATTAAAACAGCATTTCGCGTAAGTTGTGTTTAGATAGGTTACTAGTTGAAATCGTAAGCTTGTAACACTATATTATGTCTATGTCATTCAGCCTGTCTTTGGTTACTAGATGGTTTGCATTTTGGCGTGTCCAGTATCTCAAACAGACGTTAATTGCCATCACTGACTTACTTTCATCAGACACCAAAGGAAGAACAAGATGCCACAAGTGTGCGCCGAGAATAGGCCAAAATTACTCGGGTATAGTTAGCAAACCGCACTCAATGTTGACCAAGAACAGAGAGAGGTTGGCACTCTTCAGACGAGCCTGTGTGTGCCATCGGATGCCGTCACTATATCCACTGCATACTATTTGATCGCCCACAACAAAGGCACATAGGCTCGGGCGAAAGCCGTTTAGCTAATAAGCCGAAACCATTTATAGAAGATCGGCCTGCGTCGCCCGTGGCAGCGATCTCAACACGCGCGCGACATCTAAAGACGTGGATTGAGCTAATTTCATCTACATCTGACTACATCTAACTTACTTCTTTCTGTCTCTTTCTTTCTCTGTCTGTCTTTCAGTACAGAGACAAGTGTGTGTGCGCTGCAGTGGCAGAGCTGAATTGGTTCTTAAGTAGAATCTTGCCATGTTCTTTGAAATTGCGACAATTGATGCTGAATTCAAGAATACAACTGCGTCTTTCAATGTATGTAACTTTATTTAAAAAGCGCTCGATCACTACTGCTTTTGAAACTTTGAAAATATGCCATTTTAATGTGTTATAGTTACGAAAGAATTGATCAAACGGAACTGACAGCATTCTAAATGCTTTGCAAATGCGGATATAAGCGCTTTCAGTACAAGTTTCAAAATAAAAATTAACCTATCAGCGATCCATGCCAATTACTCTAGAATGGCGTCAATTCTTGCGAATAGCTTTTAGAAGTTGTAAAAGATGATGAAAAAAACAAGATATCGTTTCTGATGGGACGAAACGATAGCTGGCCTGCAAGTCCCCAAAGTTTGTTTGGACTGGGAAATGTCCGGGGTTTGCGGGGAAGGCGGTTAGCGCAGAAGGGCGTTTGTCCGGAGGCATCAACGGGGGTGGGGCGTTTTTCAGGAGGTTTAGCACGGGGCGTCTGTCCGGAATAAATAGCGCCTGAGGGGAGCGTTTGTGCCGTAGGTTTACCCCGAAGAGGCATTATCAGAGGGCACCCTTATATCTGTCGTCGTGCAAAATTTCAGCGAAATACGCGGCCAAATTATAGTCATTTTACTACTTTAAGATGGCCGCCGTCCGCCATCTTGGATATTTGAAAATAGCATTCAACACTCTTGGAGATCCAGTTTTCTATCTGTACACCGAATTTGGTGAAGACATCTTGATCGGAGGCGGAGATATGCCCCTAAAATGTAATTCGAAACACGCCTCTATCGGCAGAATTCTACTTCCGTTTCCAATTTCGACACGTGTTTTCGTACACGACCTTCATATATGTGATCATATAAAATTTTAGCCAAACGCTACACAGACCGATGACGGTTCCCACAAAATGACCCGTTGACGATGCCTAGTTCTCTACTGTCACAATGGGTGAAGTTCCGACCCTAGCTGGAACACTCACAATGGCAGAACCGTACTTCCGATCGCGAATCTGATGGCAGATTTTGCAATCCCGGATTCGAGTTTCCTAGTAACCATACGTCTATATCGCTTAGTTTCGGAGATATTCGCGTGTGGCATACAGACGGACGGACGGACGGACAGACAACGCGGACCATTACTATAGCTGGTCCCCACATTGTGGCGGGCCGGCTAATAAACGTCGACAGTTAAGGGGAAGAACACATTGTCCCTATGTTCAGACTTTAGAGACGCCACTGTCGTTTTACTTCCTCGGGAAATACAAGCATTTTTCGCAGTACGCGTATTGTGAAATTTAAGACAGTTTAAATATTATATAAAATATCTAATTTAATGGATGGTTTGACCCTTGTACCATGGCAGTCTGGCAAACTGCTGACGAAGGACACGACAATGGCTCACATGGCAGACTCGTATGTGAGCCAGACTTCACGTCCAGCAGGCGCAGCAGCTGAACTTGCAGCTTCTAGGCAGCCAACTGAGTATGCAGACCTGCTACTTTCTCATCTCTTTCCGCTGATAGAAGTGGAAACTTCGTGTTCTATGGATTCTTCCACCGCTGCTTTCTTTACTGATTGGGCCGCAAAATATCTCCAGTTTCCGGTAAAGTAAGTAAGTAAGTAATCTTTATTGCACAAAGAAAGTACAAACATCAACAACAATCAAACGGTTTGAACAAACAACAAACACATGTATCGGTCTAATCACACATTGAAAATACCCAGAACACAAATCAATAAGGCACGTTCCCGAGGAACAACAATTACTTACTCAGATATAAATTTCGAAAAGCAAAAGACCCTGGCAAGATTGTATTGATACCTTGGTAAATTAACGGAATGACCTCTGGATCGCAAAGACATTTGGAACACAGAGATGTCTTTTTCAAGCAAATGGTATAGACAGTAATTGGAACAAACAAAACGTGAAATAACTGTTCATCAGACTGTTCCATCAGTTCAGGAAATGTTAACAAAGTGTCAATAAAGCTATACACGTAGAGCTTATCTTTGTGTAGAGGTTTATTTACACTCCCTACATTATCTTCACTGGTGTAACCACCTCATGCAGACATCATATATAACCTTACTAAGAATTATTGCATGAAACAGTTTCTTTCAACAATCATCATTCAGTCATTGTTTACGCATCTGTTGCAACAAAAAAATTTCTTGTTACAAATTCTTGCAATTTGTTCATGATGTTCATGAGAACTCATAGTATGATCAATATATACACCAAGCAACTTAACAGTTTTAACTCGAATGACATCAGGTAAAGTACATGGTAAAATCTCATGCTTAAGGTTAGGCCTCTTGAACACCAGCTCTCTGCTTAAATTAATTTTCAGTTTATTTCTGTCATACCAAGAAATAATGTGTTTAACTTCATCCGTGGCAGAGACATTACTGTTTTCTGGAACTAACAGAAAAATCGTCATCATATTTTAAGACATGATTGCAGTATCCTAGAGTTTTGAAGTCACTGACATAAGTAATAAGACCATATGGTCCAATACCAGATCCCTGGACAATGCTCCTAGTAATATCAAGTGATAATGAGCAAACTCCCGTTTACTTTGGTAGACTGAGGCCTGCCAGTAAGAAAAGACATTTCATGATGTTGAGTGAAATAGAAAAGAGTTTCAATTTAGAGAATAGTATCAGATGATTAATTGTGTCGAATGCCTTAGAAAAATCAACCATAATACGGCGTGAGGTTCTTCAGGAGGTTTCCTTTTTATGCCAACGTACTTATGTTTCTGTGTGTCCACGACAGTTTTGCTACCACCGATGGTTTACAAGAATTGCTACTCCAGCGCTTTGCTTTTAGCTTGTTTTAACCCCTGAATCTATCCAAACAACCAGGTCCGGGGGTATAAAAATTGTTAATTTTATTCGTGTTACTGTAGTGCAGAGTGTTTTGGTATTGGTATATCAGTTTATTTGTGCACTTCTCACTCTAAAATTCAACTGTTTCTGAGCGATGAATGGATAGCCTTAGGTCTTAAATGCGGTTCGTCGCGAGCCAGTTTAACAGTTGTAGCAGTCAAACACAGTCGAATTATCGGCGACTTAATAGGTGCGTTTTTGTCATTAGCGACATGTAGAGCAACCAACATATCGAATGTCACGTCTGGCCGGCATTTCATTAGGCAAATGATGGCAAGTAGCAAAGGTTGAAATGTTACGTTTTGGTGCAACTTCTGATACCGGATGTGTGATGTTATGGGAGTGTTTAGCAGAAATGGTCAAATGGATATTAGCAGGTCAGTCAAACGAATTATATAGAATACACATTGATGATATACTTGCCAAAATGCTTAAGCAGTAGTGACGACAGTAAACACAACAGTGAGATGCTTTATTTACTCAAACAATCCGAAATTAATCACTTTATAGCAGCGTTTTACTGAGTCAAAGATGGTTGTTTTTTTATCTCAACTGTCGCAAGAAACAACAGCGTTTACTTGTTTAAAACGATCACAAATGTATAGATGAGTGATTGAAAACAACAGAGTGGCCGCTGTGAGTTAGAAAATTGTTCTTCTAGACATGCAGACATTTAGTCCAATCGAAAATAAGAAAAAATGCAAGAAAAGAAGGGGGAACATTGCCAGATAAATTGCGAACTTTTAGCAGCGACGTAATCGAGCCAAGTAAGTCCGAGTTCGAGTTTACATACCTACAGTAAAAATCTGAGTTCAATCCGAATATGATTAAAATTCAGCATTCACAGTCTAAAAAGTAACAACGATAGTCAGTCTGTATATGTTCATACAGTCACTGAGCTCAAACAATTAGAAAAGTTTTAAATTTGATACGTTTGCGGATGAAAAATGTTTTGAGATATTAAAATTAACTTTTGCATCATATAAAGTCGAGTCTAGTTCGACTCCTAAAAATATGACTCGAGTCGGACTCGATAACACTGTCTGACTGGAATACTACATCGCTGACTTAGTAGAACGAAACCAGAAGCATACCGTGATGTCACACATGACGGCGTGTGCCGGACACACTGATCAACAATGACCAATACCGGCTGACCATGCACTGTCTATCTGCGTCAATTCTCCGCTGCCGCCCAGGATCCAGGCAGGCGCTAAATTCGAATACGTTTAATTAACATGTCACACGCAAGTAACGATCAAGAATATTTGTCACAGCATCACTGATGTCGCGTGCTGTGTCTCTAAAGCTGGTCACGCCTGCGGCGAAGTTTCGTGTGTGTGACTTCGCTGCAAAAACTCACTGCGCGATGCCTGAGACACCTTTAACCGCGCAGAGTCAGTGGTCTTTGATCTAGTTCTTTTTTGGACAGCATAAATGACAAATAAACAAATGCCATACAATACAATACAACATTTTCAATATTCAGTAACAAACCCGAGAGTATTTTAGGTTACTTGGGCTGTTGATAAATCAACAACGTCGTAAGCATATATCCAACAATATATTAAATTAAACTAATGTGTACGATTACACAGAAATGTATAAACGACGTTTTGAATTAAAGATACTCTAGAAGACAACGACAACAGTTTTATATTATTAATAAGGCTGTTTCCTCTCTGTTAGTGCGTTGCACAATAAACAAAAGTTGAAATTACTTTGTCAAACAAGGTGTCATACAAAAATATGAACATTTTTATTGCATAATTTACGGTATTAGGAGTGTACTTGCTTAGATAGTTTGTGGCGCTAAAAAGATTAATACGCAGTACTAGAAGATGATTCGTGGTTACGAGCATTGATAAGCGCTTTGGAGGGTTAAACACGCAATAGAGAGCACCGATAAATTTCTCTCTCGCACGCTATAGTCTTTGCCGCTGGACATTGGGCGTCACGCCGGGCAAGAATGGGTTAATTACAGGGCGCGCAAAGCCCTGTCGGATAGGACAGGTTTCTGACGCGCCAGATTAGAGGGCCGTAGCGTCCGAGAGAGAAGAGAGTCAGTGGATGAAAGGCCGGCAAAGTTGCGAAATTCGACCGGTTTTGAGGAGGATCCCAGCACAGTGGCGTGCGTCACTTTGTATCTTCGTATTGCTCGCAGCATGTAGCTCGGCGCGCACCGCCTCAAGTCCACGCGACGATCCGCCTAATTGCTGGGCGCGCCCTCCGCACAACGCCTCGCTATAGCGCTGCGACGATTATCCAGTTTCGAAAAACGGCCGATAATTAGAGACGGGATGGACAGTAGCGGCAAGACACGCGAACTGGCTGTGGCTTGCGGACATTTAGCCGACACGTTCGCGGAGATATGATCACAGGCTCGTCGTCCTAAGATCAGAACGCGAAAAGACACTCAGCATGAGACGATGTTAGTCGGCTTAGACGCTGGACTGGGCAGCAGATGTGAAACAGGATAGCGACATGGCGAAGTGAAATATGAAGTAAATAAAAATGTACCAAACACATGGTAGAAGGACTGTTTAGCGACGTCAATAAACATTGTAAAAAACGAGAGCGCTCGATAAAAATACCCGGACATCTTATCTCGTCTACCCACGGAATCCTAGCACCAGGTGTTAGTGATAGAGGCAATACACAAGGTGTTATTCCGGATTCCAATGCGTAGACAGCACGACTTTCTTGCATTCTTGCATTACCATGTCAAGTTTATCAAGCTTGAGTTGACAAGTTCTCATCACATCATCAAGACCACAAACAGACGACGCATTTAACAGAATGTGCCTGTGCCCCAGTTGCCCAGTGAGGCGTGACGGCTTGAGCAGCTAACAACTGTGATATTTATGTGTTCACTTGTTAATGCAAAAAAGTTTCTATCGTGGCGCCAATGCCATCTTCGGTAAGATTGGCCGGTTGGCCTCCGAAGAAGTTGTCTTGCAACTAATAAACAGCAAGTGTATACCTATATTATTGTACGGGCTAGAACCTTTCGATCTTTTTTCCACAGATTTAAAATCTATGGATTTTGTTGTTAACAGGTTTTTTATGAAATTGTTTAAAACAACAAATATGGAAATTATCCAGTCATGTCAGTATAACTTTCGTTTTGAGTTGCCGAGTACCCTTCTACAAAAAAATATAAAATTTATAAATAAATACATTGAATATCTGGCAATAACATAAGTGTATAATTGCTTTCTGTTATGCACAAGCTATTTTTCTTCTTTTTTTACTACCTGTGCTGCGGGTGAATAAAGTTGTGTATATAAATTAGCTTACGTCCCTGTGTTAATTAGTTAAGTTTACTGTTGTGTTCGGACATTACCGTTTATTGCTTTCGTTTCTTATGTGTTTACCTACCATTTTATGGTGA
>Ga0126335_1003120_pt1 | contig 10206 bp, 7 predicted proteins | sample OlaspJWI45metaG_FD_108409 | JGI IMG/M metagenome (GOLD analysis project Ga0126335, IMG submission 108409) | Marine gutless worms symbiont microbial communities from Oahu, Hawaii - Olavius sp. 1 OAHU.JWI-45 metaG | ecosystem: Host-associated > Annelida > Digestive system > Unclassified | place... | reverse complement strand
GTATGTACAATATCTCTGTGAAAACTGTACTGTAACATGACAGGAATGATGCTGCCGAACGAGCAGGAGATTATTGAGAATCTGCACATTCACTACAACAAATACTACGTGCCCTTCGTCTGGGCGTCGACACTCGTCGTCAAGTCCCGTCGCCAGGGACTCATCAAGAACGACTTCGCAGTACAAACTATTCTTGATGTAGGCTACATACAGTCTGTCTGTTATTTTCATCACGCATGTAGACATTCAAGTCTAAGAACAGTCTCAGTTAGTACAATGTTATGTGTCATTGTTTCAGTTATATTCTGTAGACTTTTAGTATACAAGGTCCCGAGTTTGGTCCCGGGGAAATAGTGGCTTTATTTTTGAGAGACCCGTATTTTAGTCTAGCAGTCTTAGGCTCTGCTAATTCGCGATTCTGGGCAGCGGTTATTCCCTCTTCACCTAACTAGGGGGTCTGGATCTGCTCAGGAGCCCCGGGTAAAACGATTTTAGTCTAGCAGTCTTAGGCTCTGCTAATTCGTGATTCTGGGCAGCGGTTATTCCCTCTTCACCTAACTAGGGGGTCTGGATCTGCTCAGGAGCCCCGGGTAAAACGATTTTAGTGCTTGCGGAGCACGATAGAGCGCTTCTCGGCGCGATTTCATACGTTTCACAGGTAAATTAAATTTATCTACTGGGTTTTGCATTAATGCAAATGCATCAATGCATTTTTGCATTGAATAATTAGACTGTTACATGCGCTGCTGGTGCTACCAAAAAACACAGCTCGGTCTACGAGATAACGAGACACTTACGCGGGTGGTATGCGTTCGATTAAAAGACAATATCGCTATTATGCGCACGGTATTGTATTTTGGTGTTATATTCTTACGTCTGAAACGGAACTGAAATAAGTGTATAGTAGCAAACTTGTTTCATCTGAAACGAAATACTTGAGAATTTGTAATGCTTGGTTTCAGGAGTTGAACGCTTATCGTGTGATGCTGCAAACTCTCTTCAACTATGACTGGGTGAACGTACCTCTTGTCTACACGCAGGTGCGTCTTATTTCTCAGTTTATCAATAACTTTCTAACCAGCAAAGTGGGTTTCGTTTTAGTGGTGTCTCTCCGCACAAATACTCAAGTACTACTTGTCAGAAACTGATGTAACTTGATATAAATGATATTTTGCAACGTCTGCTAAAAGTAGGGGGATTCTGGCAACTTACTGCCTTGACGTTTGACATTGAGAATTATTTTGTATCGCAAAATGTCAAGGTCATTAAATGTCAGTTGTATGGTGATTTTTATGTTAAAACTATGTACATGTGACAGGAGTTTTTTAGTTGCACTCGGATGACTTACACTCGAATGTTTGTCGTCAAGCGATTGCAAAACAAATTTCACTATAAATGTTCAACGACTGCTGCTTTCCGACTGCGGACATCTCTGTACGGCGGTCAGATCTGACCCTCGCAGCGTTTCGACAGCATCTGAAGACAGCTTTTTTGACTGCGGCGCTCAGTGAAAACTTGCAGCCGTAAAAATGAATGAGATATGGACTGTAGTGATCGACGATCTCGTAGCAGCGTAGTATATATGTGTCAGTTTGTCACGCACCTCCTGAACCCTGAGAAATGGCTGAACGGATCGACGTCTTCGGGATGAAGACTCCTGGGGTCCCGATCTCCGTACTCGGGAAGGATAAGGAGTGGGGCGGGCGAAATTTTATTTGCTGTATTGTGAGAAGGCAGGGGATTCGATGCTAGCGAAAATCGCTTAATTACTTCAGTCAGTTGTTTGTACTACTGAGTGCGCTAGAAAATTAATCTCAGTAGCTGGCGACTCAGTATGTGCACGTGACAGGTAGTGACTGTGGCGGTCTACTTGTTCTTCCTGGCTTGTCTGATGGGTCGCCAGTCGCTGGAGCAGAGCCCCAGTGGAGGACATGGAGGAGATCTCATCTTTCCGTTTTTTACTTTTCTCCAGTTCTTTTTCTACATGGGCTGGCTCAAGGTGCGTTTACATCCCAGTCTTGCGTGTCTATCTGACGGTTTGCCTGTCACATTGCTTGTCAGGTTTCAATGCATTTTTCGCTATTATTGCTCAATCTAACTAATGTACTTTGTCGTGAACGAGAAGAAAAACGAGAACATGGACAAAACAGAATATCAACAAACAAGTGTGGGCATCAAACTGCTCCGAAACATTTTCAGTAGGCCTAACTTGCGCAAAGCTATACCAGAATTAATAAAGTTTACACATCAACGCTTCAAAGCAGACAGTACTGCACTTCTCATTGTTTCTATTTTGGTTGTTATATTTTTCCAGTTTTGTTTAATCGCAGTGATTTGTCGGCAGGTTGCTGAACAGCTGATGGACCCGTTCGGTGATGACGACGACGATTTTGAGATAAACGGCATTCTCGACAGCAACCTTGAGGTTAACTAACTAGTTGAGGTCGTGAACATTGTCGACATCTTTTCAGCGTCTGCCACGATTTCTTTCGATTCTGATAATGTTTAAATAATATCCAAATAAATTACATTGCTCTATCGTAGCCGCACGTCGACAGATTGAGTTCAAATTTCACAAGATGGTACTCTGTGGCTCCAGGAAAGCTGCGAAATTGTGAAAACTCACTAAAGATCGAATCCAAGATGGCGGACGACGCCCAAATTTTTAATATACCGACTCCCATATTTCTGGAACGGCTAAAGCTGGAGACTTCAAATTTGGTATGTGCATCGACTACGATGAGTAATTTTGACGGCATGCAAAATCTAGGTCAGAGGGGACGTGACCCAGTTTAAGTGACCTAGATTTGAATGTGATGTAAATATCTCTCGAACGGCTAGAGCTATAGGGTTCAAATTGAAGATAAGCAGCACGAAAGTAGGTCAAAGGAAGTCATAATTTAGGTCACATTGAATACTTTTAAATTTTGGAATTTTATCTATGTTTCCGCAATGGCTATATCTACAGGCTTCAAATTTGGTAGGCACATTGCTTATGTAGAGTACTATCAACAGACGCCAGGCGCAAAACTGGGTCAAAGGGGGCAAAATTTGGATCACATGGCTGTATTTTTAATTTGCGGATCGCTGTAACTCTCAAACGGCTAAAGCTATAGGCTTCAAATTTAGCACGTACATAGATTGTAAGGTGTAGAAAATAAGCAATGTAAAACTAGGTCAAAGGAGCGTAACGTAAATCACATGACCTGTCTTTAAATTTTGGGATGGCGGCTGGAGCGGTCACAGCCCAAAGTTTTAGGGGGCTAGCGACGGGTGCTGAAAGCACGAGTCGAGGTGCAGAGGATCAAACGCCGAAGACATGATAAGTTTTAATTCGCCCAGGGGGTCTGGAGGGCTGTAAACTCCCCAAGTGTGTCCGAGCTAAGCCCCTAAATTCCGCCGCTGACTTTTCGTTTTCTTTGTCTAAAATTTGGTACATGGTATGGTCACGTGACAGCCGATTTACTACCAATGTTAAAGGTTATGAGGTCAAAGGTCAAGGTCATGACACGAAAACAAGATCTATCACGTGTTGATTAAATAATATTGTGGTGTGTGAGTGAGTCACGCTTCAATGCGCATCATAGCGCATGAGCACGTGCGTGTGTTGATGACACTTGGCTATGTTGATGACAGTTTGTTAGCCTCGTCAGGCAGTGGAGTCAGTCTTGCCGTCTGGAATCGAGGCAGTGGTTGTTAATGCTTGCTGACGCGAATTCAGTCGATACGAACGGTTGTCGTGAATAAGACGTGTTGTGTTGCCGCGTACTGCGATTTAGGATGGCGGATGTTTTGGGGCGCCCCGAGCCGGTGGCTATAAGTTATAGTACATCTTAATCTTAAATTCTTGCCGCATTTTCTAGTTTATGTTTTACTTTTTTATTTTGCAAGCTGATATGTCTGCACTCGCTGCACAGATCTTCGTCATTCTTGTGTCATTCGATGGGCACTTGCTGCGAATTTTAGCTTCAGTTTAAATATCTGGCACATGTGCCCCTATATTTTACACGGAGTCAGAAACTGCATAATTTTGAACCGTTTTTTGGACCCTGTCACGATCGATCGGCTACCATATCGAAACTGTGCAATTTCTCGACAACTCGAAATGAATTTGTTCTGCGCCGATGTTTGGGCTATCTTATCTAGCAAACTTGGTGCAGATTGGCCCACCTAACTCCGATAACCGTTGACCCAAAGGGGTCCTCAAAAGTCCGCAAACAGAAAATGCTAGATTCGGAAGCTAATTACTCTAAAACAGCTAAAAATGGAGCCATAATGCCCGCCGCTTAAGTTAGCTCAGAGTCTCTACTTTTCTCCACGCCCAATTTCGCAATCGCGCGTTCAGGAGTTACTCCAAAATAGCGCGTTCATTTGAGGTAACCCCCATGCCCGCAACGAAAATCTGGATAACAATTTGCTATATTTGGAAAACGGTAGGATATTTGTCCAAGTTCATACTACTAAACTGTAGAACGTTGCACGGGCATTCGGAACGTGTTAAAATCAGTCGCCTAGAGGCTTGAATTACCCTGAAAGATCTTGCGCGGCGTTATCGACGGTTCGCGCTGTTTTTCGTAGAAAGCGGCATGTTTCAGAGCTAACTATGCCAAACTGGCTGAAGATAAGCGATTAATTTCTACGCAAAAATATAGATCAAAGACTCTGGTTTCTGAAGGTGTATAATATGGGGCGGTATTCGTAGAAATCTTTGGGAATGAATGCGTTTAATCGAGGGATCTACATGTAGGCCTACGTGTCCAAAGCGTAGGTAGCATGTAGCATGCATAGACTGACAAAGCGCACCGCGCACCACGTGTTCTTACCGTTGTCATTGGTTGGATATCTGTCAACCAATACGTAGAAAAAGCTAGATTGACAACATTAATTCCAAACCACTGTTCTATTCACACTTTTTTCCAAAATCTAAGATGGCGGAGGGCGGCTAAAGTGAATTAGTTAACTCGCTAGCTCAGTCGCACATAGTCCGATTTCGCTGAAATTTTGCATACGGTGACATATACGAAGATCCTGGAAGACTGGCACGTGTAAAAATTGGAACCGGAAGTAAAATTTAGCCTGTTTTGAATTTCGTTTTGCGGTCATTTCTTCCACGCCGATCAAAATATTTTCACAAAGTTTGGCGGCTACGAAGCAAATGGATTTATTTAAGGAATAACATGAACGAAGTGAGTGAAAACTGAATGGCTTGTCAGCACCGGGCGAGAGAGTTCGAGAGAAAATGAACGAGTTCGAGCGAATGAGATCCAACAAGCGAGCAAACAGGTGCGAGCGAGTGCGAGCTAACGGGCGGGAGAGAGCGAGTTCGCGTGCAGCGCGTGGCTGCACGTGGCAATACACTGTAATTGCCACATTTTCTAGCTATTATTGTAATTGCATTATTGTGGCCTATACAGCATAGAAAAACGCACGCTGTTCCGTTAAATTAGACTAATAGTCAGCCGTAATTAGCTTACCATTCTGAGCTTTGCAGATTGTCCATTGTACAGACTACAGAGTGTCATGATGACTCAGTTACAGCGTAGAACGTGCGATCACCGCTAAGTGTAATCTATTATGCCAAGCAGTATAATAATAGTACTGGTCTCAGGGCAGTGATTCCTTGTGGAAAAGATAACTTCTGCAGACGATAGTTGCCGATTATGGGAATACCTGTACCTATTATGGTGTACAGGTGACTTACCTGATCGTTGATGACCTACATCAGAACGTACCTGAGCTGAGCAAGGACCAGTACTGGGACACGACGGACTTCCAGCTGCCGTACACCGAGGCGACCATTCACTACCAGAAGGAAGCCGTACTCGGCTCAGCTGCCGATATCGAGTGAGTTGCATTAGTCCAGGCTTGATTGGGTCATCTCGCAAGTCTGGATGGATCGAGTTTGGCAAAGATACCATACACTTTTTCTGTTCTGTTTTTAATCCCCCTTCCGCGGTGGCACGAGGTTTGCTGCATCGCGGACGATCTTCCTCTATTGTGAACGGCCGGCCGTTGCCCTCAATGCATCACCAATGGTAGCCCTGTCTATGTCTTAATGTCTTGCCAAGTTTCGTGGTCTTCCTTGTACTGGTATTCCTATACGCCATCGAACATAAAATGTGCTGCTTTTGTTTCGTGTTTTTAATGTTAACCGATCAGCAAAATTCTTTTATTGCTAAAACGTATAAAATTTTCTACGATGATGATGATGATGAAGAAATATTTTCCAGTTTCCACTACACTAGTAACATGTGGCCGCACTAACGTGAGAAGTCTGGAGTCCATATTTGTGGTTAGCACAGAAAAATTGTAAACAAAATATGCCGACAACGATTTGCAAAGGGAAAGAGGCGTTGTGCCTACGTACATTTCCAATCCTTCTTCAATCAGCCACTGACTGTATAACTTACGAATGCATGGACCTCCTTGATACGTTTTCAAATTTACGGCACGCTGCAGCCATGGAGTAGACAAGGTGATGTACACAGGGTAATGTGAGGTTCGTTGTTGGTGGTGTCTGTGTAGCGTACCTGAATCCAAACAGCGTTTCGTCAAGCTGAGTGCGATCACTGAGGAGTCGAGCACGACATCACAGTCATCAAGACTTGCCAGGAGCGATCGCGCGTACGCTGATTTCATAAGCTTACATGTAATATGACATCGACGCTGACAACATCAGGGCATGACTTCCTATGTGGGATGTCCACCTTGCTTGTCAGTGTTGGCTCAAGGTGGGTCTTTTAACAAATTACTAGCCGAAAAGTCACTAATTCCAATTTGTATGTAAAAGTGATGTTAATATACGGGCAAAGAGGACTACCTGCGCCCGTCACTCAGAACACATTGGATTGGATTGGATTGGATAATTTACTAGTCCAGAACAGTCCTACACGTCCTTGTGTTAAAAGGTTTGGTGGGAGATCCTGTATTGGTGAGAGGCCCGGGGTCCGGGTCTCCTGAGCCTCATCCTAAATCCGGCCCTGGACAACATGTTCCTCAAACGAGAACCGCATCTGACGTTGAGTGTTTGCGAACTAAAGTGCGCAGAATGAACATCTTAACGTTGAGTTCAAACATTCGAGTAGTTTCTTAAAGTTAAAAGCTCATACAGGGCACACGGACAGAGAGACAGACGCCACCGAACGCATTACCACGCCGCTACGTGGGTGGTAAAACGTTGAACGTTTCGCTAAATTTAGTTAGTTAGTTAGTTAATAAACGAATATGATTAAGGTGGCATAATGTCGAAAACGACTGCTATTACACCGTACAAAATTAAACGTAGGCCTAGCTATGGGAGTCGGGTTTTTCTAATCACAATGCCAATTCCTATAGCCCGCAGCCTCAGACAATAGACAAAAATAGACAAAACTGCATCCTTGCATTCTATTTTACCACAGTATATAAGCCATCACTGCACAACAGCAAAACATGAAAATTTTGTGATTGCGCACTATAGCGAATCACAGATGCCAAATTACGCAGTTCAGATATTCAGTCGTCTGTTATAATATGTTGAAACCGGACGGGCTGGTGTGGGGACCGGAAGCTGGTACTGTGGTGGTGGAACAGCTTGAGTATAGCCAGCGGCCCTTGTGGGTGTAAAGGGTGAGGAGCAGAACTGTCTCCAGTTGTGGAGTTTGGCACAGGGTGGACTAGCCCATGCTGGCGGTTCTAGGTTCGCACAGCGTTTCTTGCTCCACGGTTGACTGTGGCCGTGACCCAGACTGAGGTGGTGAGCCGGCCATGGTGTTGGATTGGCGGAAGCTTTGGTCTGCAGGCTGGTCCAGGCCGGCCGCGTCAGTTTTCGACGCTCTCTGAGGTCCTACAGGTGAGTGGGGAAAGGTAGGACTGACCGGTTGGTCTCCATGTAGTAGGTGACCCTCACCGGACACGGGAGAAACGCGCTCTGAAGAGAGTACCCGGGATCCGTCGCGGTGACGGGGCTCTGACAGCTGAGGCGGCCAACTCAGTAGCCTATTTAGATAGACATGCTATCCCCCAAACACTTTATAAATTTCCTTAATTAAGTGTGTGAATGTACAGTGTGTTTCGCTAAGCCTACTTGCGTAATTAATTTCCCAGTTTGTATCTAAACATACGTCTTCCGCAAATTGGCGTAGTAGGGTGCGTTATGTGCCACCATCTCCGCTGAGAATTAACCCAATTTTAATGTGTTTCAGTTACAAACTTACTAATTTAGTAGCGGCCCGTGGACCAGAGACCTATTCTAAACGTAGACGACTAATTACTTTGCACCCAACGCCTAAGCGAGATTCAAAGAGGAGCTGCAGCTTACAACTTAGAATTATCGAAATTAGTTATTCCTAAAGACCAATGCGTTAAACTTTACTGATGGCCATTTGGTCCAAGGCAGGGCTTTAACTGCCGGCCCTTTCACTCATTTGGTGAGGGCTTTATGGCCAGTTGCCCTTTTGCCTTCCCACACTTATAACAGACGACTGAACGTCAGAGCTGTGTAGTCTGTCGTCTGCGGCCGTAGAAGCTTGCGAATGCGGATGTGATGCGCTGAGCGTTATATATTTAAGTTACTATTAATGGTTTATACAGCAATGTCAGTGGGCCATTCTGCCGTAATCAAAATGTTCATCAAGCGTTCTGTCTACTGTTATGACTGACTGCGATGTCGACGTGTATGATCACAGTAGATCGAAGCGTTTTTATTTCTTCGTTAAACGTCAAACGTTACTCGTCAGCATTCGCTCCAATGGCCCACTGTCGTCACCAGTCCATGTGATTCAACTATTCCAGCGAGACTGTCACATCACATACAACACAGTAGCATCTAAACATCTACTATATGTTGAACACATATAATACACAGACAGTCTGTTCGCGTGCACGCCATATCATGCTGCTGAAGGGCATCCACTAAGGGCAGACTGCACCATCGAGGTTCAGTGTTGAACTCGATCAAATGGCCGCCGTGAACCAGTTCGCGGCGATTGCTCGTTGCACCATTTTAAACAAACTCGTTCAGCCTTGAGCTCGAGCTTAAACCTGAGCGATCAAGCGCTGAACTTTGCTTTCACAAAAATTACAAAGTGGCGGTTCGTGCAGATAATTACAAGATATTTTTTTGAAATTTTGAAATTAACGAACATAAGCAGACGACGTGAAGTAAAAGAATGAGTAGATCCACTCACGAAATACGATGACAGCGAGTTTCACGCACGATTCCGTCTCTCAAAGCTGACTGTTCACCATCTACTGTCGGACGTATGTCAGACAGTTCATTTGCCGTCCTTTCGCAACGTTATACGATCCGTATACAGCGAAAATCACGGGAAATCGCTACAATTATGAATGACACTTCAATGGCGTCTTTCAGTCACCACGTTCTGCGGCCTGCGCCTTTCAGCCACAGCCCGCGACGTCTGATTTTTACATTTTGATGATCAAATCCAAATATTGCGATTATTTTAGGTTATAATGAAATACTTAGTCGATATTTTTTTTACCAAATGTGTTACCAGTATAAAGCGAAACGGCGTTAAAGTACAGTTATTTCGCACTTATTACACACATGATGACGTGGCCATGGCCCATAACGTATAGCAGCCTGTTGAAATTAAAACGCGCATGAGAAACGAAGTCTGTTTGGAAGTAGGCAGCGTCGCATGTAAATTCATCGGCTTGCTTCCTTGTTTATTTACTTCGATATGTGTAGGCCTAATCAACGCTATGGGATTGAGATTAGAGACTGAGATTTTCTGATGTGCGAGGTGCAATTCCGTCCATAATGATGAACTAGCAGTATTTAGGCCTAATATCAGCATATCGCATAATAAATACTGAACACAACATTTACTCGTAGATGCCCACGCAGTCGTGTTATGAACGAGAAAAAGAAATTACAAAACGGTTTATTCGGTAACGCCAGAGGAAATGCACGACCTAATATCCACCAGAGCGTGCGCGTATACTCCAGAAGCTACGGGGCAGACTTTTCTCTTTTCTATTCTTTTCCTGCCCTTTTCTCCCATTCCTCCTTGCCTTACAGACAGACACACGAATAGAATTATTACAATAGGCGGACGGACGACGGACGGGGAGGGAGATGTCGGTGAGCGAGTTGTGATTCAGCAGCGGGAGAGTATATAGGCGGGCTGCCGTTCAGGGTCACGTAACGCTCACTCAGTCTGTCAGTCTGTCCATTCTGTTCAGTCTGATGTTACAGTGACT
>Ga0126335_1003119_pt1 | contig 10208 bp, 5 predicted proteins | sample OlaspJWI45metaG_FD_108409 | JGI IMG/M metagenome (GOLD analysis project Ga0126335, IMG submission 108409) | Marine gutless worms symbiont microbial communities from Oahu, Hawaii - Olavius sp. 1 OAHU.JWI-45 metaG | ecosystem: Host-associated > Annelida > Digestive system > Unclassified | place... | reverse complement strand
CCGTTAGTCCGGTTGGGGTGGCGCCCACCCGGACTCCATAAAAATCCAGAAGACAAGACTTGGCGAAACCCAGCCTGAACGCAGCACAACCCTATGCTAAGGCAGAAGGTAGAGTGTTTCTTCTGGTACCGGCCTACCCGGGTTGTCCCGGAACAAAGGCCGTTAAACGGTTGTTGTTGTTGTTGTTGTTGTTTTATTGGCTTTGATAAATGACTTGTTTGTGGCGATTAGTAATGGTGACCCTATGACAAACTGATCATAGTTTATAAAAATGTACTAAAACCCTGAACTGTGACCGTGTTTACTGGTAGACTATCTTGGTATTCAACTAGCACTTTGATACACCAACATAGCAGATGCATAGTTGGCTTGCCTTGTATAGTTCTCATTTGATTCTTATTGATTTCACTTGGATATGATATCAGACTTGTTCAAAGTATTGCAGATCAGTACTTGAGCAAAAGTGAAAGTAAGTCTCAATTTTTTTTACTCGAGTAAAAGTAAAAGTATTTTCTAAAAAAAGTTACTTGAGTAAAAGTAAAAAAAGCAATGATGGGAAAAGTTACTGAAGTAAGTGAAGTAAAAAGTAACTTTTGCAAAAAACATTTACTTGTGCCTACTGCAAACATTTCACCATTACTTGCCAGTAACACAGTACAGTGCTGTTACCATCTACTCTGTACTAAACAACAAAACCGAGTCTTGGTGAACTCGGTGGGCGATCATGATGCTACGCATGGCAGGTCTATACATCACAGGGAGGAAGATTTGCACCAAATGATGGGAGGTATGGCGCAAGTCGACATACTATCCATCACAATATTAAATCTCTCGACTGTAGCATGACATTTCTTCTTCAAAAAGTTACATTTAACAATTGACACATTTTAAAAAGTAATGAAGTAAAAGTACAAGTAAATGGCGAAAAAATGACTTCCTTACAAGTAAAAAGTACTCCTGCATTGCAGTACTTCATTACTTTAAAAAAGTAACTAAATGTGACTTGAGTATTGTAATGCGTTACTTTTACTTCATTACTGGACAAGTCTGAAAATGAACTTAGATCGACTCTGATGCTGTTGAATTAACATCCCACTACCGTGATACGACAAAGAGCAATTGTGATACACATAGACGTTTACTTTTTTATTTTGAATATCGACTCATACTTTGTTCATATCTCTTACTAAGCGATCAGTCAACATGTACACAAGTCAACTCGTCCCCAAAGCTAACTTACTTCTGTCCCTAGCCCTAAACTTACCTCTAATCTTTACTCTGACCCTTGCCTTTATCTTAACATTAACCCTAACCTAAACCTGAATGAGTTGTGTTGGGGATGAGTTGACTTGGTGACGAGTTGACTACCACCCAGCCATGATGCATTTGCTGTTCTTGTACTTCTGGCAGTATTTGCTATTCGACATTGATGCAAGTGTCATAATTATGTATTTGTAGGTGGTGATTAGTTACATAGAACAGCTGGACACGACTTCAGATAGGCGTTCACAGCTTGAACAGGGCTATTACTTCACATGTCACTGCAAAGCCTGCCAAGACACTGAACACGTGTGTGTTACTGTTCAACTTTGATGTCTCATTTCTCTGTTTAGTGCTGTACATTTTCTGTAATTTATCTGCTATTTTTGGCCATTACTGTAATGAATCTGTGTATAATTATCTACTAGAGATACAACGAACTTAGTAATCAAGTTGTTGTCATTGAATGTGCGGTAGGAATTTTATATCTCTTGTACTATATATGTTCCACGTATCAAACTGTCCAGTCTTTCTATCTGTTTATATGACATTGATTTCATGATTATTATGCTTAGTTGTGTGATAGCTTGATGGCTTACTCAGTAAGACATCGGATTCATGATCATTAGGTCACGGGTTTGAGTCTCACTGGGTACTGCTGCATAATAACCTTGTGCAAGTTATTTACACCTGTGTGCCTCTGTCACCATAATTTAGTACTGGCCTATCGGCTTGGAAGTAAGGACATAACATGTGATGCACTAACCCCTTGTTCGTGGTCTCGCAGTGTAAGCTGATGTCTGGCTGACTGTTACAGGATTGGAGATCAGTGTCGCTCCGTGGGTCAAGTCGCTCCGGAAGGACTTTACTTTCTGTGTTGATAGTAAAATAGACATAGAATGCACCGTCTGGTGACCATAATAAAACTGTTTTTAACCCCTCTTGTTTACCACCATTAAAATGTTAGCATAAAATCTACACAGACTACATGCTTGGTTGAAATACTGTTAATGTTGGTAATGTTAGTATAGATGGCTTGCATGTAGGCACTGTGTCGTTCTGCTGTTGGCAATGTAGGTTTAAAGGCATGTAGATAAAAAGTTGAATCACAATGACTCAGCCGTGTGTTGAGCGATTTTCTTGAAATTTTGTACAATGATACATAGGAAGGTCTCCGAAGGATGACACTTGTCAAAATTGGAACCAGAAGTAGAATTCCGCAGCCAGAGGGCGCATTTTGAATTTCGTTTTGGGAGCATATCTCTGCCCGTGATCAAGACATTTTCAGAAAATTTAGATAATGGGCTCCTTTCAGGTGTGGAATGTTTGAAATATGTTTCCTTCGAAGGTCCAGTTTGGTGGACGTCGGCCATGCACCATATATACAGCCTACTGCCGGCCACTTGCAATGTCGTCAACTACATCGCATTTTTTCACATTGTAAGGAGCGACATCCTGTCACTACGATTGATGACATCTTCTTGGTTCTTACAGTTACCGAAACTCCTTGACCTGAACTGTTCATATATTCTGCCTATTTTTCTAAATACATATAACAAAACAGCATACACCCACAGAATGGCAGCATATCGACACTGTTGTTTAATCTCTTTACTTTGTGCCATATGCAGGCCATATGTTAATTGTGTTACAGGATGAGCTTATCCAGTCATCACTGTGTCCAACAGTAAACTGCACTGGTCTTGTATGTCGGCAAGCTGGTGAGATCTGACTCTCTGTTTGATATAGTGTAGAGTTTTTTCTACACTGTGAGTCAGAAAAAAGTGAGCCAAAATGTTTTTATGGCATATCTTCTATAAAACTCGGCAGATTTTGATAGAATTTGGTGAGTAGCATCCCAAATATATGTGTTCCATTTCACCTAAATAGTGTCTCTACACTACCATGTGAAACAAAAATTTGTGTGTTTTTACGTAACAGGACAATGCACCAGCACACTGGGTGCGTGACACAGTTCAACTGCTATGTAGAGAAACCTCGGGCTTCACTGGACCGGAACTTTGTCCGCAGACTCACCAGACCTAAATCCTGTCGACTACATGATATGGAGACTGATACAAAAACCTGTTTACCAGGCAGAAATGTGGGTCATCAACGACCTTAAGCAGCGTGTCATCTGTGCTGAAGCCGACCATCGTCAACATTGATCAGTGACTGAGTGTGCATTCGTGCCAAAGGACAGCATTTTGAACAGTTGCTCAATCGACTTGTTGTTTTTGGACAAAACTGTGGGCTTATCAATTATGCAGCTCATGTTACTATATTGCACCCACATTCCACTGTTTCCATGAGATGCTTACATAATTAGAGTATATGAACATGTAAGACTGATTGTCTGATTAAGATTGTCAAAAATAAGCAACAGCAGAGCTGTTGTGTAAAAACTTCAGATTTAATGAAGTGCACTCATAGTATTCCATTGTAATTTACGTAAAAACGCGAATTTTTGTTGCACACGGCAGTGTAGAGACACTAATTAGGTGAAATGGAAAATTATTGCTGAGTAGCAAATTTATTCAGGATACTACCCACCAAATTTTATGAAAATCTGCTGAGTTATATAGAAGATATGATAAAAACATTTTGGCTCACTTTTTTCTGACTCACAGTGTAGATGTTGTCAGTCAGTGTTTTTGTGATTGCTTTAAATTAGTTGTGATGGATAAAACCACATTATGATTGAATGATTGTGTTAAATAAAAATTCAAAGTTTTTTTGTGTCTCAGCACTGTTGGTTGGATGTCAGCAATGCCAATGGCGTCAAAATTATTGTAAAGATCTCAATCGTAGTGTAAACTGATCTATGGCAGTTATCAGCTTACCGAAACTGCTCCAAGTTTGGCTGGTTTCATACTGATGGAGCATTATTGTGCAAAGTGTTGTAATGGGATTTCTTACATGCTAGAAAATAAAAATAGAAAAACATCTATATTTTTATTGAGCAGTTGCTACAAAGCATCACATTTCTTGTTGTTAGCTGGTAAGGTTGGCTGTTGTCTGTAGATGGCCAGTTAAGACAATGCAGTGAATGTGGTCTAGCAGAATTTGATGAGACTTACCTGGCAACCATGCAGTCAGTGACAGCAGATAGTTTGCATGCTTTACAACAAGTGAAACGGCTGAAAGTTGATGGAGGTGAACTTGCTGAATTCCTGATTAATGTTAATTTGTTGTCTAAGTCCGTATTATACTGATGCAGCCACGGCAAGCCAGCCGTGTTGTTTCATGTGTGTTTTATAGTCACTTTTTTTATTCTTTTAGCAGTACTTTACACATTAGGCAAAACAAAAAATAATGACTGTAATAATAATAAATATGTTACATACAGATTTTTTTTGAAGTTAGAGTGCTAGGTTCTGCTAAAACAATGTTTTGTTTGTGTTTGATTTGTTTGCATTCCATAATGGCGCTTATAGAATGTACATTTGTTAGTAAGTATGTTTACATTCCATTTTTGCTGATAATGCTTTGATGTCAAAAGAGAGCTTGATGAAAGTTAAGATGATGCTGTTGGAAGTGATGCTGTAAGGTAGTTGAAGTAGTGAGCATTTTACTAATGATGTGATGTACTGTGTCAATGCAGACGCCCAGCAGCTGCTCGATATATGTGAAAACTGTCTTGCTGAACAGCGGAAAGTACTTCACCAACGTCACATTCTGCATGTGAAAGTTCTTGACCGAGCATTTGACGCATGCATTGACGTTGGCGACTGGCAGCGAGCAGTGGAGCATGGTGCAGTTCTGGCTGAGCTCTTACGGTACAGTATTCTTTGTTCATTTGTCACATATTACACACACTGAGTCTGTGTAATGACACGTGTCTGTTGTACATTTGCTGTTTAGAGGTCAGAGTACTCTTAGGTCAGGTCCGTTTGATGGCATGATGGCAGAAAGGAATGACTGCCTTTGTAGAGAAATAGAGTTATTGCTGATTGCATAGTAAAAGCAAAGTCCTACCCAAGACATATGGGCCCACTGGGCAGCAGTGATCTCCATTTCCATAGCCCTCAGCCAGACACCAGCTTATACTGCGAGACCACGGACACAGGGTAGTGCATCGTGTGGTGTGTCTGTTTACTTCCCAGCCGAAGATGGTCCTCATTACCAACCCCGGAGGGATAGAAGGCTGAGTTGACCTAGTTGGCTGGTTCCATGTGGAGATGGTTTACGCACCCAGAGACGGTCACCCATCCATGTACTAACTGGGCCCGACATTTATTTACTTGGTTTATCAGACCAACGTCATTAACCACCTTGCCATACTGCCAACCCAGAGCAATTTCTGGAACTTACCTGTGTTTCTACAGAATGCGAGAGGTTATGAATTAAGGGTAACAAATGGCAGGCATGTTGGCATACAGTGACAATGCTAGTTGTCACTGTTAACATTTATAGCTTTGTTTCTGGACTTATACAAGATGGTGGGTAGTAATGGGATCTAGCTATAGAAATGTTACATTGTGAGAAATTTCTTATAATTTTTTTCCCTATCTAAATGTTACATTAAACAAGAGGCCAAAGTGATTTGGTAAAGGCTGCACTGAATGACCCCGCATGACATATTGACGGACAGACTGACGCCACACACATATCGGTAACAATAGTCTGCATCGCATGCATTCATTCGATGCAGCTTCAAAATTCTGTTTAATTTTGACTGAGGCTGCATGGCCTTTCTTATCAGTTACACATCATCAGATTTCAGATTTCTAGCTTTGCGTCAGGACTGCTGCCTTCATTGTGGCATTATGTGGTGTATGCCGCTGTCAGGCATCATTATCACAACTTTCACCCTAACATCGGAATTCATCTCATGAAGCTGGGAAAGGTTCAACTCTATATGGAACAGATTGCTTCTGCTCATGAATCACTTCAGCAGGCAAGATTATGTTCCTCACATTTTGATGTATTGATGTATTCTACATTGTTAGGGCAGTCTAAATGATATACAGTGCACTGTTCAAGTATGGGCGACCTGAGAAACTCTGTTGTATTGAACCATTTGCTTACCTCTACTATTGTTGTCAAACAATTTTCCTGCTTAATGCATCTTAAATGATGTATTTAAGCAAAAAGGTGATAAAATTATACGAAATATTCAACCAACATGATTTCTGTAACTTATTCTGCCAAAAATCTTATTCACTCGCACCTTACGACATTTTGGCTTTTTCTACCAGATTCGTACATCAATTCGAGGCAAAAAATGATGTGGAGTTAACTTAGTTTACCATAAGTGTATAGATTAGGCTGCTAGTAGAAATACCAGGATTTTCTTTGAAAAATAGCCTATGTCATTTATGTCAGAGAATAGGAAGTCATGTGAATGGTAAATCATATAGCGACTATCGATATTCATCGGTGACCCTTAGAGCATTTCTGTGTGGGATGGATAGCAAGAACAGCATTCATCAGCCCCAAAGGTTCACTATTTAAATAATCTAAAGTAACATTTCAACTATCCAGACTGAGTTACCATTCATAGTAATTTCCATCAGTCAGTAGATGTTGTGCCCTGTTATAAACGAATAATGTGTTCTGTCCATTTACTGGGTGTTAACATATTGGTTGCAGGCAGAATCCATTGTATCTGTGACACACGGCACTGACCATGATTTGTACCACGAGCTGCGGCTTCTGATGCAACAATGCACCGAAGAACAGACTCGACATAGGGCCATGATCACTGCCAGTGATTAGTGATAGTTAGTGTGGACAGACAAGAGATTTTAAGCATGAACTTTAGCTAGTCATACACGTGTGGCTGAGCAGCGAGATGTGTAACAGGTTGATAAAAACACCGCAGCACACGACTGATATGCTGAAACCAGTAACAATTAGCAGCAACACAAAATATGGGTCACTAGTGAAAATAACATTATGTTTATAGCAGCATTTTTCTTGCAGTTTGTCTGTCTGGTGTAACTTATGAAAATGATGTTAACTGTTCGTGCTAGTTGTGACACATCTGACTTTGTAATGTGCCAATTTATGTCTTTTCAGTTAGCTAAACTGGTTGCATTATGCATTGCTAATACTGCTGTCTAATACATAAGCACTGAAATAGTATGTCATAGTGGTATGCGGAGTAAACGAGACAGTGAGTAAGTAAGTAATATGTAAGTATTGGCATGCAAAACAAGAAACGAATGATGAAATGTTTTATTTTGTCACAGGACATCATCACCTTCATATGGCCTAATCAATAGGGCAGTCATTCGCAAGGTCAATGGTACATATAAGAGAACACTGCAATGTTGACATGTTGCAATTCACCAGTTACACTGTTTGATTATTAGTTACATAACAACAACGAACATAACATTACAGAGTTGTGCCGATCAACAGCCACACCTACACACTTACGTGTACAAATCTGAACATCGACAAGATGAGCAGAAGCCACAATAGATGCACGACACGACAAGCTTTGGCACTAAACATTACTACATACAACGTAGTGACAGCAACGGCGATTCTTTTAAGATGCCACCTGTGGGCACTTGGGTTTGCCCCACGCATTGCAGAACTGTAGTGATGGTAGTTGTGCCCATGCATACATTTGGATAAGAAGTAAATGATCTCTGCTGCTATTCACTAGTGCTGCAATTTTTTGCCGAGTGAGACACGCTCAGCTAAATTATGCCAAAAATGCTTTTGCAGCCAGGACACTCCGTTGGGAGCTTACTGCTACCTGGATTTGGTTATGCATGTAGAAGCCAGTGGGGAGGGAGGGGAAAGGAAAAGACAGGAAGAAAAACCGACGTCCAGCTTTGTTCTGACCTTAGAGCCCCGAGTCCCTGACTGATTACACCACTGGATAATCATGATGCATGAAATAATGGTGAAACATATGCATATTCAAATGCAGTAAAACAACAAATAACTTTGCACAGAATCTCACACGTGAAGGGGCTCATCGAGCTGTTTTCTGTGGGGGCGAGGGAATCTGGTTACCACCACGGATGTAGTGATGCCATTTCCCCCAAGTGACCATTTTTGAAAGGGTGAACTGCTGTTTAGCTACAGCTGCCTGAGAAACTGTTCACGTACCTGTACCACTGAGCGCATATGAGGATATTTATTTTCACGCTCTACAAATGTACATGTGTCAACCACTCGAATACCTCCACAGTATAAGACCTGCTGTTACTGTCCAACATTTCTCAATTTGAGACTGGCAAAGGCGATAAAATGTGTATTCAAAAAGGTGCTAATTTCATACAAAATATTCAGCCAGTAATATATACAATGAAATAACACAATCTCAGCAAATTAATCTGCCAAAAACCTTATTCAGCTATCGCTCACAACATTTAGCCTTCTCCACGGGATCTTGCACCATATGTAACACAGTATAACATAGTAGACACGTAACACTGAACACTGACTTCCAGATAAAAATGTGATGCTTCTTACATACATCAGGACCATACGTAGACAGATATGCTTCAACTCCCTCATTTCTGTACAGGAGCTTTCCGCCTAGAAAGAAATTTATACTGGCTACTTAAAATTATGCTAACAGCTAAAAACACTAATCAACAACTACCAGTAACAAACTTTATGGCTGTGCAGATGAAGCTACACAACTGACAACAGTCACACTGGGGTGAGAAGCATCAGAGACAACCCATCTCTTGGCCTTGGTATGAGGGCAGTGGCCAGTTCTTCCTTGCTGCCTTACCTTTGACTTTTGAATAGGCTGGAAGCACCTGAGGTAGAATTTTTTCACAAACAAAACTGTCCTGGCCCGGAGATTGAACCCGAGACCTCTATGGCAGAGCAGTGCACTAACCATTACATCACTGGCACTAGTGGACTGCAGAATTCATCACACATGCAGATGATATGATACAATCGAATTTTTTGCGATGCTGCTCAGATCTACAGGTAGCGTGCTACATTGCAGATGTCCACCTGCCTCACTCACCTTCCCACCCAGTACATGAACATGTTCATAGCATACATACACTACAACACATAAAACTGTCAAAACACAACATTCATTGAAATTATCAACTGCCAACAGAAAAGTTTTGTTTGGAAGTACAGAAGAGTCTGAGACCAAGCCCGACTGTAATCACGGATGATGCAAAACAGCAGAAGTTAGAAAGAGAGACAAATACACAAAACTGCCACATACGAAAAACTACTGTCCCCGAGTTAAGTTGCAGCATAATCAAAAGCATTTTTACAGTCTGCTATGCCAATAATCAGTGTACCTGTGAATCTGCTGGTTGACACCAAATAATTATCAGTTGTGAAAATGATATGCTGAAAAGTTTACTAGTACATACTACAGGGCCATGACTTGCTCAGGCATATTACCTACTGCATGGTTAGGTATTTTCCTTAACAACCACAAACAGTAGAATGCATTAGAATGCTTGCTGGCGACTGTACCAAAATTGTCAATTATTCATCACCGTTAACCGTATCCTAATGTTGTGATCAGATTGTACCTACGTAATTACGTATGTATATAAGTTTGATGTACTGCACATGTAAAACCATATTTATTGATACTCATACTCAAAATCAAGGAATGTTGATTGTCCACCAATTATCTGCAATTACTACTGCAAAATCAACAATTTGTACCATTCAGCAATGAACCACTGACATTATTCTGAGTCAGTTTAAGCACGTTTTTGTGAGCGACTTCCTTAATCAGTTTAATAAGAACCTGTTACATGCACAGTTTAAAATAACCACTTTACGGGCTTTTCCATTTTCGCATGCTAAAGTTACCAGTGGTTCTTAACCTGGGGTCCCGGGACCCCCTGGGGGTCCCAAACGCCAATATTGGGGGTTCCAAACGCAAATCTGGAATATCAACAAATTTCCCCCAATATTTTTGCCTCGCACTCGTTACGAGCAGCAACAGCAGAGTCATTGAATTTCAAGTGATGAAAAGTAATATG
>Ga0126335_1003118_pt1 | contig 10210 bp, 6 predicted proteins | sample OlaspJWI45metaG_FD_108409 | JGI IMG/M metagenome (GOLD analysis project Ga0126335, IMG submission 108409) | Marine gutless worms symbiont microbial communities from Oahu, Hawaii - Olavius sp. 1 OAHU.JWI-45 metaG | ecosystem: Host-associated > Annelida > Digestive system > Unclassified | place... | reverse complement strand
TGAACCTAGCTACAACCTAAAAACATAAAAACTAGTAACTTATACAAACCCAAAAAAACTAAAACCTGGTTTAGGCATCTTTTACGTCATTTGTCAGGACAAGGACAGCTTCCGGGGCCCACATCAAGTCCTTTATGAACTACCATAAAATTCTAGATTCAATGCAAAATGTATTAGACCTCGCAGAGATTTCTTGAGCCAATCAGCAAACTCCCTGTGGTTAAGAAATGCCTTGAGGCAGTCGACTTTCTTGTCAGTGATGTCCTGCAGTTGTCGTCCACTGTCAACCAGCTCCTTTGTTATGCAACTCAATGGCTGCGAGTGATCTTTCACCTGCAGTTATGAATTTATCACTCTACTGCCACTATTAACAGTATACACCAACCCATTTTATTCACTATGCCTAATTTTTACCTATTGAAGTCTACTTATATTTAGTCGTTTCATACCCTACTCTCCATATATTTTTAGGTCACTTTGAGAACAAAAGTGTTTGTAATGGAAAGGCCTTGTCTCTCTGTAATCAAGGTATCTCTTTGACAACAAATAATAATGACACTAACATCAGAGTAAAAAATATCTAAACAGTATTTCTATACACCACGTCCGAAAAAATAGAACCAATAGTGTTTCAAGCATAACTTTGACAAACACACCGCCCACCCTAACACAAGCTGAAAAACACAAACTGTAGTACGCTCCACGCGCTGTAGTCAACCGAAATCTGGCGAATTTGGAGGCCACAGTAACGTTGAAATGAACTCTGGCATTTCTCTTTCCAGGAAGTCCAAGATAGTGGAGCATTTTGACGATGTCAACTTACGTCATCACTACATAGTGTTGTGCAAGTAGTGATGGCACTTTTCATAATATTTTAGTTACCTTAAACGTCACGATTTTTTAGACACAATGTATATAAGGCGCTTTGTGTGTCTGTATGTGTCTTTGTATGCTCATGACTTGGGAACAGGTAGGGTGATTGTCTCCAAATTTTCAGGGTAGCTCCAGGGTGCCCCAGGGATAGTTTTTGGCACAAAAATGGGAGTAAAAAGCCCGGAGGGTTTAAGTGGGGGATGGTGGGCTGGGGGATGGTGTCACGTTACGTTATTCGTTCGTATGGCTAGAACTGTGATTGACAGGACCACCCATGCGTGACGACTGATCACGTGACTTTCTCTTCACTTTTTACTGGTGTGTTATGTTGTGTTGGGGTGTGTTAACGCTTGTTTTGTTAAATTGAGTTTATTTTTGTAATATATCTTTAGTATTAAAGAAATCGAGTTGTGTCGTTTCATGGGGGCTGCTCAGCTCCATCCTGTGACAGATGGTGGGTTGGGGGACGGTGGGTGGAGGTAGGGGGGCGGAGAGCCCGACTGGGCAGGCAGACCTGCTAGTACACAAATATGAATTTCAACCAAATAGGATTAGTAAAAATGCTTACCAAATTCACCAGCATTTTGACAGGAGCAAAATCTCCAGAAAGCTTGAACATCTTCTTAATTTTCAACATCGTATCAGCACCACGGCTGTAAGTACCAAGCTTGCAATACTGTTCAATCTGGTTCAAGCGTTCCTTAACACACTGATCATTTCCACCACAGATAGTCAGCAGTTCTTTCCTCATGGCATCCTTCCTGTCACCAAACAGCCTCAGCAGACGAAATTCAACATCATTAAAGCTGATGTCTCCAGAAATCTGTCAACAAATATGGACTAACATAACTCTGCCAGAAACAAACAAAATGATAAGCAGAGAAGTAACAATTCCATCCTACCAATCAATCAAACTGCATTGATAAGTTGCACTAGTTGCACAGTAACAGTAACAGTATAAACCTGCAAAATAACAGCAATAAAATTTCTGTAAGCCCTATGGTACTGACAGTAAATGTGATCAGTTGTTTAGGTAACATGGCAGTAATGGGGATAGACTTGCCGATAACTTAACAGGAAATGTTAGGTTACGGGATAACGGAAGGCAAAAAGTAACCAGGACCACCCACCGAGAAGTGGACGGGCAACATTCTGATGTGACGTGGTCAAGACATCATAGGAGTGATGATGACAATAGAAGACAGCACGGTTGTTAGCAGTTTTTAAACCAACATCAAAACCGCAGTTTTATGTGAAAACCGACCTGAGCCAAAACCAGTTTTTTTGTACCGTAGACACGGTTTTGACACTGTTGTAGCAAAGTGTCTATGAAAAAAAATAAAATTACTCATTAGTACAGTGACTTAAATAACTATATAAGTGTATTAGTCGAAAATTTATACTGTCCGTCTTAGCAATCTGCAATCGTGATTTCTGAAGTTGAAATAACCTAAAATATGGCAAGTAAATAACTCAAAACCGAAACCAAACTGACACTGAAGTTTTCGTGCAAAAACCAAACCGTAAGTGAACTGGAAATGGTAACAGTGGAAACCATAACAGCCCTAGAAGACAGAGAAGGTTCGTGGCTAGCCTCTATGGTACTTGATGACCACGGGATCATAAAGAGGAGAAAGAGGAAAAGTATGTTATGTCAGGGATGGTCAGGATGTGTGTGGGTACGACATTTTGCAACTCTCTAATACAGGGCCAAAAAACTGCTGCATAAAACTTAAAAGATACTGATGCATCAGCAGACTATTACAATTCCACTGTAAAACCCCACCAGTGCATAGTGGTTCAACCTTGTAGTCATAATATTACAGAATAAATGGAACAAAGTTTGCCATTTAATTAGTTATGAACTATTTGTCCTAGCATTAAAATATGCATCAGAGATTGTTGTCAACTGATTAATAAAAAATATTTGTCTAGTTAATATATATTCTTTGTTAATTGACCGGAAGTAGCCGCACATCACCAGTGACATGACCTGCATGTAAACAATTAAAATGGCACCTTTAACTACCGAAGATCGTTTGTTAATTAAAAGCTTTGCAAACTGCAAAAGGCTGGAGTGTTGATAGAACGATTATTGAGTTTCCTATTGGGGGGGGGGCTCTGCAGCAGATGGTATATCGTCATAAGATTGAGGACGTTGATCATCTGAAGCAAGCCCTGAACAGTTACTGAGACATGATCAGTCAAAAGCTAATCGATGGTATTGAATAGTGGTCCAAATGACTATTGTCGGCTGTTCGTCCTCGTGGTGGACACATTGAGTACCGTTTCTCTTAATTCTGGAAATTGATTTTGGAGTAAACTTTGTTTCTTTCACGAATTTGTCAAAAAGATGTTGCAGTTAATTTTCTTTTTGAATAGTTCACTTGCCAACTGCAAAACAAAGAATATTTAACTGCTGCATTCAGACGTTGGCCTTTGTCGTGTAAGCAAGTTATTTCTGACATGACTCCGTGACATGCAGTTACAAAAATGTGGTGTCTAAAACTAAACCATTTTTTCTGGAACACCCTGTAATTAACACTGCATGTACACAGTGCTTCTATCAAACCCTACTAACCATTCCACGACAGAATGCTTGCCAGATGTTGTTTGTTGGCTGCCAAATACTCTGTTCAATTTGATCAAGTGTCAGTGTGTTGCCTGCTTTGACAATTCCAGTCAGCTCAGCTTTCCAGATTTGCTGAAACACGGCACTGTCTCGGTTGTCATAGAGAGGCACAAGCATGCGACGAACACTATCAGACAATCTGAACCACGTTATAGCTGGATTGTATGGTTCGTCTGACATTGCATCTTCATGTGAATACAGTCTTGGTTGACAGAATGTTGAAACTAGCAGTGTGTCCCGATCTCGATTCAAATGACTTTGAATAGAGTCAACTTCATCTAAAATACAACGCCAGCAACATAAATTTATGCTAAACCTACAGCCTCTTTATTGCAAGTTAACAAAAAAAGTTCTAGTATTAAATATAATGTCAGAAAAGTTGCATTTCATATTAATTACAAACAAACCTCCAGCTGATGTAGCTCTGCTGTAATATCTTAAGCAAGATTCTAAAACTGGCTTTGGCCTTGGGTCGTACACTGCCGATATCAAATTCAATATACAACAAAAAGAGCCCCAAATAATATTTAAACACATGGAACTGTCCAGGCTTGACTTGCAAGTGTGACGAATGAACAAATGGACATTCTCATGAAAGACCCACTTCACTATGTTGTGTTGCTGAAATAGCCCAACCCTAATTTGCATAACTTATGCAAAATTCCTAAACTCTGTCTGCAGTTTTTAGCTCTTGGCTCATACAATAAGTACTGCGTATACTTGCGTATAAGCCATTCCGTGTATAAGCCGAACCCCCATTCCCATGGACAAAAATATAGCAAAAAGCAGTGACCCACATACAAGTCGGTAAGCAAAATTGGAGATGCGTGTCTTGACAATGGGCGAGTGTCAACGAGTGCCGAACAATGACTAAAGCATCGTGTGGCATAGCATGCATGTGACAGTTTTATTGCACTGGTCACAAAAGTCATATGCCTAATGAAAGCTATGGTACATAACGTGATATTGTCAGTCATGTCAGCATTAGGACTGGGCCTACTCCACTTGTTCAAAGCCGCTGAATTCGTCACCAGATGCGTCCAAGTCATCATCAAACACGGCGGCAAACTGTTCACACGTTAGTTCAGTACAGTCGTCATACACTGAGTGACGGCCTTGCATGGTGGAACAGTGTCAAGTTACAATGACTGACCTAAATGCTATGCAGCAGCAGCAGTCTGCGTATGGTTGACCCCGTGGGCCCACAACTGCTCTCTCCTCACCAAAATGTAATCCTAATGGACTACTGATGGTCAATAATGTGTGCGACAAACACACAGAGTGAGCATCCCTGAAATGTAGCGGTGATGCTGAACGTTGACACCAGCTGTGTGGCATGACCCGTGTATAAGCCGACCCCCACGGACTTAATGTCAAAATTTAGCCATAAATTGTTGGCTTACAAGTGAGTATATATAGTACTGAATACCAAAATTTTGATTTTCAGAGCTTTAGTCATTATTACATCAACGTCATCTCGTGGGTCGACTGATGGCTCTTGCAAATCATATAGACAACTCATACCATTATTTACCGTACTTTGCTTCGACTAGTTAGTGTAAAAAAATTGCCGGCTTATACACAAGTATATATGGTACCATGAAAACTGTAGAACAAGTAGCAATTTTAAATAAAAAAAACGGGAAGAGACGGGTGGATAAACAGAGAGACAACAACAGAGATCCCCCAATTCGCTGACCTTTCATCACAGTGGAGCTAAAAATCTGTACCTGTAATCTTCCACTCACCCCTCAAACTTACCTCTTCTCCAACTCTTTCCCCCCGTAGTCTAACCTCTCCTGGACTGCACTTTTGGACTTCAACCCTAGCTCTACCCTGGATTTTTGTTTTAGGACAACGGTTTGATCACTACGAGTGTGGCAGATTAAGCTTTATGGCGCACTATAATATAGTTTTACTTACTTTACTTACTTACTTATTGTAGACATTCTGTGCAAAAATTCATGCAAATAGAACATTTCCTTAATGTAATCAAAAACTAACCTGACTTCACACCACGGGATGCAGCAACGAAGTGACTGATAAGTCTGCACATTGACTCCAAATTACTCATCTCTCGCTTTCTCCAGAGTATCACTTTCTGCAGAACTGCAGACTTATCCAGACCTTGAACTCCTGACTCAGGCACCTCAAATGCAGCACTCTGTGCATTTCTCTCAATGGCACAGAACACCTCAGTGAAGTTTGTGATTCTAGCATCTAACAGTTTCAGCTTAGCAACTGTGATGTTTCCAGTTAGTAACTGTAGAAGTGTTCTGTCCAAACATTCGACTCCAACTGCAATACATGTCTGACATTCTTCTGTCAAAAGAATGGCTCTGTCTGATTTTCCATCTGAAAAATACATTCAGCACTCAATCTAATAAGAAAACAATACTCATACAATGTGCCATAAACATCTGTATTGGTCAGTATTGTTCTGTCGTCATCGTCTAAAAACATTTTTATTTCACCATGCCTTAGCTGACTAGACTCGTGGCAAAATGCTTCTAAATCCTAGAACTGTACGACACCATATAAATTCATTTCTAACTTTTTTTATAGATGGCCTGCATGCCAGCACTGTGTCGTTGTGCCGTTGGTGTGTAAAGGTAATCTTGTAGAGAAAAGTTAAATCGCAATAACTCAGCCGTGTGTTGAGCGATTTTCTTGAAATTTTGTTCAATGATACAGAGAAAAGTCCCAGAAAGACAAAAGTTGTCAAAACCAAAACCGGAAATAAGATTCTGCCGCCAGAGGGCTGGTTTTAAATTTATTATGGGGACATATCTCTGCCCCAGATAACATATTTTTATGAAATTTGGTGGGTATGTAGACGATTGGCTCCCCCCATGTGTGGAATGTTCCAAATACATTTCTTTCGTAAATCCAATTTGGCAGATGGCAGCCATGTACTGCCATACAACATACTGACTGTCAATTTTAACGTTGTCAACTTGATCATATTTCTTCAAGCCATAATGACTGACATTCCATCACTACGATCGATGATCTTAGTTCTTATATCTTCCAAAACTCATTAGACTTCCAACTATTCATGTATTCTGCCTTTTTTCAAGCACACATAACAAAACAGCATTTGCCAACAGACACTGCCATTTAGTCTCCTTATTTTGTGCCATATGCAGACCATCTATTCAGCATATGTAGATATTAAGAAGTCATAATGCAACACCCATTTCCATGCCGATTATTCACAGACGGGTCTTCAGCTCATCCGCTTTCTCTGAGAATCGTCTGATGGCATGTTTAGACAAAAAAGCTTTGCCTGAATCCAACAAAGACTCAGTTTATGTGCTGTGCTGTGCTACAGTGTGCTGTTTGGCATAACCAGCCAAGTCTATTCACCAATCACCTTTTGTGGAGCGCAGATTACACCAGCGAATCAGTCAGAAACCTTGGCTGTGCTAATGCAAGTACAGCAGCAGCTTTTACCATCCCAGATTAACCAAGACTAAAGAGTTCAATTAAATATGGGCTTCTGGCTGGTGTACTTCAACAAGCTGTGGTTGCTATGTATGATGCAAGGATGCTCTGAGTTTAACCAGTTACACTGTGTGTAAGTACTTCTACTGCATTTCTACTAGCATAAACACTGACAATGATTTTGTGCATCTATAACCTTTAATGCAGTTTAAATCAGAAATATATCAAAGTGACAAAAACTCACAAAAGAGTCCAAGAAATCGATGAAAAGAAGGCCAGGTGATAATGTGCCTCAATACAACATTCTCATCACTAGACTGTTCACCGACTCCTGCCTGCCAGGCCTTCTCAAACATCTTTGACAACAGCTGTCTGAGTCTTACTGCTGAAGTGTTCTGGCTTGCAATGTCGAACACAAAGTCGTAGCCTGTGTAACGAGTCTGTAACACACAATAAACAATGCAAACAATGCTCATTTGCCAAAACAAGGCAATGCAGGGGCTTAATACCTAAAAAACAAAAACACAGACCTTCACACACTTCTACTGAATCAACTCTCAGTGTGCCTTCCTTCCTTAACTGCAGGGTGACTGAGGCACCAGCTAGGTCTTTGTTATGCCCAAGTCAGTGCCGAGGCCTACTTCTATTTGGGTGACTCAGTAGATCAGTAGTCAGTGTCACAGCTCTCGACCTGGGAGGTCGTGAGTTCGACACTCATAGCTGGCTGCGTTACCAGTTGCCTGGTGAGGTGTGATAGTCTGAGCAGCTAATAACTATGATTTCCGTCAAGTAGCAGTCCTGGAAAGACTGTTTGCTCACAATGGTGGTGCCTAGGCCAACTCAGCCTTCCATCCCTCTGGGGTTGGTAAATGAGGATCAACTTCGGCTGGAAAGACAAAGGCCAGTATGGTTCATTTCATTAGTGGATAAATGCGTGGGTGGCAGGTAAAACTGTGTGATCCTTTAAAATGTGTGCCATACCTGAACACTTCTGTGGCGAGGTTTCTTCACGAAGAGGCACTATATCAAGTATACTTAACCTTTACCTTTAACTTACCTATATGGCTGGCCAATGCACCACTCCTGATGTGTGTGGTGAGTTCTGTGAGGTTGCGTTGCACAGCTACTGTCACTATATTCTAGTGACAGTGCGTGTGTGTGTGTGTATTTAGCAGTGGAGAAACCTTGTACATGTATATTTAAGGTGCCCAGCTTGTAGCCACACCACCTTAAACAGTATGCAAGCTGAAAATGCACCACACATGACATATGACATGGAAAACAAATTATTTGAGCAGATATGTTATATCTTCTTTAATGACATCGAATACATACATTGGTTGCCCTTTCTAGTACAGCAAAAGCTGCAGCACCAAAACAGTCTTCCAGATCAGACGAATACTTTGAAAAGTCGGTGTTACAAAACAAAGAGACTTGCTTCCTCTTATCAACCTGCCACACAGTGCAACTAGCATCAAACTAGTCATGTACATTTTAATGTGCATGACGCAAGAAAGACAATTAATTTCAACAAAAATGACGTTAGAATAGTGAGTAACAAAAATTACAGATCTCTTAGCAATGACACAGGTACCAAGTCTATGGTTGTTCCGCCAGATGCCTGTATTCAACACCCTTCAAGTATAGTATAACTGGCTTAATACCGAAAATGCACAATCCAAGTACGCTTATGATAAACATCAACATTTGGCACCAAGAGGCTGCCTACAACTGTGATTTCATCAGCATATCTCCATATTATCTGACTATCAGTATGTACATTGTATAGTGTATACTATAACTCAAAATTACCATTATTCTCAAAAAATAGCATATAAACATCAAAAGTAAAAAGAAATTTGATAAGTGCACAACAAACATTTTTCAGCCTGGTGCCAACATGTGCAAGCCATTGCTTCTTCCAGTGAGCAGAGGTCGACTGGTCAGGAAAATTGATCTCCAACAAACAGCTATAAATCTACAACATAATCCAGCTCTACATTTTACGAAACTTACTTTCTAATGTGTATTATCAATTGCATAATATGCATAATTACATGTTGCTAAATGTATAGCTTCATCTCTTAAATGAAACAACCTGAAAGAAACTGTTTGAGATATTCACAATCTAATCTTAGAACAACAAAACAGCTCATCTTTATACTGCAAAAACACTACAATTTTACACAGACACCTTTACTTATCCAACGATATCAATGTTATAATGAGAGCAATAAAAAACTTACTTCTAATTCTCTATGTATCATCTCCTCATTGATCCTAACAGGCAAAACAGATGACAACCACGGCTCGAGTTCCTTCATGAGCTGATGAACATGACTTTCAACAACTAAATGCCAGTTGTGCACTTCCTTCTCAGTGATCTCATCTCTGATGGCCATATCAGCCTCCAGCTTCTGCAAGTTTGAGATGGTTGCTGCTACAACACGTAGAGTCTCCAACACACACTGACACTGATATGGAAATTTGAACCTCTTGCAAACTTGACTCAGAAGATCAGCGGCAATACGATACTGAGCATCCAGGTCAGCATGCTGCTCCTTTAACTGTTCCAAGTCACTATGAAACACATAAACATCAGCCATATTTCACTGGTTCTTCTATAGTTCCAGATCATTTATAAAGCTCCACTCAGTTATCAAAATATATGACCTGATAAAACACAGAAGTGTTTATATGGCAAAACCACAGCTGACTGATAGCAAGCTTATAGTCACTGCTCACAATCTCACACCTACAGTAAAATTAGCAAATGACTGAAATTGAAACAAACAAAAAAGAAAGTTTAAGAAATGCCAGCATCTTGAAAATGAAATAATGCATGAAAACAGTAATTTATAGCTACATACGTTGTAATGATGTTCTGAGTATATACAGAAATCATTTCTGTTAGCACATGAAGCATGGGCGTAAGCGTCTACAACCATAATATTAAACCGTAACATTAGCAACACACGTTAATCAACTTGCACTATTATGCTAGACAAAAATGCCATGTCACTAAAAAATAAAAAGTGAAAATTATATTTATTAACACAGTTTCTGCATATGTTACTAGTATAAGTAACTATAAAAGTGGCCGTTACATGGGTCATGGTACAGACTAGATGCCAACTAATATGCAAAATGCACTAACAAACAGCAAGCACATACAATTCTATGTAAGACTAACAGTTCTGTCCACCCAGTCAATCCCCCCTGCCACCTACTTCTCTTCCTCTCCAGCCCCCACTATCT